>ULTO01009888.1_pt1 | contig 26649 bp, 24 predicted proteins | sample 1957601 | NCBI WGS metagenome assembly ULTO01 (sample SAMEA4835734, study PRJEB28245) | human gut metagenome | biome: gut microbiome; material: fecal sample | place: Denmark | collected 2008 | reverse complement strand
ACGCTCTTCCGTAGTACGGCTTTCATCTCCGTTTCTTGTATACTCCACCTTATATCCCAGCTCCGAAAGCTTTGCACCGGCCGCCCTGGCGATTGCCAGATTCACATCCTTTTCCAAAACTCCCGCCCTGGAGCATCCCTCGTCTTCCCCTCCGTGCCCGGGGTCTAAAATAATGGTAATGTTTTGAGGCTGCCTGTCGGTGTAGTCCGTCAGATCCATATCTCCCCCATTATTTCCCGCATTGTTTATGTTGCCCGATACCGTATCCGGCCCCTGATCTATGCAGGAGGTTTCTGTTTCATTTTTTGAGACCGAATTTCCCGATACCGGCACCATTTTATTATCTGATACTGCATACACCATGGTAGAGCAGCCCAAAACCGCTGTTGTGGCAAATACGATAACGCCCCTTACGATCCTTAATATCTTCTTTTTTGTATATTCATACCTTCTTCCGTATTTCTTCCCTTCAGGTAAAGTGCATCCGATATATAACTTTCTCTTTTGCATCCGTTTCACTCCTCATTACTCCGATTAGCGACACGGGTAACTGCAAAACCTAAGGGGCGTTTCCCCGTGTCACTAATCAGAGTATAAAGGAGCAAAACATCATATTTTCATAATTTTTGCATACTAATTCCATAATTTTTGCATCAAAGTTGCATCATTTTTCAACCTTCAAAAACAGCTCGTTGATCCCCTCATAAAATCCCAGGGTCAGCGTCGTCATGCCGTCCGCTTCTTCTATGGCGTTTCCGCTGCCGTTAACCATCCCCGGAACCGTATATTTTTCGATGTTGGAGGTTGTCTCTGTCAGGGTATCCAACCTTTCGGACCTCTCAAGGCCGTACAATCCGAGATATTCGCTAAAGCTTGCCATAATGGAATCCGGCTGCATATCCGCCCAGGTCCCTTCCGTGCGCACATAAAACTCATAGATCTTACCTGTGCCCGCATCCACGTAAGCGTCGATCAGACGGTTTTTCTTATCCGCATTCTGCACATTGGTGGAGAGGCTGACCTTCCATACCGCCACGTTATTTCTGGGCTCCAGCACATCGATGGCGGAATACAGCACCGCCGTATAGGAATCTGCCGATACCTCCCTGACGCTTTCCGGAATGATCCCCAGCTCATGAAGTCTTTCCAGCTCCCTGTTGCAGACATCATAGATCTGTTCCTCCGTCACTTCCTTGTCGGAAGGGCCCTGATGGTTCAACACGAAGGCATAAGTACCTTTCAGCCCTTCATACTCTATGGTTTCATCATTCTCCACACGGGTCAGCGCGCTGAATTCGCTTTCTGGCACCGAACGGTTATCCAGACATTTGGACAACAAATATATTTTTTCGTTGCTGTTCATGGTATAGCGATAGCCCTCGCTTCCGCTTTCTACCTGTTCCGCCCTGATCTGGTTTAAAAGTCCCTTATCCTGATAGCCTGCGACGGTTTCCGGCCCCCAAAGGGCAAAGAGCACTACCAAAACCGCCAGGATTACAGCCGCCTTTTCCCGATTAAGTTTCCACTTCATGATCCTTTACCTCCTCGTACCTTAAGAGGAAACCAAAGCAGCTTCCCTTTCCTACCGTACTTTCCACTATAAGCTCGCTATTGTGGAGCTTTAATATTTCCGTACACAGCGCAAGCCCCAGCCCGGCGCCGTTTTTGCTTCTGGCTCTGGATTTATCAACCATATAAAATGCTTCCAGGATCTTTTTGCATTCTTCCTCGGGGATCCCCGTTCCGTGATCCCTTATCTGGAAAAGATATCCCTCTTTTTGTCCGTTGCCGTAAATCTCTATGATCCCGCCCGACTCCGACGCCTTGCAGGCATTATCCACCAGATTTAAAAGCACCGTCTTTATGAGATTGAGCTCCGCCCACACAAAGCCCTGCTCATACCGGAATCTAAGCTCCACTCCCTCTTTTCCGCCGTACATATCCCTGATAAAGGAAAACAGCTGTTCCACATCCACCCGTCCGGCCTCCAGTTCGTTGCGTTTGGTAACGATAATATCCAAAAGCCGCAGAGACATGGTTTCTAAGCGTTTCCCCTCCGTATAAATATAGTTTGCGGACAGAAAATGCTTCTCTTCATCCAGCTTTCTGGAACGGAGTACATCCGCGTAGCCGATAATGGCCGTCAAAGGCGTCTTTAACTCGTGGGAAAAGGCGGCAATAAAATCCTCCCTTGCCCTTACTTCATTCTCCAGCTGGCGGATGGTCTGCTCCAGGGCCTCCGCCATCCGGTTAAAGTCCCCGGTAAGCTGTCCCATTTCATCACTGCTGATCTGCTCCGCACGATAGGCATAATCTCCTTCCGTCATCCGCCCTGCTGCCTTTGCCAAAAGCCGTATGGGCTTTGTGAGCCAGTGGGACATAAAGTACATGGCCACCGAACCGCAGATGAGCATCATAAAGGTCAGGCGGCGGTATACCGTAAAGCCCTGGGAGCGCTCCGAAAACACATCCGTCACGTCTCTCATTGTTTCTAAGTACAGGCTTCTGTCCAGGGCGTCTGTAATGATCCCCGTCTGGATATAATAGCGGCCCTCTGATTCTATGACCCTGTAGACCCTTGTCTGCTCCTCCATGCCGGAAAGGAAATCATTTCCTTCCACAAAACCTTCGCTTGCATATAAAGTCTGCAGCTTCTCATCGGATATCCGAAGCAGGCTGCTGTTCTGACTGCCCTCCAGATTCGCACCGATCTGCCCGATGGTGGAATCATGGAGAACATCATATTTGGATGGAATATTAAGCGCCGCAGTTTCCAGGGCAAACTGTAAAATACTGCTGTCATCCATAGCCTGGCCGATCTCACGCTCCATGGAGCTTTCAAAAACGTAATTTACAAAAAAGAAGCCTCCAAAGCCAAAAGCCGCAGCCAGAATCGTTATGCTGCACAATAATATTTTATGTGAGAACTTCATGTCGTCTCCTTCCTTATACTTCCAGTCTGTAGCCTACCTTATAAACAGCCACCAGGTTCCTTTCCCACCCCATCTTCCGCCTGAGTCTCTGCACATGGAGCTCTAAAGTGCGGCTGTCTGCAATATATTCGTCTCCCCAGACTTTCTCATAAAGCATCTCTTTAAAAAGGGCAATGTTTTTATTCTGCATAAACAATACCAAAAGGCCGTATTCCTTGTTGGTAAGCACCACCGGCTTTCCCGCCTTCGTTACTTTCCTTGCCTCCATATCCACGGCTATGTCCCCTGCAACGAGAAGGTTTTCCGTTTTCCTGAAACGGCGCAGCACTACTTCTACCCTGGCAACCAGCTCCACCACGTCAAAGGGCTTTGCCAGATAGTCCTCCGCACCTAATTTAAGTCCCTTTACCTTGTCCTTGACATCGCTTTTGGCCGTAATAAAAATAACGGGAATATGCAAAGGCCTGATATATTCCATAATGTCAAAGCCGTCGGCTCCCGGCAGCATGATGTCCAAAAGAATCAGATCAAATTTCTCCCGTTCGATCAGGTCAATGGCCTCCATGCCGTCCTGTACGCTTTTGCAAAAATACCCCGCCGCCGACAAATTCATATCTATCAGATCGCAAATAGGCTTTTCATCATCCACAATCAGTATCTTGATCAATTTTCTTCCTCCCCGTCCTCGTTCGTCTCTTCCGTCTCTTCCGTCTCTTCTACCTGCCATCCCCAGTAAGCCCTTATTTTGGGAATCAGCCCTTCCATGGTATCTTCCTCGTTGCACTTATATTTCCGGCTGAATTCCGTATCAACATCGAATCCGCCCGTTCTCTGGTAGTAAATGGCACATTCCGTCTGTATTAACAGTTCTCCGTCTTCTCCCTCATAGGTGTATCTGGCAAGCACCACCAGATCCTTCATACCGTCGCCGTCTACATCCTTGCCCGTTATGCCCCGCAGGGTATAAAGGTTATCGTAGCTTCCCATGGGCTGGAAGCTCCAGACGATATTGCCTTTTTCATCTACCAGATAGATCATGAAAACGTCATATTCCGAAATATTGTAGGTTCCCGGCACCACCTGGAGCTTTCCCAGCTTTTCGAATCTTCTGGAGTAGTCCTGCTCCTCTATAACGGTAAAGCCGTTTCTTAAAAGCTCATCCAGGGTAGTTGCCGTATAAAGAAACTCCGTGGACTGTCCATCCCTCACAAAGGCAATGATGCTGTTAACGCTCCTGTTCATATCAAAACGGTTGATCTTATCGGATATTCTCCAGTCCCGGTAAAAGGTTCCTTCCCCCTGAAAGAGCACATCCCCCACTTTATAAGGCTTTCCCGCATATTCTCCCCTGTCGTTGACGCATTTTGTAATCAGCACGATATCCGTCTTCCCATCCCTGTTCAGATCGGAAAAAGTCACGGCGGACAGCTTTCTGGTTACCTGCTTTAACTGCCCCGGAATGCGGTTGTTCGTCTCTAACTGATTGGTCTTAAACAAAACATTCCCTTCTGCATCTGCAACAAAGACCGCCAGACGGTTATATTCCTTTTCCATGGCCGGAATAAAAGTGCATTCGCCCTTTCCAAAAGACTCCGCCATAATGGGAAATATCTGCTCCTCCAGGATCTCATAGCCGTTTGCTCCTATATCCTCCGTCCGCTCTATGGCCTCGAACCGCGCCTTAAATTCCCGCTCCTTAAAGGCCTGTTCATCTGTTTTAATTTTTGTTTCCCCTTCCGTATCCGTATCGGTCTGCATATCATATAGAATTTCTGCGGCTCCCGCCCGTAACGTAATATATTGCTGCACATTCTCCACGGGCTGTTCCGCTTTCTGTCCGCAGCCCGCAGCCAGAAGGCATACAAGAAGCCACGGCAGAATTTTCATACCAGTACCTTTCATCAGCATTTCCCTCGCCATGCCGCCATATTTTATCCCCGCTCCATGCCGCAGGGCCTTTGACGTTTGTTTTTTCTTCTTATTATTAAAACACTTCTTTGCATCATTTTTGCATACTTTTATGCCATTGTAACACAATCCTGTCATAATTTTTAAAATTTTGACAAAAAACCGCGTTCTAAGGACCGGTTTTTTTTAATTCCGCCTCTATTTTCCCCGATATTCCCGTCTAGTCGGGACTGTGTGTTTCTTTACAAAAAAGATAGGAAAAAAAGTAAAAATATGCTATACTTTTTTTAATATCAGTTTAATAAATGTTTAAAAGGCTTACCGCCTTACAACGGGAGGGATAACGTGGAACAAGTAACCTGGCGTGATTATTACAAGATCGGCGTAGACTTCATTGACAAAGAGCACAAGCAGCTCTTTTCAACCATAAACAAACTGCTTACCATCAGCGAGTCAGAGGACAAAAGCGAATGGGCGTGCAGGGAAGGTGTTAAATATCTAAAAAATCACACCATCCAGCACTTTGAGCACGAAGAAGAATATATGCGTTCCATTCAGTACAGCGAATACGAAATACATAAGCGTCTTCATGACAATTTCCGCAAGAGCACGCTTCCCGCTCTTGAAAAGGAAATGAATGAAATGCACTTTTCCACAGAATCCATCCGTCATTTCCTGGGAGTCTGCATCGGCTGGGTTGTAGCGCACACCCAGACAGAGGATCTGGCAATTACCGGAAAGGTCACGAGTAAATGGACAAATATCCCGCATGAAAAAGAAAAAGACGCCTTAGAACAGGTCATCGTCCAGTTGATCGGCGATATATTCCAGCGGGACGCAAAATTGATCAGCGAGCAGTATGCCGGGGAAAATTTTGGAAAAATGGTATGCTGTAACTTTTCTTATACGGGCAGTCAAAAGGAAAAATGGGATATTACACTGGTTTTTGAGGAACAGCTTATCCTTCATATCGCCGGAAGGATCATGGATATGCAATACCCCAAAGTAGACGATATGGCCGTCAACATCATCCGCTATATGTCCAGACAATTTATGGAGCGTATCAGGGAAAGTTTTCCCTCCCTTGATCTGTTCGAGTTGAAGAAGGAAGCTCTCATGACCCACGAACAGCTTATCGGTTCTTTCGAGCGCGTACATCCTTCCTGCAGCCTGCTTTTTGATACGGGAAAAGGATATTTTGCCTTCTGCGCATCCACCAGGGATTCCATGCGGGGCAAGATCCTGCCCTCCATCAACGCCGAAAACGCTATCGATTCCATTAAGGAATATCTGAGCCGTGAAGAGATTCCCAAAAGAAAGATCCTGTTAGTGGACGATTCGGATTTTATGCGGGCCAGGATCGTAAAGCTGTTATCCGAAGATTATGAGATGATCGAGGCAAATTCCAGCGTATCCGCCATTAAAAAGATAACGATAAACAGGCCGGACCTGATCCTGTTGGATTACGAAATGCCGGTTTTTGACGGAAGACAGGCTTTGGAAATGATCCGGTCCGAGAAGGATACCGCCAGCATTCCGGTCATATTCTTAACGGGCAGGGGCGATATGGAAAGCGTTAAAAAGGTCATGCAGCTAAAGCCCGAAGGGTATATGCTAAAAACTCTTTCCGACGCGGATATCAAGAAGACCATCGACATGTTCTTCGGACTCAGAGCTTAAAAAGACGGGGCGTTCCCATACAGGCCGCCCCGTCTTTATTATTTTTTCTTATATGCCAAATACATGCCTTACGAAATTCAACGCTCCCTTAGCGTCCTCATCCAGCCTTTCTTCGCTCAGATCGTCTATCAGGTCGCGCCATACTTTGATCTCTTTACCGATAGTGCCGCCTTTCATGACAAAGGGCTCCATAACTGCGGCACCTTCATATTGAATGTCCCTTAAGGCCTGGCCGATCTCTCCCCAGGGCAGGCTGCCTTTTCCGGGAACCATCCTGTTCTGCTCTCCCAGATGGAGATGCCCCAGCCTGCTTCCCGCCTTACGGATCGCCGCCGCAATATTATCCTCTTCAATATTCATATGGAAGGTGTCCAGCATGATCTTTACATGGCTGCTTCCGATCTCGTCAACAAAGTCGATGGCTTCGTCACAGGTATTTAAAATATAACCTTCATAGCGGTTCAAAACCTCCATGCCCAGAGTAACGTCATATTCCTCCGCCGTCTTGGAAAGCTCCTTTAAATTTTTGACGGCTCTCGCCCTGTCCCCTTCCTTATCATTGTTCAGGGTAAAATCCACCGGCCAATAGGAATAAAGCCCGCCTCCCAATATTTTAATATCCATCAAAGCAAGCTTTGGCAGAAGATCCTTAAAAAATGCCATGGCGCGCTTTACTGCCTCAGGGTCCTCGGAACAGAGGTTCTCCGCCTTTGTAGGACCATACCCCGCCGTCAGGGTCAGATTCTTTTCTTTGGCATACTCCCTAAGCTCTATGAGCTGTTCCTTTGTAGTGTAGACTTCCCTTAATGCCGCGCAGGAAATCTCCATCACGTCAAAGCCCAGTGCGGATACCTTATCTATATACTTCTTATAATCGGCAAACCATTCCTTTGTCCAATAAGCAAAATAAATACCGTACTTCATGTTCATTCTCCCTTCTTTTTTAACAAAGCCCAAACACCTCGAACAGGTACTTGAAAAACAGCTCTTTATCCACATCCATTGCAACCTTGTGGGCACCCTCTTTATCCGGCCTCCAATAGGTAAAGCCCGATAAGAGCCTGCTGTCCGTCTCTATGGCAAGGCTGCCCCTTTCAAACCTGCAAACGTCCTCATGGAATAAGGATACGGCAGTCAAGGGATCGTGGAAGGTTACCCTCTCTTCGTCCTTAAACCATTCCCTTGCGATATCCAAAACCGGCTCAAGAAGAGGATGATGGAATATCCTTTCCGCCTCCTCCGGTTTCATGATCAGACGGCTCGTCACGTTTAAGCCGCAGGTAACATGCTCCTTTACCTTTGCCTGATAAACGATCCTCGTTGCGTGGGGATCTATCAGGGCGTTATTTTCAATGACTCCCTTGCTTCCCAAAACGATCACATCGCTCTTTTCCATGGCACTCATAGTCTCGGATGTATTATCATACCTCGTATAAGTGGGGGATCCGCACATGAGCACGATCCTTTTTAACAGGGAAGGTATTTCCGGATCCATGGCAAAAAGCAGCCCTATATTCGTAAGGGGCGCAATACAGATCAGGGTTATCTCTCCGGGATGCTTATGGATCATTTCCTGCATAAATGCCACCGCCCGGTTCTTAGGGAAATCTTTATCATGCTCCCATCTTTGCAGAACCGCCTTCTGGGGCGCATAAAGTTCGATCTGCGGCACGAAAAGGGGATTTTCGCAGCCGGGATAGATGGGAATATCCTTTCCCGCGATCTTGCAAAGCACGCTGGCGAGCTTTGCCCGTTCCACCGCTTCTCCCGTTACCGTGGTAATGCCCAGGATTTCAGCATCGGGATTGGCCAAAAGGTAGGCTAAGGTAATGGCGTCGTCTACCTCTGTACCGATATCAGTATCCAGAATGATCTTTTCTTTTCCCATATCAGTTCACCATCCATTCTTTATTATTTCGGTAAAGGTTCTGAAATCTCTCGTACTGCCTGTCATAAACCTGCTCATTTGAAGGGTCCGGTTCATAGATCTCATCCCTGAATACCACAAATTTTTCAATCGCCTGTTTCATGCCGTCAAATAAACCGGTTCCGACCCCTGCCAGAATACATGCGCCAAGGCAGGCCTGCTCGCTGACCTCGCAGACGATTACCTTCTTTTTAAAAATATCCGCCTGCATCTGAAGCCATTCATGGCTTTTCGCCCCGCCGCCCGAGGCAATGATGGTATCGCATTTAATGCCTAATTCCTGAAATATACTTAAAGAATCCCTAAGGCTTAAGGTAACGCCTTCCATAACGGCCCTGACCATATGCCGCCTGTCATGGCCCAATACAAGTCCCGCAAACATCCCCTTTGCGCATGGGTCCATGTGGGGCGTTCTCTCTCCCGTAAGATAAGGCAGATAAACGAGCCCTTCGCTGCCTGCCGGGACTTCTCCCGCCATCCGGCTTAAACTGTCAAAATCCTCAATTTTCAAAATCTTGTTTTTCAGCCAGTTTAAAGACATGCCGCTGCAAAGAGTGGCGCCGTAAATAGTATATCCCTTATCTATGGGATGACAGAAGGTATGGGTACGGAGCTTTTTATCATAAACCGGGTCTTTCACATAAGCGGAAATCTGGCCTCCGGTCCCGATATTGCAGATGATCTTTCCTTCCTCATAGATACCGTTTCCGATACTCTGGGCCTGCTGGTCTCCCGCACCGTATACGACGGGGATCCCTTCCTTTAATCCGCATTCCTTTTCACATTCCCTCGTCACATATCCCGCAATGTCCATAGACTCTCCGCAGGGCGGGAAAATCTCCTCCGGCAGCCCGAACTCCCTGATAATTTCATAAGCCCATGTCCGTTTTGCCGTATCAAAAATAGCGGTAGACGATGCATCCGTCACATCCGACGCGATCTTTCCGGTCATTTTGTAGCGGATAAAATCCTTTGGCATCATGACTGCCTTTGTCTTTGAAAGGATTTCCGGTTCATGCTCCTTGACCCACATTAAGGACGGAAACCCGAAGCCCGTATAGACCCTCGTCTTAAATATGTTTCCCATTTTTTCAAAGTCTATCTTTTTTTGGATCGCTAAAAGCTCTCTTTTAGACCTTTGATCCAACCAGAGTATTGCCGGTCTTAGTGGTCTGCCCCCTTCGTCCGTTAAAACGATTCCGTGCATTTGCCCGGAAAAGCCAACCGCTTTAATGTCTTCAAACGCTTCCTTATGACTGTCCTTTAACTTTAAAATGACTTTTTTGGTTTCTTCCCACCACGTTAAAGGTTCCTGCTCCGCATAGCCTTCCCTGGGTATCCCGACATCGTATTTGCCGGACTCTACGCCTAATACTCCATGAAAGCTGTCTAATAACATGGCCTTTACGCTGGAAGTCCCTAAGTCGATACCTAAAATAACTGACATATGCTATCCTCTCCGATTGTTATTCTCTGATCTTCTTAAAGTAATCAATAAATACAGCAAGCAGTACTACAACTCCTTTTACCACATATTGCCATGAGGAGTCAATTCCCAGAATGTTCATACCGTTGTTTAAAACGCCGATCACGATACAGCCGATGATGGTTCCGCTCAAGTGACCGATTCCGCCGCTCATACTGGTTCCCCCGAGAACTACTGCGGAGATAGCGTCCATTTCAGCGCCTTCCCCTACATTGAACTGCCCCGAAAAGGTCCTGGCAGAGCTGATGATCCCGGCACATGCCGCAAAAAATCCCATCAGGACGAACACCGTCATGGTCACTCTTTTTGCATGAATGCCTGAATAAGAAGCCGCCTGCTTGTTATCCCCTACCGCATAAATATTCCGTCCTAATTTGGTCCTGTTTAAGATCAGGGCCGATACCGCAATGACGACGACCATGTAGACAATATGAATGGGAATACCCCCTAAGACCGTACCGCTTCCGATAAAGGTAAATACCTCGTCGTCAACCAAGATCGTTGTTGCCTTTGTGTAGATCCTGGCAAAGCCCCTGCCGATATTCATCATGGCCAGCGTGACGATAAAGGGCGGAATCGTGGTTCTCGATACCACAAACCCGTTGAATATGCCTACCAGGGTCCCTGCCAAAATGGAAATCGGGATCGCAGCATAAGCGGGCATTCCTTCATTGGTAATAAGGCCGCAGCATAAACATCCCGAGATCGCTATGATGCTTCCTACGGAAAGGTCGATCCCTCCTAAAATAATGACCATGGTCATACCGCACGCTAATATGACATTAATGGAGATCTGCCTCATAATATTGGTAAAGTTCCTGACAGTCAGGAATGAATCCGTCATGATCCCCAAAATAATACAGATAATGATCAGGCCTATGATAATGCCGCCGTTTGTTTTCAGTCCGGCTAAAATATTCCTGCCAAAGGAGGCAAACCAGTTTTCTTTTGTTTTCTTTGCTTCCATGATAACCTCACAATCTGCCGCATTGCGGCTGTTCATCTTATATTTTTCCTATGCGCTTACTTCCGTTGTCGCCAGGGTCATGATATTTTCCTGGCTCAGCTCATCCCTTTTGAGTATTCCCGTGCTGTACCCGTTGCACATGACCATGACCCGGTCGCTCATGTTGATAAGCTCCGGCAGCTCCGATGAGACCATGATGATGGAGAGACCGCTTTTTGCAAGCTGGTCGATCAAGGCGTAGATCTCCGCCTTTGTCTTTACATCCACCCCTCTGGTAGGTTCATCTAAGATCAGTACGGACTCCGTACAGCAGAGCCATCTGGCGATCAATACCTTTTGCTGGTTGCCGCCGCTTAATTTGGAAACGATCTGGGAGGCTCCCGTTACCTTAATATGCATATCGTCGATCTTTTCGGAAACAATCTGGTTTTCCTTCTGCTTATTCCACAAAAGCTTCCTTAAGAAACGCTCCACGATATTGATGGTCGTATTAAAACGGACGTCCGACTGCAAAAACAGCCCTTCCTGCTTCCGGTCCTCCGGTACAAGTCCAAAGCCCTCCGCCATGGCCTCCCTGGGGTTTTTAAAGGAAACCTCTTTCCCTTTAAATTCAATGGTTCCCGCTCTTTTGGGCGTCAGACCGAAAAGACATTCCACCGTTTCGCTCCTGCCTGCTCCCACAAGCCCGGCGATCCCTAATATCTCTCCTTTTTTCAGATCAAAATTAACACATTTTACTTTATTTCCATCAGACAAGTCTGTCACTTTCAATACCACTTCGTCCACAACATTATCCGTCTTTGTATAGTAGCTGGACAGATCCCGTCCTACCATCATGCTGATAAGCTGCGGCCGCTCCGTTTCTTTTGTAACGACGGTTCCTACATATTCCCCGTCCCTTAAAACCGTAATTCTGTCAGTAATGTCATATAATTCATTCAGTCTGTGGGAAATATAAATGACCGCCACATCCTGTTTTTTCAATACACGGATCATTTCGTAAAGGATCTCCACTTCGGCATCCGACAAGGATGACGTAGGCTCGTCCATAACGATGATCCTGGCACCGAAGGAAACCGCCCGTATGATCTCCACCATCTGCTGCTTTGCTATGGTAAGCTTGTCAAGGCGGGTATCCGCCCTTAAGGAGATTTCATACTGGTCTAAAAATTCCTGTGCCTTTTGTTCCTGTTTCTTTAAATTGACCATGCCGGCTTTATTTTTGATTTCCCTTCCCATAAAAATATTTTCGGCAATGGTCAGATGCTGGGCCAGCATCAGCTCCTGGTGGATGATGCTCACTCCTTTTGCCCGGGAATCGCTGACATTATGTATCTGCACTTCCTCCCCGTCTATATAAATACTTCCGCCATCCTTTGTATAAATGCCTCCTAAAATCTTCATCAGGGTGGATTTTCCCGCGCCGTTTTCGCCTAAAAGGGCATGCACTTCTCCGGCCTCTACACAAAGATCCACATTGTTTAGCACCTTATTGCCGGAAAAGCTTTTGCTGATGTTTTTCATTTCCAGTAAAGAACTCATGGAAGGCACCTCTCTTTCCTTTCTCTCATTCTTACGGGTGCCGCATTAGGAAAACGCGGCACCCGGCTTTCATTACTGCCAATCAGAATCTTTATACTGATCGATATTATCAGGTGTTACTGCAAAGGATGCGATCTCGATCCTCGTCTCATATTCCTCGCCGTTTAAGAGCTTATATAAAACCTCTGCGCTCTGCTGTCCGATACCGATGGGGCTCTGTGCAGCCGTACATTTCCAGATACCCTCTTTACCGTCCTTTGCCATTGCCGCTTTCGCCTCGGGTCCGGCATTTACACTGTAGATCTCAATGCTCTCGCCTGCTGTCGTGATAGCCGAATATGCACCCTGGGCACATTCGTCATTGATACAGAAGATCGCTACCAGATCGCTGTGAGCCTGGATCAGGTCGCCCATAACCGACAGACCTTTTTCGGGTTTTGCCCCTGCATCCATCTGTGCTACTACCTCGAAGCCGTTTGCCGTAACCACATCGATAAAGCCGTTTGCACGATCTGTTGCCGCTGCGCTGGCAGGGAAATCCAAAACTGCTACCTTGCCGCCCTCGGGATGATTTTTCACAAGCTCTTCCCCTGCGATCTGTCCGCAGGAATAGCTGTCGCTTACTACAAAGCAGTCTACCTGTGAAAGGTCGCTTACTGCAGAGTCAAAATTGATAATGGGAATACCCGCATCATTTAAGGCTTTTACCGCTGCCGCACTGGCTGCCGCATCGGAAGGATTGTAAAATACCGCGTCGCATCCCTGTGCGATAAAATCCTCCACAACGCCCAGCTGGTAAGCGCTGTCCGCTTTTCCTTCCACATGTACGATCTCGTCTCCGTTAGCTTCCACGATCTCTGCCGCTCCGTTATAGCAGGCATCGAAGAAGGAGCCTGCGCTCATTTCCGTAAATCCGAATTTATAGTGGTCTCCGTTTTTGGGTTTGATGACCTCTCCCGTAGCGGATACCAGCATAGGTGTTTCTGCCGTCAACTGCTGGGTGTCTCCTGCCGTTTCTTTCTCCTCATCTGCAGCCGGAGCCGCTGCTTCTTCCTGGGCGGGCTCTTCTGTCTGTGTATTGTCCGCGCTTCCCGTGCTGCCTGAATCCCCGCAGCCCATTAACATTGTTACTACCATTGCTGTACTGAGCAGTACGCTTAACAACTTTTTCTTCATGTACGTTCCCTCCGTTTTCATTTTTCCATAATTTGTTATTTGACTTTATTTATTAATTCAATTAATAAATAAGTTGAGTTTATAATATCTCATAGGTCCCGTTTTGTCAATATGTATTTTTTCTTTTTCTTCTTTTCCCGTATTTTCGTAAAAGTGCATAAAAAAAGTGGCCAGTAAACTGACCACAATAGGGCTTGTCTATGCAATTTTCACAAAACCTCACTCAAAATACTTTCCCGGATGGCTGAAAATATCCATGATAGCCACGATAGCCGCTCCATGCACCATGGAATCATTGCTGACTACGCTCATGGAAATATCCATATTGGCATATATCTCCGGCAGCACTCTTTCCTCCACATTCTTTTTGATACGGGAAAGCATCAGATCCGGAGCAATATGGGCCATTTCATCCCCGATGACAATAAAGGCGGGATTAAAACTGTTGACCACGTTCACGATCCCTGCCGAAAGATTATCGCAGCTTTCCAGAAAAATACTCGTTACCCTTTCGTCTCCCTCTTGAAACAGCTTTACCGTTTCCGAAAAATTCAATTCCTTTTCCGGCTTTAATTCTTCATTTACCCTTTTTGTAAAAGCGATGGAAGAACAGTAGTTTTCCAGGCACCCGAAATTACCGCAGGCACATTTAGGGCCGTTGTAATAGATGGACGTATGGCCTATCTCTCCGGCGACACCGATGCTTCCCTTCAAAAGTTCCCCGTTGGAAATGATTCCGGCGCCCACGCCCTGTCCGTCCGCAATATAGACAAGGACACTGTTCTTGTAGTCCTCCTCATTATGCCAGTACTGGGCCAGCGCCCCCGCATTGGCGTCCTGTTCCACAAAAACGGGAAGCTGCAATTCTTCAATGAGTTCCTCCTTTATGGAGATTTCATGCCATCCGCTTACTCCTGTCATAAGCTCGATCCTGCCCCGCCTTTCACTGTAAGGACCCGGGATCGCCATTCCCGTAGCGATGATCTTCCTTTTCTCCTTTTTGGCAAGCTTCATCAGATCCCTGGCTTCTTTTTTTATTTCCTGGAAGGTATCCCTGGGCTTCTGCCCTATGGCCACTTCCCGGCGTTTATATTCCACCAGATTCCCTGACAGGTCAAAAATTCCCACGGTATAGTTTTTTCGGCCGAGACGTATCCCCAGTACCCCGTAATCGTCATTATTAATGGAAATCCCGATAGAGCGCCTTCCTTTACTGCCCACCAAAAAGCCCACTTCCTTTACCAGGCCCCAGTTTATAAAGTCATTCATGATATTGGTCACCGTAGCCTGCTTCAGCATGGAAAGGTTGGCCAAATGTGCCCTGGCACAAACCCCTTCCTTCCTCAAAAGATTGATGAGCAGCGTCCTGTTCATATCCTGTATGCTTTCCTGATTATATCCGTGGCTCCCCCGCATCGTACATTCCTCCCGCTCTTTTGTCCTAAATCTTAGTACTATTATTTTATCGTCGTTAATTAATTAATTGGATTAATTAATTCATTTTGTTTCATCATAGTATGAATATATTCTAATGTCAAGAATATTTCATCGACAAAAGATCTATTTCAACGGGGACTTAGCCGTTTCCCGCATGAAACTGCGTAAAAAAACCTATGTATCCCGTCAGACGCGCCATTCTGCATCTGATTCCCACAGGCATTCTGTAATCTGCATATCCGAAAAGACAGCCTTGTATGATCCGTCCGTAGGGCTGCAGGCATATATTCCATATGTGATCTTTTCCGCCCCTTCCCACATATGGAATATCCTCATCTGTCGGAAATTTACACCATCCTCGCTGCATTCAATACAATAGTCGCTGTTCCTCCGGGAAAAGCGGTACCACATGGTTTTAATATCGGAAGATATATCTGTGGTAGCCCAGTCAGAATATCCGTGGTTCGTAACAACGCTCCCCAGCCGCTGAATCTCTTCATCCTCATATTCAATCGACGCCTTAAACCAATTGTCGCTGTCTAAATACATGACCACGCCGCACTGGTCAAAACGGCAGGCACTCTCAAACTCCGTCTTTACGATGAAGGAAAAGAACTTCTCGCTTGTCTCGACCTGAAATACCGGAGCATTATCATTTTGAAAACCGTAATATGTGCGTGCCCACAAGTCAGTTCCCTTTTCCGTCATGATTACCACCTTATCTTTACCTACCTGCACCTCCTTGGGCTGACGTGTCCATTTCGGACTGCATTTTAAAAATTCCATCTTTTTTTCCTCGCTTTCTTTTTATTATACATAGGTAATTTTAATACCTATTTTTTCATTACACAGAACGCAGCTTTCATATTTTTCAGACATGTTTTTGGGCTCATATAAAACATCCAGCCCCATTCCTATCATATCCAGCGTAAGCGCATTTACATCTTCCTTCCGTTCTACGGCAAATTCAACGAAAATAAATCCGTCTTTGCCTTTTTCAACAGACAGCTTTCCTTCCATTATGAAAATCCTCCTTTTGTTTTCTGCAAAGAATGATTCCGGCCAGCAGCATTACCGGAAAAACTATTCCCGCTAACACTCCCATTTTCAGATCATCTCCAAAGGCTCCCGATACCATTCCCACCAATGTAGGGCCTCCCGAACAGCCTATGTCTCCGCCCAAAGCCAGTAATGCAAACATGGCCGTCCCGCCCTTTGGCAGCATCGCAGAAGCTTTACTGAAGGTTCCGGGCCACATAATTCCCACAGAAAGCCCGCAGACAGCACAGGCGATCAGGCTAAGCTGCGGAAGGGGTAAAAAGGAAATTCCCAGATAAGACAGAATGCACAGACAGCTGCTACAAACCATAAAACGCTCTAAATGAATACGATGGCCATATTTGCCGTAAAACAATCTGGATGCGCCCATTAAAATTGCAAAAGCCATAGGGCCTGCTAAGTCCCCCGCCGTTTTGGAGATCCCAAGTCCTTTCTCCGCAAATGTGGAAGCCCATTGGCTTACCGCCTGTTCACTTGCTCCTGCGCATACCATCATAACAAGCAGGACCCAGAATATCCTGATCTTTAATAACTCTTTTAATTCCAGTCCCGAACCGCCGTCTTCGATCAACGGCGCTATAGGCACTTTTGTAAAGGCAAAAGCATTTCCAATGGGAATGAGCGCCCAGATTACCGAAAGAATCTTCCAATTTTCAATGCCTGCCACATGAAAAAACAGGGTCGAGATCAGTACGACGCCGGCATGCCCCCAGCAATAAAAGGAATGAAGCATACTCATTGCCTTTTCCTTATTATCGGAAGGACAGGCCTCAACAATGGGACTTACAAGAACTTCTAAAAGCCCGCCGCCGATTGCATAGATCATGACAGCAGCCAGGATTCCGACAAAGGGAACCGGCAAAATTTCCGGTAAGACCGTAAGCAGAATCAAACCGGCTGCCGATAAGACATGGGCCAGGATCATGGATGTGCGATACCCTATTTTATCTATAAAGCCCACTGAAACAAGGTCCACCAGTAACTGTATCCCAAAATTAAAAGTTACCAACAGCGTTATCTGAGAAAGCGGAATAAGATAGTTTCTTTGGAAAAATAAAAACAGAAGGGGAGTGAAATTGTTTACTACAGCCTGCACGATATATCCTACAAAGCAGGCTGTTATCGTTTTATTATACTGGTTTTTCATTTTTACCTCCATGGTTCATGCAAAATATACCTGCATGTTTATTCAATCCTCATGTACGTTTTACCCTTAGATTACCGGCAGAAGATTTTCTCTCCTTAATTTTATCAGCATCTTCTTGATGGAATTATATCGCAATAACTGTGCTGAGTCATTGCACACAATCGCATATTTGTGGTACAATATCTCAAATTACTATTATTTCATATTATAAAAGGGGATTCTTTTATGGATATTTTTAAGATAAACACTGACGAAACCCTTCGGGAAACCGTCCGGCATGGTAACGGCAATTATCCTTTTGCATATTATCCTGAAGACATCTGGCAATTTGATTTTCACCGGATAGACTGGCACTGGCATCATGAACTGGAATTTTTGTTTGTTGCAAAAGGTTCTGCAGCCTGTCTTATCGGTACCGACAAAATAGAACTGCACCAGGGCTGCGGCATATTTATCAACAGCGGTATTCTGCACCGGTTTGAAGCAAAAGCCAGTACTTTTACTCCTAATATCGTTTTTTCTCCAACTCTTCCGGCGCCTGAAAAAAGCCTGATTTATGAAAAATTTATCCATCCCGTTATCACTTCATCGGTTCCGTATCAGATCCTTGATCCGCGTACAGAATGGCAGAATCAGATTCTGCAGATTTTGTCACGGATTTTTGCACTTCAGGAAACGGATAAAAATAAAGAGCTGCGTACCGTACAACTCCTTTTAGAAATTTGGGATATCTTGTTCGAGCATTTAGAATTAACTTCCGATTCTAAAGACATGCGCCGTTTCAATCACAAACAGGCAAGATTACAGACTATGATGCAGTACATCCACGATCACTATATGGAAGAAATTACCCTTGAGATGATTGCGGCATCCGCATCCGTCAGCAAAAGCGGCGCTTTGCATATTTTTAAATCGGGTATTTGTATTTCCCCGGTGGCATACCTAATCCAATACCGGCTTTCACAGGCCGCCGAACAGCTTTATACCACTCGAAAATCTATTTCCTCCATTGCGTTAGAGACAGGATTTACAAGCACAGGATACTTCTGCCGGAAATTCAGACAGCGCTACCGTATGAGCGCCGGAGAATACCGACAAAAGAAAGCTTAACAATATTTATAAATCCCTGGTTTTTCATACTTTTTAAATCATTTCATATACGCCGCCTTCATTTTTCCTAAACAAAGGCAGTCTGCCCAAAAAGAGGATGTCCTCCCTTTTTGCCGCATTTCCTTCCGCTAAAATAGCCGCCTTATATCCGGTGTCAGCCCCCGCCCGCTGCATAAGCTTTTCGATGGCGCGCAGAGATTCTCCTGTGGAGATCACGTCATCCACAATACAGACGTTCTTTCCTTTGATCTTTTTTGCATCATCCTCATCCAGATACAGATGCTGGCTTCCCTTGGTAGTAATGGAACGCACCACCTCGCAGAGAGGTTCCCTCATATAAGTTTTTACGCTTTTACGCACCACGATATACTCGTTAAGCCCCAACAGCTTGGAGATCTCAAATGCTAAGGGAATGCCCTTTGCCTCCGCCGTCACGATATAATCAATACCTTTGATCCTTTTAGAAAGCTCCGCCGCCGAAACGCTTACAAGCTCCACATCCCCTAAGATCACAAAGCTGGCATAGGCCATGTCGTTATCAATGGGAATTAAGGGCAGCTTTCTTTTTAACCCGCAAAGCTCTAAATCGTATGAATTCATTTTTCCCGCTCCTTTTAGTAATTAAATTGAAAAAGCTTCTGTAATACCTGACGCCATATCCTCTGCAAATATAGCCGTCATACTTTCTTCTGATAGTTTTCCAATTGATGAAATATTCCGACTATATTTACAACATTTATATGAATGCTAAATACTATGGTATAATTCATCTGTCCTATAACAGCCTCATGGTATCCTTTATTTGCCAAATACGTATCCCCACTGAGCGGAAATTGCAGGGGATTTTCTTCCAGGCGGTCATATATATTATTTATTTGTTCCAGTAAATGCCTGGCTGCCTGTTCATTCTTTAACTGATAAATCAGATAATATAAAATTTTGTCAAGCAATTCATCGGCACGTTCCGTAATCATTAGATTATATGCCATACTTTTTCCTCATTCCCGCTAACGCTGTTCTGGCATCCTTGATCTGTCCGTTTTCTATCTGCTGCTCCGACAGTTCAATATCTCTGTATGTGGAAAGCTGACGCATGGCGTTCTCATAAAATTCCATACTCATAATGACCATATCGCCGTACCCGTTTTTTGTAATATAAATAGGTTCATCTGATTTATGACACAGTTCGGAAATATCTGAAGTATTTTTCAAATCTTTAATAGGGATAATCTGCGGCATTCTAATACCTCCTTTCAAATATGGGTAAATTATACCATGATTATGTCCCTATTTCAACCAAAATATGTATTGATCCATTCTTATTTTACAAAATGAAATCATCCTTTTCTATTTTCTTTCCCCGGCAGAACCGCCCTATGATGCATGCGGGATCCCCCTTGTAAATGATTTTCTGTAACCGGTTAACAGGATCCTCCACCAAAAAAGGATCTATCAAGGTATCATCCAGCACAAGGGCATTGAAGTAATACCCTTTTTCAAAGGAGCCTGTTTCCCCGAAAAGTTTTCCGCCTCCTTTGGTAGCCAGATAAAAGGCCTCGGAGGTAGATAAAGGCTCATATGGCTCATAAAGGGATACGATCCTGGATAACTGCATGGCCGAAACCATGACTTTAAACATATTGCAGGTATGTCCCCCCGCAATATCGCTGCCAAGGGCGCAGGGCACTCCTTTATCCATTGCCCTTCTAATGGGAAGCAGCCTTTCCGTACCCATGTCCATGCCCGAATTGGGGCATTGTACGTAAATAATGCCTTTTTCTGCCATATATGTAAGCTCTTCATCGGTAGCAAGATTGTAATGGATGCCTGCCGCAGTCGTTTGCCCGAAAAGTCCGAAATGCCTTAAAACATTTCCGTAGGTTTTTAAGGAAGGAAAACGCTCCTTTACGATCTTAACGTCCTCAGCTCCCTCCGCCGCATGTGTAATAACCGGCAGCCGATGTACTTTTGCCGCGTTTCCCAGATATTCCAAAAGCTCATCGGAACAGGTTGGCACGAATTCGGGGGAAACCGCATAATTTACATGAGGGGTTTTATTGGCGTAGGTTTTGATCAGTTTCTCCGTTTCCCGGATAGACTGCTCTGTACTCTCGGCTGCCGTCCCATAAGTGGGTAGATCCGAATTCATCTTTCCAATGAGCGCGCACATTCCGCTCTCTATATATTGCTCAAACAGATCGGCAGTGGCCTCATGATCCGTAGAAGACATGACCACCCCGTGCATAACGCCGTATTTAAAATATTCAGAAATCAGGCGTTTGTTTATCATCCTGTAATTTTTTGGTTCTTTGTATTTTTCCTCCGTAGGATAGGTCAGCTTAACAAGCCATTTGGGAAAAGGCATATCGTAACCAAGTCCTGCATTGGGAAGCTGGGAAGAATGGATATGAGCGTCCACAAAAGAGGGAATCAAAAGCCTGTTTCCCAATTCCGTTATTTCTGCTTCCTCCATGCCTTTTTGCAGGTTTTCAAAAATTCCTTCAACCTTTCCCTCGTCGTCCACGCACAGATATGCGTCTTTATGTATTTCAAACCGTTCTTTTTTAGGGGTGTGCATAATGACCCCCGCATGATATATATGCATAAGATCATCCGTCTTTCTTTTGATTCATCATCCCGCTCATGCTCGCAAGAGCTTCTCCTAAAAGCACCAAAACGACCGCAAATACCAGAATGATCATATTTCCGTTTAAGAATGCCATACCGATAAAAAGCATATTGCTGATAAGCCTTGCGGCAAAAAAGCACGTTTCATTGGCAAGCCAGTATTCTACTTTATATTCATTTTTTATATTTTCCAGATTGCTCAGATCTGCCTGGATATTTTCATTGATCAGGGTCGCAAGGGTCTTAGAGACTGTGTAAAACAGATTAAACAAAATAATGGTTCCCGCCCTTAAGTTAAAGATCATAAGGATCAGGCATATAACCGTCAGTATCAGGGAACCCCTGATGGCCGGTCCGTAATGCTCCTTTCTCATACGTTTGACAAAGAGCACTCCTATAACGCAGGTAACCAGGCTGAACAGGGAAGTAAAAACACCGAGGCTGAAGCTGTTGGAAAATACCCTGACAATGTAAATGGTCACAATGTAGGCAAAAGCTCCCTCCGTAAAAATCAGGCCGTATAGAAACTCGGTTATGTATAACTGCCCAAACAGAGGCTCTCTCTTTGTCCTGCTCAAATATTCCCTGATATTTGTTTTCTTCTCCTTAGGTACCCGTTTCGGCTTTAAGTACATGGAGAAAAAAATCCTGATCAGCACGATGGCCACGACCAAAGCCATACTTTTGATAAATCCGTTTGCATAGATCAGGCTGCCGAACACCAGTGGAAAAACAATGGACAGGACAGCCTGCACCGCCGTATAAGCGCCTGTAAACCCGGCCCTCTCCTCATTGGCGATCTCATCCGATTCAACCATATTATATACGGAGTAATAAATGCCTTCCTCCAGTCCGTAAAGAATTCCTACGATATAGATATGATCCACAAGCCTGTTTTTCAATAAGATAATGGTGCAAAAGTAGACGAGGTCCAACAAAATGCCGACCCTTAACAAGTGTATCCGGTATTTTGATTTGGCAAGGTTTCTGGTAAACAGGATCGCTGAATAAATGGCCGTTACCGCCACCAGCTTATAAAGCCCTAAGGGCAGGATATTGTTATCCGAGACATCCAAAAAATATAATACAAAGAAGCTTTCAACAAAACCGGTCAATACATTTTTTAATATCCTTAAGATAAACAAAACCCTATAGGAGTTCATAGCCGTCTACTTCCTCTTCTTTGGGAATGGAATCCGATGCCCCCTTTTTGGAAACCGCAATGGCCGACGCCTTCGCACATTTTCTAAGTATCTCTTCCATGGGCATTCCCTTTAATACGGACGCTGCAAAATATCCTGTAAAAGTATCTCCTGCGGCGGTAGTATCCACAGCCTTTACTTTAAAAATATCCTGTCTGTACCTTTTTCCTTTATTGGCGTATACAGAACCTTTTGAGCCCAATGTCAGCATGATCCCTGCCCCGGGATATTTCTCCTCCAGCACGTCCAACATTTTTTCAGGCTCCTTTTCTTTTGTGATCTGTTCTCCCTCTATCTCATTGATGAGGAAAACCGAGATCTTTGTAAGATCACAGGCAGCCAGTTTTTCATCATAAGGCGAAGGGTTCAATAAAATGCGCATCCCCTTTTCATAGGCCTTGTCAATGATGTAGTCAAGCATATTGATCTCATTTTGTAAAAGAAGAAGATCTCCCTTTGAGAAGCCCGTTAAAACTTCATCCACATATTCCTTTGTTATCTTCCTGTTGCTGCCGCCGTATAAAAGAATACTGTTCTGCCCGTTTTTATCCAGCTGGATGATGGCATGGCCGCTTTTTCCCGGAACCTGCTTCAAATAAGAAACATCGATTCCGTTTTCTTTGCAGATATCCATAAAAAGCTGCCCGTCTTCTCCCACCATGCCGGCCATATGTACTTCCGCCCCTGCTCTGGCGGCGGCAATGGCCTGGTTTAAGCCCTTCCCCCCGCAGAATATTTCCATATCACGGGAGGATATGGTTTCCCCGGGAACAACCACATGTTCCACACCGTATACATAATCATAATTCAATGAACCGAAATCAAGAATTTTCATTTGCCGCACCCCGCATTCTTTTGTTATTGTTCTCTTTCCTCATTCAGATCCGACGTTTTGTGCATCCATTCCTTCATCATGGGATAAATTTTTGTATACTGTTTAAAATATTCATGATATATCCTATGATTTTCCTCATCCGGCTCGATGACCTTTTTGTAACGCACCATATGCTTTACCGCTTCCTGCAAGCTGTCATAAAGCCCTGCTGCAACCGCTACGCAGACAGCCGCTCCCATACATACCGACTGACAGTCTTTAGGCACATTGATGCGCACATTGCTCACGTCCGCCTGTATCTGCATAAAGACATCCGAATTGGTAGTGCCGCCGGATATGTTGATCTCCTTTACAGGGAATCCCGCCAGACGGTATTGCTCTAAAAGATTCTCCGTTCCATAAGAAATGCTTTCTAAAATGCTCCTGTAAATATCCTCCCTTGTATGCTCTAGGGAGAGTCCGTATATCATTCCTCTGACACGTGTGTCATAATGAGGGTGCCTGTTTCCCTGGAAATAATCTAAGGTCATAAGCCCCCTGCTGCCCGGGGGAACCTTCTTGACGGCTTCCTCCATCCTTTCAAAAAAAGCTTTGGAATCCTCTTCCTTTGCAATCTCTTTTCTGAACCACTCAATAATGGAATTGGAGCACAGCTGTCCCCTGAAGGAAGTATAATATCCTTTGAGCAAATGATGTGGGCCTGCGTTGATGGTGCTTTCCGAAAACATCATTTCCTTTGTCAAAAGCATGGTAAGATTGGAGGAACCGGTCATCAGGGCCACTTTTCCTTCTTCATATACACCCATTCCCAAAATGCCGATAGAAGAATCCACGCCGCCCTGGGCCACTAAGGTATCCTGCAATAGCCCCAGCCTGTCCGCACATTCCTTTGTCAATGTCCCGATCAGATCTCCAACACTGTAGCAGTTCTCTTTTGGAAAACGCTCTATGGCGTCGGTCAGCCCGATCTTATCGTAAAACCACTTTGGGAAACCCTTTTCATCCGCGTTGTATCCCCAGTTACATGCCGTGTTGACATTCACGGACCATTTTCCCGTCAAAAACCAGGTCATATAATCCTGGCATTCACAAAAAACCTCCGCCTTTTCATAAAGGTCCGGCTCATTGTGCTTCAGCCACAAAAGCTTACACGGCATCCATTCCGCCGATAAAAGCTCGCCGGAAATGGCCGCAATTTCTTCCGCTTCTTTTGTGGCACGGATATCCATCCACATAATACAGTTTCTGTACGGATTTCCTTCTTTATCGCATATGACCACGCTGCAGCAGGTGGAACCCACGGAAAGCCCTAAAATCTGCTCTTTATTTACACGGAATTTCTCCATCCCGGACTTTAATGCAGACTCTAAAGCCCTAAGCCAGTCCTCGGTCTTCTGCTCCACCCAGGTATTGCGCGGATGGATCAGATCATAATCCGCTACGGAAAAACCCAGGTTATTGCCCTCTTTATCATAAAATCCTACTCTCAAGCTGGTGGTTCCCAAATCAATTCCCACTAAAATGTCCCGTTTCATTAAACGCACCTCTCAAAGCCCAAATCTTTCCAACGTGAAGTCCTCATCAATTCCCATAATGAATTCCAAAACCAGCCGCCCTGTCTTTTCCAGATCCTTTAAGTCCAGCATTTCCATGGGGCTGTGGCTGTACCGGTCGGGCGTACCCATATCCAGACAAGGCACATATCCGTCTTCTAATTGCAGGTAAGCTGTATCGCTTAAAGCGCCCCTTGCCGCCTGGCGCTGGATATTGATGCCCGCCTTTTTTGCCGTCTCCTTTAAATGCTCTCTCATAGGCGCAGGAATGATATTTCCGTTTAAGGTGCCCTTTCCATGAAAATTAAACATATTGACCGATACGCCGTTTCCCAGGGAAACATTATTGGTTCCTTTTAAATCCGGCGTATCCCCCGCTCCTGCTCCCAACAGGCAGATGGCCATATCCGCATGAACCCTTCTCTGGGCCAACATGGCTCCTCTGGCATTGTATTCTTCCATAACGGTTCCCACCAGATAGACATCGGCCTTATGAGGGGTAAGGCTCAAAGCCTCTCCGACCTGGCACAGGGTGGTAAGCCCCGACGCATCGTCCATATAGGAGCCGCAGATCCTGTCGTTTAAAAACTCCTTGTAAAAACTGTCGTATACCACCGGACAGCCCACCTCTATGCCAAGACTTCTTACTTCCTCCGCGCTTACAGCGCCGATATCTATAAACAGGCTGGATATGCCGTCCGCCTTTTCCTTTTCTGCCGCTGTAAGCGCATGATAGGATTTCATACCGAATACCCCGGGATAATAGTTTCCGCTCTCGCTGCCTACCCGGACGCTCAGCCCCTGAAGCACCTTTTCAGGAACGCCGCCCACCCTGTCAACTTTTAAAAAGCCGTCCGGCGTAATACAGGTTATGACAAACCCGATGGTATCCATATGGGCAAACACCATAATGGAAGGCGTCTTTTTATCCGTTCCCGGGAAAATGGCGATCACGTTTCCCATTTTGTCGGTCTCTACCAGCTCCGTGTATTTTTTCATGTCTCCGAAGAACCTTTCCGCCATCAGTTTTTCATAGCCGGAAAGCCGTGGAATCTCCATATACTCTTTTAATTTTGTCTTCAGGTCTGCACGCTCCATATAAAAGCACCTCTTCTTTGCTTATTTTTCAATTAACGCCGCCGATAAATACTGTTAGTAGCATTTTTGACAATCAGTTATTCTTGCAGCCAACAGCGTACCGCGACTAAAAGTTCAAAAAACAACCGTTTGTATTATCCAATGGCTTCAATCGTCTTCTGCAGCAGGGATAAAAACATATACTTCTTACATTCCATGGCAATATGGGTATTCGGAACCTGTTTTAAATAGTGGTTCATATCCGCCACGGTCTCTCCGTAAGTCAGTTCTCCTCTTGTCTCCACATCCACATAGACATGCTCATATTCCATACATTCCGGACAGATCAGCGCCGCCGCTGCAAGTCCGTCCCAGATGAAAATGCCTTCCTCAGGGAAAGGACGTTTGTCATCGCCCGGATAAAACATCAGATCCCCGATAAATTTGGAAACCTTTTTATCATTGGATAACAGGCATTCCAGATCGCTCTTTGTAACGGGAGTACGGTAGGTCACATCCGTCCCGATCATCTTAATGGGGATTCCCGACTGGAATACGATCTTTGCCGCCTCCGCATCGGTGTAAATATTGAATTCCGTTCTCGGCGTATGATTGCCCTCATATACGGCTCCGCCCATAATAACGATCTCCTTGATCAGTTCCCTGTCTTCTAAATACACCGATAAAAGCAGAGCAACGTTGGTCAAAGGACCCGTTGCTAAGATCACGATCTCTCCCGGCGCCTTTTGTATCTCCTTATGAAGGAGCTCCACGGAGGTGTAAGGACTGTATTCGCCCTTTGCTTTTGGCAGCACCGCATTGCCTAAGCCGCCCTCTCCCATAATAGAAACATTCAGCGCTTCGAATTTTTTCATTATAGGATAGCTTCCCTTTGCAACGGGTACGCCAATGTTAAAATATTCCACAATATTCAGGGCGTTCCGGGCCGTTATCTCTCTGTTTAAATTGCCCGCCACAGTTG
>ULTO01016719.1_pt1 | contig 26939 bp, 22 predicted proteins | sample 1957601 | NCBI WGS metagenome assembly ULTO01 (sample SAMEA4835734, study PRJEB28245) | human gut metagenome | biome: gut microbiome; material: fecal sample | place: Denmark | collected 2008 | reverse complement strand
GTTCAGTTCTTAGACTTTGAAATCAATTTTGAATCTGACAAAAATCCTGCTAATGAAATCAACTTTGAGTCAGATGATCTTAATACCTATCCTCCCTATGTAAAATTCGGCAAATTCGTAAAAATCAGTGGCATGGGTGATCATTTTGCAAGATTAAGATTAAATCGTGCTCAGGATAAATATATTGTCGATGAATCACTTGATTATGAACAGTCTAGAGAAGTTGTTGAAGAGTTTGATTCTGAAAATGACGTTAGAGTTTTAGAGTCTTTAAAGCTGTTCAATGGTGTGTGGTTTCCTGTTCCTTACTTTAATAAAGGTAAAATGGAAGGTCCTGCTAACTGGGCTCGAGCAAGAATCATCAATTTAAGTGAAGCTAGACAGGCTGAAGAAAAGGGAGGTCGCTATCACTTAACCTTAGCTTTTGATACTACTATTGATAACAGTCAGGATAATGAAGCACTTCACAATGCACCATCTTCTGTTGATATTGATACAAGCTTTACCTTTAGAGATGGTATTGAAGCTACCTCATTATTAAATGGTAAAAATGGTATCAGCTTTGTCTCAGAGTGGATTAAGAGCATCATGAAGGAGATTTATCCTTTATCTACAAACAATCCTGCAGAAAAGGCTAAAGCTACTACCGATGATGACCAATACATTAAGAACAGAGTTTATGAAAAGCACTATCTGAATGTTTTAGCTTTCATTAAGCATTTCTTTATGCCTAATGATATTAAGCTCATTCACTTTGATAAGACTCATACAGAGACTGACAGCTCTTTAGATGTAAGTTTAATCTTAGATATTGGTAATTCTCGTACTTGTGGTCTGTTAGTAGAAGAGGGCACTTCAATGTTAAGCAGCTCTGATACTTTCCCTAACAGTACACCTCTTATCATTCGTGATTTAAACGCTCCAGAGCATGTATATTCTGGTGCCTTTGCAAGCAGAATTCAGTTCCAGAGAGCAAATTTTGATTTTAACTATTGCTCTGATATCTCCTCAAGATTAGATGCCTTTAAGTGGCCTTCATTAGCCCGCGTTGGTACCGAGGCTACCAAACTTGCTGCTATGGCCAAGGGTAATGAGGGCAACACCGGACTTAACTCTCCTAAGCGCTATTTATGGCAGATTAACGACACCCCTAAATCTGAGTGGAAATTTAATACAACCTATTATCAGACACCTGTATACCGTCGTAATGAAAAGAATGAAAAACTGTACTTTGATCTTTTAAAGAACAAAGAAGGAGAGAAGGCTGCTACCTATCTGCCTGTATCAAAGTTCTTAAATTCAACAGGTGATGCCTTATTTGCAAGCACAGGTGACGACAGTCAGTTAAAGGCTAATTACTCAGGAAAGTCAGCTATGACTTTCATGTTAATTGAGATCATCTTGCAGGCAATGATGCAGATGAACAGTTACTATTACCGTTCATCTATGGAAGATCATGCCTTGCCTAGAAAACTAAAATCAATTGTTCTAACTACACCGCCTTCAATGCCAGATGTTGAACGAGAGATTTTCAGATCATGTGCTTATCAGGCAATTGGTGTCATTTGGAAAGCTTACGGTTACGATCCAACTCCAGCTAACGAGTTCCATTATGTAGAAAAGGCTCGCTTAATGTTTCCTGAAGTACCTCAGATCTTCTTAAAATGGGATGAAACCTTAGCAGGTCAAATGGTATATCTGTATAACGAGACCCAAAGAGTCTTCAACGGTAACTGTAAGTCCTTTATTAAAGAGATCCGACGCCCTGACGCTGATGGCAGATTTAATGAAATCAGCCGTCCAAAGTCAAGCAATCTGATAGCCTCATCCGTATCTGCTAGAATTGCTTCAATTGATATAGGTGGTGGTACTACTGATTTAGTAATTGCTGATTACAGCTTCCCTGACAGAAAGTGTGAAGAGTCAACTGATTATGACAACGGCAATTTTTCTGAAGAAGTAAGCAATCAGAATGCATCAATTCAGATAAGAGAAGTCTTACGTGATGGCTTTAAGATTGCAGGTGATGATTTAGTCTTAGATATCATAAGAAACTACATCATTCCAAAATTAGGCTCTAATGAGGAGTTATCTAAGATTATAGGTAACATGTCTGGACAGGATGTAAAAAATCGTAAGAACCGTGTACAGACAGTAGAGCAGATCTTTTCAAAAGTAGCTACAGAATTTTATCTAGGATTGAATCTTTAGAAAAAGTACCAGCAGGTCATACCGATATTTCTGTTGAGGGTACAGTTGAAGACTTTATCCTGTGTAAAGACAAGTGTAATCTTGAGATGCTGAATAATCCTAATGATGAGGTGTTTCTAGAAGAGGGTAAAAAGGCTGTAGACGAGAGCGTAATTGAGTACTTAAATAATCAGTTAGGTAAAGACTATGATCTCTTATCTAGAAAATTAGTCTTTGACTTATACCAGATAAATTACGATATCTCTCGAGGTGAGAATTCAGTTATCAGCAAGTGTTTAAATTACCTTAATACCATCGTAAATTCTTACTGCTGTGATGTCCTGCTTTTAACCGGACGTCCTTCAAAGATCCCTGGCTTAAGACGCTTTATTGAGCGTAAGTCATCCTTATCACCATATAGAATCATTTCTATGCACAACTATAAGTGTAATGGCTGGTATCCATCCTTTGGTGTAAAAGAAGGTCGTATCGGTGATCCTAAGTCTACAGTGGTTGTTGGTGCACTTTTAGGCTACACCAAGATTGCTGATGCTAATAAGCTCATTAACTTTAGAATTAACACTAATCCATTACCATCCTCAACTCCTATGCGTTACTTTGGCGCATTAGATAATGAGAGTATGTTACATAAGAACGAGGTTCTGTATCGATTCAGTACCAAGGCTGAACAGCTATTTGAATCTGAGTTATCAGAGCCTGTAGAAAAGCGCTCATCAAAATATGACATGGATACTATCTTTACCAAGGCTAGAGCCGATGTTGTAAAGAACATTCCTGGAATTACCAGACCAGATGATGACGGCAATCTAAAATTCAACACTGAGTTGCCTTTAAAACTAGGTTACAGACAGTTCTATGATCCTCACTTTGATTCAGCAATGCTCTTTAGTGTAGGTCTGTACAATGATGTAAATGATCTGCAAAAAGTAAAAGATACTAAAGAGTGGATCATCCCTGATGATGTAGATTTTACTGATGAGTACTATGCTCGTTTAGATAAAGAGCTTTTCTCTAAATTAAGAGCAGTAGACACTGGTGGTGAAAAAGAATATATCCAGGAGTGCCTGTCTAAGATGAAAGAGGCCTTTGATACTGGCAAGATTGCCCTTGAAAGCATGAATGCACAAGATGCTAAAAATATCGAAGCTCAATTTGAGGCAAGCGCTCAGAAGTATGGCGAAGATGAGGCTAACAATGCAAAAATAGGTGGCATGTCAAAACTCTTTGGTGCTGACAAGAAGAGAGCAGAACTAAAAGAGCAGGCTATAGCAAACTATAAATCCTCATATCAGGGTGATTTGGTATCTACCATTGCTCAAAAGAAAGATGCCAATAAAAAAAGACAGCGTATGCTGTTCCTGCGTACTTTAAGTTCTCTTTTAGAGCCTTGTATTGCAAGTTACAAAGACGATCAGCTCCGTCGCTTAGAGAACGCAAAGAAAGCTATGACAGGCAATGTTGATGGCAAAATGCGTTATGACTTGAAGATCCAGGGGCAGACCTATGAAGGCAAGCAAGCTTGCACCGGCAGTCCTGTATATGGATGTATCAAGTTTATGCGAGATGAAGATCCTGACAATGCTCCATCAATTTTCTTAATGAAGATTGAAGATGCAACTCAAAGTGACTGTAATAAAACTCCTATCAAGGAATTTTTAAACCTGAGATTAAAGACTGTTTCAGGTGATGATGAAGAATACTGGAACAATACTGGTTTACTACTAAAATAAGGTTTCATATGACTTTAAATACATTTACAAATAACCGCCTCAATGAGGTTGCATCAACATGTCAAAAGGTAATTCCTTGGTTTGAAGGTATTGATGATAAGAATGTACAGGAAAAGAGAAATTCTCTTGAAGTCAAACTCTGCTCTTTAATTGAAGAGGCAAAAACAGCTTACGATGTACTGCCTGTAAAGACTACTGTAGGTGTCTTTGGCGCCTCTCAGGCAGGTAAGAGTTACCTTGTTTCAACTTTAGCATCCTTTGGTGGTGATGATTTAACAGCTACTTTTGACGGTAAAAAGGTAAGTTTCTTCAATCACATGAACCCTATAGGCGGTGACTTTGAGGCAACAGGTATTGTCACCCGCTTTACCAAGTTTGATGATAAGGGTGTTTCAGGCTTTCCAATTAAAGTAAAAGTCTTTAATGAGGCTGATTTAGTCAAGGTACTCATTAACTCTTATAACTCAGATTTGAACTTAAAAGCAGTTCCTGCTGGTTCTCAATGTGACTACTTGTCAACACAAAACCAGAAAATTGGCTCTACTGAGTTTTTAAAGAACTTCTTTGAGGACTTAAAGTCTGATAAATATGCTTTAAAAGATGAGAAAAGCTACATCCATGACTATGATGTAGTTTCTATTGCCAAATATGCAATTAGAAAGTCTAAAAGTGATTTTGGTGATAATGCTAAATTCCCAATTGACTGTTATTTCTGGTCTGAATGCAGAAAGTTAGTATCTAAACTAAACTTTGCAGGACGAGCAAAGATGTTCTCAATCTTGTGGAATGAGTTAGATGCCTTTACTACTTTGTTTACTGAATTAGGAAAGCAGCTTTTGGAGTTGGAAGGGGCAAGTTCTGTATATGTACCTTTAAACTGCTTTATTGAGGATCCTAATGCCAATGAAAATGATTTCCGTCGCCGTGAGGATGGTACCTTACTTGATATTGGTGTTTTAAAGAATGTCTTTAAAGATAAAGACGATCCAAGTAAGAGTGTAGAGGTGGTGATAGTAAACGATGGCAATGAGATAAAAAAGACCATCTCCTTTGCTTCATTGACCTTTGCTGCCCGTGAGTTCTCCTTCCCATTACCAAAAGAGAGTAATGCCGACGGTTTTGATGTTTTGGATTTCCCAGGCTGTCGCTCAAGAAAAACTGATGAAATTGAGAAATTTAAAGATCCAAATACAGACACAACTGAGTACTTGCGTCGTGGTAAGGTAGGTTACTTATTTGAACTCTACTGTGACCGTCATGAAATTGATGTGCTCTTATGGTGTGTAGCTGTATCTAAACAGCAGGAAGTTTTAGAAGAACAGATTAACAGCATTGAGCACTGGGTATACGAGAATGTAGGCAGAACTGCTGATGAAAGAGCTAAATTTGGCAAAATTCCTTTAATTGGAGCTTTTACCCGTTTTGACAGTTGCTCATGTTTAGGCCTTGATAAAGCAAAATCTAATGAAAGAGCTAAAGAAAAGGGGGAGCCTACTGTAGTAGTGGATTACTCAGGTATCAGCTCAAAGATTAACAAAGCTTTAGAGTCATTCCATCATACCTGGGTTGATGAATGGGTAAAAGGTGTTCCATTTAATCAGTTCTTCTTTGTAAGAAAGCCAAATATTCCTGAAACTGATGATATGTACGTAAAAGAAAAAGGTAAAGAAGTTGATTTCTTACCTAATGAATATGTAAAAACTCAGATAGAAGAGTACAAGACTAGGATCTCCTCATGCCCAGAATTAAAGTACGTTTACCATGAAAAAGACGGTAGCTGTAAGACTATTGACGAGGTTTTAAAGCCAAGTGATGGTGGTGTTAACTATTTAGCTTCTTTCTTACGAGAGAACTTTGCTGACTACAAAGTTAACAAAGACAGAACCTGTGATTTGGTTCTAAAAGATGTAAAAGAAATTGTTGATGCTCTATCCTTGTATGCTAAGCGTGAAGGCGCTAAGGCACAAAAAGAAGCTTATGCTAAGGGGCTTAAACTCATGCAGGAGCTGTTACAGTGTGACAGAGTAGCAGGTACTTTAAGTTACTTACGCGACTTTATTGAAATTGATAAAGATAAAGCCTTTAAAGATTACACTGACAATCAGTCAGATGGTAACAGCAACAACTCCTACAGATTTGCCAGAGCACTGACTAAGATGAGAGAGGATAATCTTGTATCAATCTGTAATGGTGATTTCTTTAATGAGATTTATGCAAACTTGTTAAGAAACTTATCAGAGCAAAAGAGAAAGGCTATCTTAAGTGAAGTTCAAAAAGATCCTGAGGCTGTAGCTTGTTATTCAATCTTTTTAGATAACAATAATCAGTTTGTCTCAGATAAAGACTTAAAAGAGAGATTGAAGTCATTACTTACAAACTACACCAATGAGTTATCAAAAGCCTATACAGCGCTTAAAGTCGAAGATGAGGTCATTGCAAAACTAGAGCCATATGAAGGCAATATGTCAAGCCGTGATGCACTAGCTTTAGGACAGTGCATGCGTGCTTTAAAGTTAATCTCTGATTTTAATACTTACCTTTATGTAGGTACTTTAAATAGAGAATCAATTACTCATGTCGATAAAGATGATTCTGACAGAGATTTCTTTAAAGAGAACATTAAGTACTCAGATCCTGATATGTGTATGGTTCCTAATATCGACAAGTCACTAGTTGATAATATTGAGGATCACTATTACCACGATTACTTTAGTGTCTTTATTGATTTGATGAGTGTAAGAAATCTCACAGCAGAGAGTAAGTACAACCTAAGTGCTGCTCAAAACAATGAGTTGTGCTCTTACTTAGATACTATGGAACAGGCTGCAGGTTTAGCATAAGACACTGATAAAACTGTGAACAGATTTTTAAGAAGGATAATATGGCAGAGAAAATTGCAGAGTTAGTACCAACAAGTAATGGTTGCTCTATCGTTTTAAAGTCAAATTCATTTTCAAACGACTTGATGGTAAGTACAGGTCTAGATCTAACCTTCTTCGACCCAAACGGCAGTACAGAGTTAAAAAGAGTTACCTTAAAACCTGAGGAAATAGGATTTGATAATAATGGCTTTAGTGCTCCTTTGCCCCCTGAAATTAACAATGAACTAGCTCAAAAGGTAAATTCATTTGGTGGCAAGTTTAAAGTAAAAGCTCTTGAATATGATCCTGTAAGTTCAAAAACTGTAGGTGATCCTGCTTATTTTGATGCAAGCGTAACAGGAACACTAAAAGTAATTCAGGATTACGTTAAAAAAGAAGGTGAGAGCATTAACGCTGCTACCTTTAATGAGAAAAAAGAACCTACTTTTACTGAAGATAAAGCTACAGTTGATGAGATTAAATCATCAGATTCGGTTTTAAATGAAGCTGCAACTGCTACTACAACCACTGTAGCTACAAAGAGTTCTGGTAAGGGAAAATTTCTTGCCATTATTGGTGCAATCATTTTGTTACTCTTTATCTTAGGTCTGTTAGCTCTGTTCTTAGCAGGCTTCTTTGGTGGTTCAAAAGATAACTCATCAAATGCTAATGAGCCTAAACCTCAAGAGCAGACAGAAGAGGCAAATGATAATTCAGCAAAAGATGACAATGCTGCAACTGAGGATAACTCTCAATCAGATAACACAGCCTCAGATAACAGCTCATCTGATAATACTACTGAGACTCAAGACAATGAACCGGCTCAAACAGAACCTAATGTAGCAGACAACTCAGCTGCAACAGCTTCTTCAAGCGCAGGTTCTTCAGTTTGTGTCATCACTTCAGATCCTGACAACGTTATGATTAAAAACTGTATTGCTTCAAAGCCTGATAGTGCTACAGTATCTGCCTTTGCAAAAGATGCTTTTTCTAAAGATAAGTGCGATTTAGGCAAGAGACTGTTCTCAAGCTATGGCAGAAAAGATGGAACTGTAGCTTATACCTATGGACAATACTTTGATCCTAATTCTCAAGAGACTACCTCTTGTGCATCTAAAGACAAGAGCCAGGCTGTTTACTGGTATGAAAAGGCAGCCCAATTAGGTAATGACAATGCTAAGAGCGCCTTGTCAGCATTAAAGAATTAGCTTTTAAAGGACAGATAACATGAAATTAAAAGTTTTAACTGGTGCAGTTCTTTTAACCTTTGCAATAAATTCAGCCTATGCTGATACTCCTTTGTTAATGGAAGGCAAAAGCTCTATTTATCAGCGTGTTTTAACTACTCCATCATGCAGATTAAAAGCTAAAAGTGATGATAATGATGGCAAAGTTGTAGATGCCTTTTCACGCTTCTATGTCTATGCTGATGATGGTAAGACTTTAAAAGTAGGGCCTGATGATACCGGTAAGCTCTCAGGCTACTTAAACAAGGATTGCACCATTGACTGGAAAATGCAGACAGCTTTAATGTTTACAAATCCTGCTAACAGAAACCGTGCTTTAATCTTTAAGAATAAAGAGAATTTGCAGAACATAGTTGAAGCAAAAGATCCTAAAGCTTTAGTTGAGCCAATGATGAAAAAGGTTGCAGCAAAAGAGAATGTAGACGGAGTAGTTTCAGTTGAGCCTGAGCACTTTGTAGATTATCAAAAGCAGTTCTATCTGTTACCTATCTTAGATTTTGAAGAGACTATGTTCGATGATGGCAACTATGTGCGTGAGCTTAAGATTGCCTCTGTTACCAAACAGGAAGGTAAAAAGGTTAATGTTTCAAATGAGCAGAATGAATTAAAGACCTTTAAAGCAGCGGTAGTATTTGTTATTGACTCAAGTATTTCAATGCAGCCTTACATTGATAGAACTAAAGAGACCATTAGTGCCATTACTAAGACTATTAAAGAGCAAAAGTTGTCAGACAGTGTGCACTTTGGTTTAGTGTCTTTCAGATCAAACATTAAGGCAACACCTGGTCTTGAGTACACCTCAAAGATTTATGTAAAACCTGGTGAAGCTACAGATGAAAAGCAGTTTAAAGAGAAGTTAAACACTTTAAATCAGGCAAAAGTTTCAAGTAAGTATTTTGATGAGGACTCTTTTGCAGGTATTAACACTGCTCTAGAGCAGGTTGACTGGTCTAATTATGGCGGTCGTTATATCGTGCTTATTACCGATGCTGGCGGTATTAAAGGCTCTGATAAACTCTCATCTACAGGTTTAGATGCACGTGAACTTAAAGTAGAAGCAGCCCACAAAGGTGTAGCAGTGTATGCAATGCATCTTTTAACTGATTCTGGCAAGCGTAACGGCGATCATGAGAAAGCAAAAAGTCAGTATAAAGAACTTACCTACAACGACACCATCAATAAGTCCCTTTACTATCCAGTAAATGCCGGTGACGTTAAAAACTTTGGTAAAAAAATTGATGAACTGGCACAGAATATTACCAATCAGGTAAAACTCTTAGCCTTTGGTAAAGATGCTGTAGGAGCTGCCCCTGAGGTACCTGCTGATAATGAGAATACACAGATGCAGCAGGATACTGTAGCTTTAGGTCATGCTATGCAGCTAGCTTATCTAGGTTCAAAGCTTGGTACTAAGACACCTGATTTCTTATCAGGCTGGATTGCTGACAGAGATTTAATCTCTCACGGTCAGGCAACAAGTACACCTGTTGTCTTACTGACTAAAGGTGAGTTGTCATCACTAAAAGATGTAACCTCAAAAATCTTAGATTCAGCAAATCAGGGTATTTTAGAGCCAGAGGATATGTTCAATCAGTTACGCTCGGTTGCTGTATCCATGGGTCGTGATCCTAACTCAATCAGTAAGGAGAGCACCTTAAAGTTAGGGGAGTTAGGTCTTTTAGGCGAGTATTTAGATGATCTTCCATACAAGAGCAAACTTCAGGAATTAGATGAAGATACTTGGTCAAGCATGGGACCTGATGAACAGAATCAGACCGTTGAAGATCTAGAGAATAAGTTACGCTACTATCAGCAGTGTAATGATGATGCTACCCGCTGGGTAAAGCTTAATAAAGATGAAGACTCATCTGAGTCTGTTTACCCAATTCCTTTAGAGGTATTGCCATAATTTATGGCTGTGTCTTTTAAAGTAAAAGAGCTGTCTTATACCTATAAACAAAAAGACGGCTCCTGTGGCTACAAGATAGAGTTACCAGAGTTAAGTTTAAACTCTGGTGATGTCTATGCTATTACTGGAGTCTCTGGCTGCGGTAAAAGTACGCTTTTAGAGTGCTTGGGGCTATTGCGTCAGGACTTTGTTTCAAAGTCTCTTCTTTTAGATAGTTATGAACTGTCAAAACTGTCTGTAAAAGAGCAGTGTATAGTTCGCTCATCTTTAATGGGGTATATGCCACAGACAGGAGGTCTTATCCCATACCTTACAATAAAAGAGAATCTAAAACTGCAAATTGAGGTAAGTGCGGATTCCTTTTATAAATTAGAAGGTAAAAAACTTGATACAAAAGCTCTGTATCAAGAGGTATATGAGAAGGTGTCCCAATTCTCAATGGACTCTCTTTTAGATAGATATCCTCATGAATTGTCTATAGGTCAGCGTCAAAGAGCGGTGTTCTTAAAAACTATCAGTCACAAACCTAAGATTGTTTTTATTGATGAACCTACCTCATCACTCGATCCTGAACATGGCAAAATCTTATTTGAAAGTATTGTCTCCTTATCAAGACAGCTTGATATGTGTGCTTTAGTGGTAACACATGATTTACTCTTAGTTAAAGACTTCAATTTAAAGTCGCTGTCATATGCAAAGATTGATGCAAATGAAGGTCAATTTGTAATCTGTGATGATAGCGTATCTAGTGAGGACAATCATGATCTTTAAGTTAGCTGTATCCTCACTGCGTTTTAATCGACTGATCTCTTTTAGTTTAATTGGTGCTTTATGCTCGGTAATTGCACCTCTCTTACTCTTATTCTCTTTGCGTTACGGTATCATTTCCTCACTTGAGAATAACCTAAAGTCATCTCCAGTAAATTTAGAATTAAAGCTAAAGACAGGGTATAAGCTTGATGAGAGCTTTTTTAAGGATTTAGAGAATAATCCTAAAATCGACTTTGTACTTCCGCTTACAAGATCATTGAGTACAACTGTAGATATTGCTTTTAATGGCAAGATAAAAAGAGATCTGTCTGCTATTCCTACTAAAAAAGGAGATCCTCTTTTAAGAGCTTCAAAACTTGATGATACTTTAGATGCAACTGAAGTTTATTTAAGCGAGAATTTAGCTCATGATTTAGGCATTAAATCAGGGGATAGCATTAAATACATCGTCTCAAGGATTACCGATGGCGCAAGACAAAACTCTGTAGTTAACTTTGCCGTAAAAGGTATTGTTAAAAAGGAGTACTTATCTACCAATGCTATTATAGTTAACTTTGATACGCTTATTTATATGGAGGATTTTAAAGATGGCTATGAACCTCCTGTATTCTCAAATGGGTCAAAGTTAAACGAAAACAGAAAGTTTTTTGCTAAAGCCAGAATTTATGTAAAGACACTTGATGATGTAGCTCCAGTGGATACGTATTTGCGCAGTAAGAACTATCAGACTTTTAGTATGCTCTCATCAATAGAGAATTTAAAGGCAATCTCAAGTGTGCTCTCATTTATCTTTTACGCAATAGCCATAACCTCGGTTGTAGGCGGAATCTTTGCAAGTGCAGGTTTAATTTTAACCTCAGTTCTAAGAGCAGAGAAAAGCTATGCTCTCTTATTATTAACAGGCATTAAAAAGACAAAAGTTTTAATGATGGTTTTAATTGAGAACACTATTTTATCATCATTAGCTTATGCTTTATCACTTTTGCTCTTTTACACAGGTATGTGGGTATTTAATCATTACTTTACCTCTTTATTAGGTCAGGGCTCGGTTGTAAGTACCTTAAATATTATGCATGTAGTTGCAGGCTATCTCTCAACAATAGTCGTAACTCTTTTAATTACTTATTTAGTCTGCTTCTTTAAGGTATTTTCATTAAAGATTGCAGATACACTAAGGTTAATTTAGTATGAAAAAATTATGTTTATCTTTAGTGCTGGCAAGTATAGGTTCACTTGCATTGACAAACAGCGCAATAGCAGATGAAGTAAATGAAATTTACAATCCAAATCCTCAAAAAGATGACGTAGTTTTATCTATGCCTTGTGATGGGATCATGGTTTTCAGAAAAGTCTATACCTCAAATGATCCTAAAAAAATCAAAGATAAAAAATATAACGCAGGCACTGCGCAAAACGAGTCTCCTATGGGGCAGAATCCCAATAAGAGATATGTACAAGGCTCTTTTTATGACAAAAATGGCTATTACTTTTTAATGTCTAAGTATGAGCTCATGAAAGGTCAGTACGATGCCTTAACAAATAGTTCTAAATGCAAGGCTCCAAATAAAATGTCGCGTCTGCCTGCTGTAAAAGTATCTTATTTTGATTTTATCAATGCAGCTAATGCTTATTCAATTTATCTGCAAAAAGCTAAAGACGTACCAACTGTAGATGGGCAGAAAGCCTACGTAAGATTACCTTCAGATGAAGAGTGGGAATATGCTGCCCGTGGCGGTACTAAAGTTACTCAAAGTGAATTTGAAGCACTGCGTCCACCTATGGAGAACGATGACATCTCTTTATATGCATGGTATCAGGGGGCTAATAGTGCTAACGGTAAGATCCAGCTTACAGGTTTAAAAAAGCCAAATCCATTAGGCTTATATGACATGTTAGGTAATGCTCAGGAAATGACATTAGAGCCTTTTAAAGCTGTCAGAACTGGAAGATTATTAGGTCTGTCAGGTGGAATTTGTGTAAGAGGAGGCAGTTACCTGTCAAAAGAGAGTGCACTGACAAGTGCTTTAAGAACTGAAAAGCCTTTATATGTTAATGGCAAGCCTCTTTCAGCTCCTGATACAGGCACTCGATTCGTTTTGGGGCTGCCAGTAGCTACCTCCGTAAAAGAAGTTAAGAACTTAAATGAAGAGATCTTATCCTTAGGCGACGATGACAGCGATGATAATGCTCTTTCTGGTGAAGCTGATAAAATTGCCAAATTAGATGCAGAGAATAAAAAGAACAAAGAAGTCTTTAAAAAAGAGCAGGAAAAGTTAAAGAGTGCTAATGACGAATTGTCTGCTCAGAATTCGTCATTAGAGCAAAAGACTGAAAAACTTAAAAATATTAACTCAGATTTGATGGCTTTAAATGACAAACTCGCAAAATCAAATGACGATTTGAACGGTCAATTAGGTTCATTGAAAGAAAAGATTGTTAAAGCCAACGATGAGCGCGAGAGTATGCGTGATGTTGCCATTACAGCAAACTTAAGACTAGGTGGCTTCTTATGTAAGTCAATTGCAGATGAAACTAGCTCTGTACAGTATTTTGAGAGTATCAGAAAGTTAGCTAAGATGCGCTGTGATGAAAATCAGGAGCGTTGTAAGTTCTATGAAAAAATTAACAACAACTACACTCGTCATAAGCATGCTTTGCACTCCATTATTACCTATTATGGAGACACTATGGCAAATGCCTCAGCTAACTACAATTTAAAAGATTTTAAGTCACAGCTTGCCTCCTCAAAAGAAGCTTTTGGCGCTGAGACAAGCTATGATGAATTTGTTGACAAGTACTATTCTCATTTAATGTCTTATAAGAACTTATCAAAAGACAGAGATAAAAATCAAAAGATGTGGTCAGAGCAGTGCCAATCAATAGGAACTAAGTAAGATGTTAAGAATTCTAAGATGTGAAAAGTCTAAAGTTTCTCCTAAGATCCTGTCATATGCTCTTTATGCTGATGACTTTAAAAAAGAGATTAAAAGTGCTTTAGGCGAAGAGTACTCAGAGATCATATCTAAAGCAGAAATCTCAGGTGACTATGTAAACTTTGTAACTCCACTTTCAGGAGAATTAGATAAAGTAACTGAAGCTAATAAAATAAAGTATCAGGATGCCTTGAATGTATTAGAGCATCGCCGTGATAAGGTAATTGAGTATTTAAAGTCATCAACTCCACTGTCTAATAGAGCTCTTGAAACTCATCGCAAAGAATTCTCCGATATTATAGCAAGCGATAATACAGTCTTTATGGTAAATGGACAGGCTGTAATTGCGCCGGTGTCATTTAATCCTCATTATAAAGATGTAGCTGTGCCTCCAACAGGAGCTACAACAGTGCCTGTAAAGAAAAGAGGGTGCTTACTGCCATTCTTACTTTTACTGCTGCTTTTATTGTTATTACTCTTTTTGCTGTGGTGGTTCTTATTAAGGCCATGGCCATTTGAAGGCAATTTTACAGACAGATTTAATTCCCTGTTTCCTCAAAAGGAAGTTCCAACTCAAGTTGTAGCGCCTAAAAAAGAGGATGAAGCTAAGCTTGCTACTACAGAAGAAAAAACAGAGCCTGTAGAAGAAGAGGCAAAAGATCCTGTTGTAGAAGAAAAAGAAAAAACAGCAGAGCCTGAAGCAGTAGAAGATGAAGAGGCAAAGGCTGCTCAAGAGAAAGCAAAAGCTGATGCACTAAAATCTCAGGAAGAAGCAAAGGCAAAAGCTAAGGCACAAGCTAAAGCTAAGGCAGAAGCTAAAGCCAAAGCCGAGGCAGAGGCTAAGAGAAAGGCTGAAGAACAAAAACAAAAGGAATTAGCAACTAAAAGAGCTCTTGAGGAGAAAAACAAAGTTCCAAAGTGCAAGACCTTAAAACAAGAAGGCAAGATGCCTGAACTTGCTATAGCCTTTGACGGTTCTCAATCTATGCTCTTAAAGTACGGTTATACCAACAGATTAAAGGCAGCTCAAAAAGCAGCTACTGACTTAATCTCAAATGTTGATAAAAACGTTAAGATTGGCTTTATTGAGATCAATGGCTGTCCTGTAGCTAAAAATAGAGGCTTTTTCGGACCAAACAGCAGAGGCGCTTTAATTAACGCTATCAATAACGTTAATCCTTATTCTTATGATGGTAAAACACCATTAGTAAACGGTTTGAATGAACTGTCAAAGACTTTAGACGGTGTAAATTCTGATGCAGTTGGTATCTTAATTTCAGATGGAGAGGATACCTGTCCATTTACTGAACAGATGGATGTTTGTTATGTAGCTAAAAAGATCCATGAGCGTCAGCCTAAACTTAAGATCCATACCATCTTAATTGGAGATGATATTGACAGCGCAGCCTGTATTGCCAGAAACACTGGAGGAAAGGTCTTTAAGCCTAAAGATGCAGTTCAGATTGAATCAGTTTTAAAAGAAGCAGGGGCTTCTTTAAAGAAAGTTTGTGAAGAATAAAAGTTTTTGAAGAATAAAATACTCAGTAAGAGCACTGTGTAATACAAAAGGATATATTTCATGGCAACAAGATTATTAAACAGTGGTGATTTAAGAAATTACCAGGCCATTGGTGAAGACGGTGTTTTAGTATGGCAAAGAGCTGATGCCTTCCGTGCTTCAATTGAGAATTCATCAATTTTAGGTGAACACTATGCCCGTTGTCTTGCAACACCTCGTTTCTCATCTGATGGTACTCATGTAGACTGGTTTGTTCCATTCCAGTCAAATAGAGCTGATGGTGACTATGAGGTAGTGTCATGGAATGCTGCAAGTCCTGATGAAAAAGCTAGAGCTTTAAAGAAATTTGAAGAGTTAGAAGAGAAGTTTTTAAACTTTGGCTATAACTTAGAGGCCCGTTCATTATCCTCAAATGATAAGTTATTTGCTCATTTTTTAACCGGTAATAACAAAGCAAACATTGTGCTCCCTGCAATACATTATCCTGATGAGAGCTGTATCTATATTGTAAACGGTGAGCCTGTAATTACCTTCTGGGGCTTTTTAAATGCTGGGAGCAAACTTACAGGCAGCCCTTTTGACGGTCTAAAACCTGTAGGCAATTTTGCTCCTCATAAAACAGCTCTGGGAGCAACTGCTGCAACAACCAACATCTCAGGAGCTGCAACTGCAGCTACAACTGCTGCAGTTACAAGAAGTCACAAGTGGTGCTGGCTGTTAGGTCTTTTATTACTGTTACTTTTATTACCTTTGCTGCTATACCTCTTATGGTGGTTCTTCTTTGCAAGAGGCTTGCCTTTATTTAAGGTGTTCCCAGATTCATCTTTAGATCCTAAATACAATTTGTCATTGCCGATACCAGATATTCGCGGTGATAATTTTGGTCTGTCCACAGATGGCTTTGAGACTAAGTTACCAGATATTACAACAGATGGTGTCGTAAAGAACGGTAGCGTTGATGATGGGGTAGTTCTAGATGGAACGGGAGAAAAAACACCTATGGTTCCTGATGAGAATGCAGTGCCACAGGATGAGAGTACAACACCAGAGACTACTGATAACAATACAGCAGATGATAATCAAAAAGCTCCTGATACAGAAGAGAACACCTCACCTTCTGACGATCAAGATGGTGTAAATCCACCAAAATTGAGTGACAAGGATAATGTAGCGCCGGCAACCGATAACAATCAGACAGTAGAGGCTCCTCAGTTACATGAAGATGGTCCTTCAATTTCTAATAAAGACTTACAAAGTGGAGATATTGGCAACTTTGATGGAACATGGAAAGTAAATTCTCCAATCGTTGACAGAAATACCAATAAGCCTTTACAGCTTCAGTATGATTTTAAAGATGGTAAGGGTACTGCAACCATCACTCAGAAAAACGGCATTAAATGTACCGGTAAAGTAACTGGAGGCTTAAAGTCAGGTTCTTTTAACATCAACAGTCAGTCTGTTGCAAAGTGTACTGATGGCTCAAGCTATGAAATGCCTACAGTAGTATGTAAAGAGGGTAAGGATGGAAACTCTGAGTGCATCTCAACATACTCTGAGAGTAAGTCTAATACAGGTAAGAAATATGAGTTTCCAATGAATATTCACAGATAGTATTCATCAATTAAAATGCACAAAACAAATGGTCAAACAAAGGAAAACAATATGTCATTTAAAACCAAATTTACAGCAGCAGCTGTTGCAATTTCTTTAGCCTTAGCAGGCACTGGCTGTTCAAGCTCAGGTGGGTTTTCATTAGGTGGAAGCGACTCTAATGTAAATCCAGAATTAAAGAAGGATGAGCCTTCATTTTTCTCAAAATCAGGTGCTGTTGCCTGCGCAGGTGGTGCTGCTTTAGCAGGCCTTTCATGCTTACTTTTAAAGAAAGATGAAAAGGCTTTATGCCTTGCTGCTGCCGCAGCTGGCTGTGCTGTAGGTATGACTGGTAACTACATGCTCGATAAATTGCGTGCTAATTACTCAAATCTTGAGGATCAGTTAGATGCAACTAAAGCTAAGGTTCAGGACTCTTTAAAGAGTACGCAGAGCTTGCAAGCATCTGTTAATGAAACTTTAGCTTCAGATGAAGCTGAGATTCAACAGATTGAAAATGGCATTAAAGATGGTACTAAGACCAAAGCAGATCTTGAGAAAAAAGCTGATGAAATGTCAAAGAACCTAGCTTATATGCAGGAGCGTTTAAATGCTGATAAGGAGAACTTACAAGCTCAGACTGATGCCCTGCAAGGTCTAAAAGACGGCAAGGGTGGAGTTGGAGCTATTGATACAGATAATGCTCTTAAAAAGCAAAAGGCTCTTGAAGAGGAAATTGCTAAGACCAATGAGAGTATCAATGCACTTGAAGGTGCTATCGCAGACTACTCAGAGAAGACTTTGGCTGTAAAGAACAAAGTTAACGGAATTACTACAGCTTAATAAAATAGCAAAAATTAAAAACTTGTAGATAACAGTTTTATACTCATGAGCACTAAATTTAGTGCTCATTACGGAGTTATTATGAAGAAAATAATCTTAATGTGTACTGTGCCATTAATGCTTACTGCCTGCACAATGACACCTGAAGAGTGCGATCCTAAAATTACCGATCCTGGTATGTTAGATAAATTAGGCTGTGTAGTATCAGGTTCATATTCACAGCGCTCTGAACAGAAAAAACAGGAAATTCATGATTTGGCTCAGGAACAGCATGAATTATCAGAAAGAGTCATTGCTTTAGGACAAAAGAGAGCAGAGCTTATTAATAACCGCGAAGCAAAGCTAAAAGAGTTAGATGCTCTTACAAATAAGTTAGATGAAGTTGAAGCTTCCTTAAAGCAAAAACAGGCTTTATCAAAGACATTACAAGAAAAAATTGCTAAAGTACGAGCTTCAAAAGAAAAGGCAGCTTCTACTCCTGATGATGCCAGTGTAATGCAGAAAAAAGCTGAGTTAGTACAGGTTCAAAATGATCTTGATGATCTGATTGAAGCTGCTGCAGGTGAATAATAATCATTTACTTTCAAAGTTGAGGATAGCGCTTGTAACGTTATCTTTTTGAATTTATAAATAAGCTATAACAAAATCAAAAGGGAAAACGTGCTTTATACCTTAAAAATATATCCTTATGGAATGGCTAGAACTTGTTACAGAACGTTACAAGTAGATGGAAGTAGTGAGTTCGATGAGCTAGCTGGCGATATTTTGAATGCATTTGTTATGAATTTAGAACAAAGCTAAGAAATGTAGAAGGAATTATTACCTATAGTTTAGGTGAAGATTACTGTCACTATGACTTTTTGGAAAACAGTGCTGAAGATACTTAGGAAACAAATTCCTCAGATAAGACTGAAATTTGTACTGAAGAAATAGAATATGAAGATCCAGATCCTGATTTTGGCGAATATGATATTCACAGACCATTAACTCACCTAAATCCTGAAAAGGGAACAAAGTTTTATTTTCATTATGATTTTGGTGATGACTGGTATTTTGTTATTCATGTTTCAAAAGCAGAAAAAGATAAATCATTATCTAAACATTCAAAGTGTATCAAAAGTGTTGGAACGGTAAAGCAGTATGGTTATGATGATGAAGACTATCGATGATAGCTTTTATGAAGATGACGAGGAGTAGATTTATACAGTTATCAAGACTTTCTTAAACCTTGTTTATATAAGGCAGAGACTTACAAGTTGCAAAATTATAGCAATAGTCAACATCTTGTTTTAGGCATTGTTGCAATTCAAGAATAGTATACTTGTTCAGAATTATGAAAAGCCAATCTCTGCTTTAACTCTCTCTTTGTTTACAAGATTTTTGTTCAGAACGTCAAATAATTTGCAAAAAATCTCTCTTCTAATGAAAATCTTGTGATCTATCTTATACTTAATTTCTTTTTCTTATGTTTCAATACGCAAAACGTAAATTTACACGGTTTTAACACAAAATTTAATTGTGAAAAAATCTGTTAAACACGATTTGAAGATACGATATAAACATTTGAAAAGATTATTGCTAAGCAATAAGACAAGCAATTAGATTAAGGAGGATCAAATGGATCGTTCCAATTTTAAAGAGGCATTTTTTAATTTAAGCACCGGAACCCCAACTTATGCCCACATCGTTTCTATTATTGATGGACATTTAGTAAAACTGATTTCTCAGAGAAAAAGACTTCCAAATGCAACTGAAGACGGTCACCACCATGTTCAGCGTATAAAGGTTGATATTGACGGAACAAATGTTTTCAACAAGCAAAAGACTTTAACCCCTGAAGAGGCATTAGATGCATTAAAGGGAATTATTAAAGCCTTTGATAAAGTAAATGAGGCTCCTAAATCTGAAGAAGGAAAGAGTGCAGATACTCTACAGATAGAAGAACAAAAAGAGGATTTTGGAAAGTCTAAGTACACCTATCCTGAGCTTACTATCGATCAGGTTGTAGATTTAGTTTATGTATCTTTAACAGGTTACAGCGTTTCAAACTTTGAAGGCTTCGTTTCATACCACTACGTAAAGGTACATACTTATACTTATTTACCAAATCCAGTAGAGCGCAATGTAACCGAGCCTGTAGTTGAAGTTAAGGTAGATGGCTATCCATTGTTTACTGTTGTAGGTTATGTACCTGAGAATATAGTAAAGGATTATGCTGATATTCTGCGCAAGAAGTTAAACGAAAAGCAGGAAGACTAGTTTTAGCTTTAACTCAAGATTATAAATTTATTTCAGTCGACACATGAACAGCAACATTTGCGGTAATTACATAAAGTTGCTGTTCATCCTTTTTAGTTCATCATTTCAACTCATCCTAAAGCGCCTTAAAATCGCTTACAGCCTTTAAAAAAATCTTAAATTTGCTACAATAGCTCCAAAATTTTTTAACGTTGAAAAGTAATTATGCAAGAGTCTATTTTACGTAAATTAGAAGCTCTAGTAGAGCGCCATCAGGAAGTTGAGCAGTTATTAAGCCAGCCTGATGTTATTGCCGATCAGGATAAATTCCGCGAATTAAACCGTGAATATTCACAATTACAAGTAACTGTAACCTCATTTAAAGAATACACCACAGCATCAGATGATCTCAAAGAGATGGAAGAGATGTTAAAGGGTGATGATCCTGATATGAAGGCTATGGCTGAAGAAGAAATTGGCCCTACTCAGGAAAAAGTTGCAAAGTTAGAGCATGAATTACAGTTATTGCTGTTACCTCATGACAAGAGAGATGATTGTAACTGCTTCTTAGAAATCCGCGCCGGTACAGGCGGTGACGAAGCTGCTTTATTTGCAGGCGACCTCTTTAAGATGTACTCACACTATGTTGATGCAAAGGGCTGGCAGTTAGAGATTGTTTCAGAGTCTGAAGGTGAAATGGGCGGTTATAAAGAGCTTATCGCCAAACTTTCAGGTGAAGGAGCTTACGGTTATATGAAGTTTGAGTCAGGTGGTCATCGTGTACAGCGTGTCCCTGTAACTGAAACTCAGGGCCGTGTTCATACTTCAGCATGTACAGTGATGGTATTGCCTGAAATTCCACCTGCTGAAGCTCCTGTTATCAATCCAGCCGATTTGAGAATTGATACTTATCGTTCATCAGGTGCCGGTGGTCAGCATATTAACAAGACAGATTCTGCAATCCGTATTACTCACTTACCAACTGGTATTGTAGTTGAGTGTCAGGATGAGCGTTCACAGCATCAGAACAGAGCTCGTGCAATGGAAGTTTTATATTCTCGTTTAGCTCAGTTAGAAGAAGATAAGCGTAATGCTCAGGCAACTGAGATGCGTCACAGCATCTTATCCTCAGGTGACAGATCTGACAGAATCAGAACCTATAACTTCCCACAGAGCCGTATTACAGATCATAGAATCAATCTTACTGTATACAGACTAGATGAGGTTTTATCAGGTAATCTTGATCTTATCTTAAAGCCAGTTATCGAAGAGTTTAAGGCTGAGCAGTTAGCTCAGATGGCATCACAAGGCGCTCTCTAGTGCTAAGTATCGCTATGGCTTTAAAAGGCGCTAGGGCAACTCTTAGCGCCGCTTCCATTGAGAGTTCATCCTTAGATGCCTCTTTAATACTCTCTTATCTTACCCACTACACCAAAGTTCAGTTAATTACTCATGATGACGAGTTATTAGATGACTCTCTTTTAGTTAAATTCAATGCATTAATTGAAAAAAGAGCTAAAGGTTATCCTGTAGCTTATATCTTAGGTTACAAAGAATTTTGGGGCTTAAAGTTAAAGGTAAATGAGCATACTCTGATCCCGCGACCTGATACCGAAACTTTGGTACAGTCAGCTTTAGAATGCAGACCATCTGGTAATGTTCTTGATATGGGAACAGGAACAGGCGCCATCATCTTAGCTTTAAAGTCTGAGCTTAAAGACAACATCAAAGCTTATGCCTGTGATTTTTCTCATGGGGCTTTAGAGGTTGCTCAGGAGAACGCCAAAAACTTAAATCTTGAGGTTGAATTTATAGAGTCTGACTGGTTTAGTGCTATAGATAAAACTTTAAAGTTCTCAATGATAGTTTCAAATCCTCCTTATATAGAGAACAATGACGCTCATTTAAAAGCATCTTCACTTCCTTTTGAACCTGTTACAGCATTAACTTCTGGACCTGATGGCTTAGATGACATTAGAACTATCGCGTCAAAAGCAAAAGATTACCTTTTAGAAAATGCACCTCTCCTTTTAGAGCATGGTTATTTACAAGGACCAGGTGTTCAAGAGATCTTAAAAAATGAGGGCTATCAAAAGGTAGCTACAATAAAAGATCTTGAAGGGCGCGACAGGGTAACTTTAGGTTTTAAAGCCTAAAAAGAAAAACGGTATTAAGATCGCTCTTAATACCGCTACATTCCTTATGTTTGTTTGATCTGTTCAGATTTGAAATCTATGACAAGTATTATAAGTGTTTGAAAATTAAAAAATTTGATATACATACAAATTTTGAAAGATTTTATCAAAATCTCCGCTTTTTTGAAGACATTTCAGTAAGACGTAATTTACTCTTATCAAATTGAGTTCTTGTCAATCACATTCTTTGTAAGCTCCCCATTTTTTTTGCCCATAAGCTTATGATCTATCACAGAATAATCATCTCCTCTTTTTAAATTGATTTTATCTTTGTTAAGATTAAGGCTGAACGATTGATGAGATTATAAAAATGAATATATTTGATCAGGATTACCCTGAATATCATTATGCTGATGAAGCAACCTCAAAGCATAGTGACAAGCTAACAGACGAACTAAAATATGCTTTGCATCTTGAAAAGATGTTTTCTTCGAATAAAAACTTTGCTTTTATTTACTGCAACGTGCTGGCATTTTTTCTTTTAGGTTTAGAAAGTGGACTCATCAAAAAAGATAAGCTCATTGTGGACAGTTTAAAGAAATTAATCGTTGAATATTTTTCATATATAAAGGGAAAAATAGATGTTTTACCAAAATCAACAGATCTTTCTTTAGATTCAGAACTTGTAAAAAGCAGTGCCTATCTTGTGTTACAACTAGCAGAGCAAGGTTTTATGTTGCAAGGTGTAACCATTAAATTTACTGATGTATTCAATTCAGCTCCTAGCAATATGAATATCTCTGTTAAATCATCAAAGATATGTTTGACAGATCACGCAGATGCATTCTTAAATGATTTTAAGTTCATTCAAGAAATAGGAGATTATTCAAAAAGATTAGATAAGCTGAGCACATTGCTTGGAGAGGTTATAACAGTTATTTTGGATGTCTATGATAACCGCTACTTAAAGATTAAGTAGTTGGTAGTTCAATAATAGTAATTGTTTTCATTCTTTAAAAGGAATTCAATGTCAGAATTTTCTAAAAGTGGAAATAACTTATATGCTAGATCCGTTTGAACAACTCGATAAAGTATATTCAAAAAAGATATTTTCTCAGCTCGAACAAGAAGAATCTTATGTTAGAGCTTTAGTTGATACTTTTTCAAAAAATGAAAATTATGCACTGATTCTAGGGGCAAGTTTAAGCACACTCTTTAAACACTTGCATAAAGGAAAGTGGAAAACAAAAGATAGCATTAAAGTAGATTTCTTTAATTTCGTTAAAGCATATACAGAGCCATTTAGCTTTGATCCAATTGCAGATACTTCAAAAGATAAAGTTGCTTTTGATCTATACATCATTGCTTTGCAGATAGTTTCAAGACTGGAACTAGTCGACGGCATTAGTATCGATTTTAGAAACTTTGATGAAAAAAATGACAACATTCATCTGGTGATTAAAACTTCAAGATTACGTATTACTGAAGAAGGTAATGATTTTACACTTGATGGTAAGTTTTTTGATTTTCTGCCAGATAGGCTCAATCCTAAAGATCCTGAATATAAAGATAAGCTCTTAGATGTTTGCGATACTTTTATGGAAGAGCTAGAAGAATTCTAATGTTTTATATAATTCAACGTGCAAGAGAAAAGCACAAAACTGGTTTTATATCATGTCAAAAGGTAACCGTAAAATTGAAATTTTGATGTAAACAGTATGCGTGAAGCTGTCTCTAATATTGATGTCTGATCCAGACATGGTGGATGATATTAGAGCTATGGGAAATAGAGTTTTAGGTCGCTTAAGTAAACAGATTGAAGATTTTAAACAAATAAAAGCTAAGCTTTTAGAAGATTATGCTTTTGGAGCTACTTATGCTATTAGTACTTGCGAATTGTTGAGCAATATCAAAAAAAAAACTTGGAAAACACAAGCTGATATAAAAGAAAAATTTTTTGACAAGATTAAACAGTGTTTAAAAGATTTTGGTGGTGAAAATATCAGAACGAGGAATTTAAAAAAAGGAATCAAAGTTTTTTTACGACCTTATATTGTTAAATCTAACTCAACTGTTTTGGCTAGAAGGTATTTTTATCACCAATAAAGATATAGACCAAGTTCATATATTCGATGTTAATTTGAGCATAGTCATAAAGCCAGCGAAATTATCTCTTAATGATGAGGCAAAAGTCTTATGTGAAGATATTGACGAGATTAAGAGAGCATATTCATGTTCTGAGCAAAATCTGCAAATTATCAAAGCTGTTGAAAGTCTTCTTGAGAATAACATTAAGAAAATAGTTCATGATTATAATTTTATGAAAGGAGTCATTCCTGAAGGTGTGTTATAAAAACAGGTAATTAAGCTTACTAGGAATATATGATGGAAAAACTTGATCTCAAAAATCAATATGAAGCAATAAAAGCCAAATTTGAACAAGATTTGGAGTATGCTCAGGGAATAAAAGAAGCAATAGAAAAAGATGAAAATTATTGCATGTCATTTTCAATGGCTCTTTTAAGTTTGATATTAAATATTGCTAATGGAGTTTGGAGCACAAAGTCTCACATAAAAAATGATTTTAGAGATTTTACAAGACAATTAATCGATGATCCCGGTCTTAACAAAACTGAGATAGATACAATCTCAAGGATCATCTATTTTACTGTTCTGCAGGTGGCATCAATTTATCCATTAGTAGGTGGAATTTCTATTGACTTCATAGATGTTTCAAATGAAGATGCTAATACTAATCTGCAGATAAAATCCTCAAAACTGTCCGCCCACGCTTCTGCACAAGAGTACATGGAGATGTGCTTTGGTGATGAACAAGTATTTAATAAAGGAATGTTAAATAAAACTCAGGAAGCTACTAAAAAGCTAATGAAAGACTTCTGCGACAAAATAGACTGCGATGCTAATCGAAATCTTACTAAACTAGAAGATCTTTTACAGCAAGATGAATAATTGATTCAATATTGTAATAATATATACTATCGACAATATAAGGACACGTTATGTCAAAGAAAAGTGTAGAAAATGAGATTAAATTAAAGAGAGCTAAAAAAGCTGTAGCAGAAGCTACTCCATATGGTTGCGCACAGCAATTGATGGCTGTAATGCAAAATAATATGCCATTTGCAGCAACTGTAGGTTTATCCTGTGCAGAAATTTTAAAATTTATTGAAGATGGTAAAGCTCCAAAGGATAAGACTTTCTCTCAGTTTGTAGCTGTGCTATGTAACGAAAAACAGCATGCATTACACAACCTTTATCCAAGTGAGATGCCTCCAAAGCCATTCCCCGTAACCAGTCTTGTAATTGCAGCTTTTCAGGTCTTAGATAATGCAAAATTAGTTGAAGGAATTAAAGCTGATTTAGTACCTACCTTAGTCAAGGACAAGCTTACAATTGATATTCATACTGATCCTGCTAACATCAAGATAACAGAGCGCGGTAAAGACTACATTAAGAACGCAAGTTCAGCTTGCAACATGTTTTCAAGTGCTGCAACTTATGGTCCTGGCTTTGCAAAGATCTTAGTAGATGAGGTCGCTTACATTATCTCTTTACATAAAGATAATTAGTTCTCTTAACTAAAAGAGTTTCTCTTTTAGAGCTTTTTTAGATCCTAGCTTATAAAAACAGAGTTCATACTATCAATAAGGGCTCTGTTTTTTTAGTCTTTGTTTACCTATAATATTTCATAAAGATTCACCATGATTACGGATTAAAAAATGCTCAAAGCTCCAAAGAAAAATCCAAATGATAAGCATGATCCATATTACTGTGCCTTGCAGTTGCAAGAGATCTTAGAGAAGACTAATCTTTCTCCTATCTTAACCATGGTAATGTATGAGTTTTTAAGAGATGTAGCTGAAGATAAGATTGCAAAAGATTCAACCATCTATGAGCATATTGAGGGGTTGTTTGCCGACAAAATAAGATACTCTATCATGGGAAACAACGCGGAGGTTGCAATCCATTCAAAAGCTAAAGCTTATCTTGTGATCTTGCTCGAAATCGCATGTCATGCAAAGCTTGTAAAGGGCATGGATATGGAGTTACAAGCATTAAAAGATCTTGGTGAGTGTAGAGTTAATGTAAGAATGGTAGGCAAGCAATTTGGTGTTGCCAAAAGGGGATTTGATTTTATCAAGAGATTAGATAACTTAAGAGAAGAACATTTAGTAGGCTCTGATCTTATAAAATCTCTTACAGCGTGCACAACTGATGAAGTTGAGTACATCATAAGTCGCTACAAAAAAGAAGATCCTTTTGAATCAAGCGATGTGATTGTTGTTGACAAGGTGCAAGCTTAAGGCTTTACTAAGTCCGTTTTTTTTTTGAGATATAAGAAAGCCTGCAAGATCATGCACACAATTATGACTAAGCATCTCAATCTACACTTGTATCATGGAGATGATCCTTATAGAAACAATTACTTTATCTTTTTTACTGAGATAAAGCAACTCTTTCCTGCAAAAGCAATACCATAGCCATGGATGTGTTTAACAGTCTTATTAGACATCAAAGGCTCAGCGTAGTTCTTATCTATAATCTGTGATATAGCTTTTTCACTTAAAGTTTCAATATCAGAACCTATAGATGCTGATTTAATCTCAATGATTGCTACCTTTCTACAGTCAATATCTTTAAAGAGAATATCAGGATATCCATCACCTGATTCATAGTTAGAGTGGTATTCTCCTAGATTATCTTTACAGTTAGTAAAGATACCGTTTAAGAATCCATGGTAGTAGTTCTCGTGAGGAGCTCTAGTTGCTGTATCTCTTATTGATACGAAAGAACGTAATAATGGTCCTAACTTGTTCTGAACAAAATCAACATTACCTTCTAATAGAGCATTAGCAATGTTTAAAGCTAGGCTGTCTTTTTTTACAACGACATCAAATCTCTTTTGAATATCATTTTTAAAGCATTTTCTG
>ULTO01074914.1_pt1 | contig 26956 bp, 24 predicted proteins | sample 1957601 | NCBI WGS metagenome assembly ULTO01 (sample SAMEA4835734, study PRJEB28245) | human gut metagenome | biome: gut microbiome; material: fecal sample | place: Denmark | collected 2008 | reverse complement strand
GCATTCAAGACAATAACGGCGACCGCCGCACTTGTTTCGGGTATTGCCAACGAGAACACGGAGGTTTACTGCGGAGGAATATACACTTATTACAGCGACTATCAGCCCGGTTGTATAATGGGCTTTGTCGGCGATGTTACGGTAAGAACTGCATTGAGATATTCGTGTAATATCTATTTCTATGATATGGCTCGTCAGATGGGCATTGATTATCTTGCAAAAGTGGCAGGATGGTTCGGAGTAGGTCAGGATTTAAACCTTGAAATAGGCGGGGCGACAGGCAATATGAGTACGCCCGAATACATTGAATCGCTCGGCGGAACATGGACGCCCGGCTCGACTATACAGGCAGGTATAGGACAGCTTGAAACGACCGTAACACCTCTTAATCTCGCCGTGATAGCACTTACACTCGCAAACGACGGCACACGCTATCAGCCGTATCTCGTTGACAGCGTCACAAGCTATGACGGTACAAAGACAATAAAGAAAACAGAGCCTACTGTAGCGTATAAAATAGATGCCGATAAGCATATATTTCAGGTAGTGCGTGAAGGTATGATAATGGTTGCGGACGATGTACAGTGGCCTATGGGCTCAGGTATAACACAGCTTGCGGATCTGCCCTACGGCGTAGCGATAAAAACAGGTACGCCGCAGGTAACCGCAGATACGTTCAACTCAACGATTCTCGGATATTATCCCGCAGAAGACCCTCAGATATGTTTCGGTATCGTTCTTGAAAAGGGCGAGTTCTCCAGACTTATGGTTAGAAATATCATCGAGTCATATTTCTACAATAACTATAAGCCGGTTACAAACGAAAAGGGCGATATTATTCTTCCGTGGGGCGGTCAGAGTACCAACACTCCGGGAAGACCTGCAAGGGGAGAGGCTGATAAAAACAATTCAGATACCTCAAGCAACACAAACAACTGACAATTATTATGCAGTATGCACAAAAAAGCGAGCGTAAAACATATTGATTTAACAAATTTTGATTTTTTTCACTTAAAAGTCTTTATTTATGCTCGCTTTTATGGTACAATAATAACAATTAGAACAATGATAAGCAAATTATGCGTATCAGCGCAAGGAGAGCGAATTTTATGTCACAGATTATAGCAGTAACCGCAGGTAAGGGCGGAACAGGTAAATCCACCACTTCGGCAAACGTTGCTCGTGGGTTAGCCGCATTAGGCAAAAGAACACTTCTCGTTGAGCTCGACTTCGGATTAAGATGTCTTGATATAATGCTCGGCATCAAGGATAAGGTAAAGCATGATATAGGTGAGTACCTTGAAGGAAAGATAGACATTCTTACCGCAACAACAAAGGTTGAAACAGTAGAGAATTTATATCTTGTCTGTGCTACGAGAAACCCGTTCATGGACATAAATCCCGAAAAGATTATGGGTGTTTGCGAAGAAATGCGTCAGCATTTCGATTACATAATCATCGACACGGCAGGTGTAGGAAGCTCGGTGTTCAGCGTTATCAAGGCGGCTGAACTGATACTTATGGTTACTACGCCCGATACAGTATGCGTCCGTGACGGTGCTATTCTTTCTGACTTCTTATATGTTAAGAACTGTACAAATCAAAGACTTATCATAAATAAGGTAAGCCAGAACTTCAAGGACGAAGAAATTCTCTACGACCTTGATGAAGTTATGGACTCTGTAGGTATACAGCTTCTTGGCGTTGTGCCTGAGGACAACAATATCAAGGTGTGCGGAGCAAAGGGTATGCCTTTACCTCCGACTTGTCCCGGTGCTAAGGCTTATGCCGCTATCGCAAGGAGAATACTTGGGGAAGATGTACCGCTTACTATCAATATCAACTGATAACATCAGGGACGGTACGAAAAGTTAAGAAAAAGAGGTATAATATGAATATTGCACTAATTGCTCATGATTCAAAGAAGGAACTGATGGTTCAGTTCTGTATAGCGTATTGCGGCGTACTGAGCCGACATAATCTATGCGCTACCGGTACTACCGGCAAGCTCGTATCAGAGGCAACAGGGCTTCATATTCAGCGTTATCTCAGCGGATCTCAGGGGGGAGATCAGCAGATAGCCGCACGAATTTCATGTAATGAGATAGATGTGCTGATTTTCTTCAGAGATCCTTTAAATGCTAAAGCGTACGAGCCTAATGAAATGAATCTTTTGCGTCTTTGCGACGTTCATAATATTCCGCTTGCTACGAATATAGCTACAGCTGAAGCGCTTATTCACGCTCTTGAAAGAGGCGATCTTGACTGGCGTGAAATTGTCAGAGGATAAAGTAATTATGCAGGCGTACTTATGTACGCCTTTTTTATGCAGAAAAACGAAAGGAACAACAAAAAGATGGAGTTAGTAACCAAAAAACCCAGAGGAACAGAAGATAAACTGCCAAAGGAAATATATAAGTGGCACACTGTTGAGAAAATTGCAAGAAATGTAGCAGAGGCATACGGCTGTAAGGAGATTCGTACACCTACGTTTGAGCACACAGAGCTTTTCCAGCGAGGAGTAGGCGGCACTACCGACGTTGTACAGAAGGAAATGTACACCTTCAACGATAAGAAGGGCAGAAGCATAACGCTGAAGCCTGAGGGTACAGCAGGCGCTGTCCGTGCCGTTATCGAAAACGGACTTCTTAATGATGCGCTTCCGCTTAAAACATATTATTTCACACGCTGCTTCAGATATGAAGCACCGCAGAGTGGCCGCCTCCGTGAATTCAATCAGGTCGGAATCGAATATTTCGGCACTGCTTCGCCTGCGGCAGATGCTGAAGTTATCGCACTTGCAAATGACATTATCAAAAGTCTTGGCGTAAAGAACATAAGCCTTGAGATAAACAGCATAGGCTGTCCTAAGTGCCGTGCGGAATACCACAAGGCGCTGAAGGAATATTATTCTCAGTATAAGGATCAGCTTTGCGGCACCTGCCTTGAAAGACTTGACCGCAACCCTATGAGATTACTCGACTGCAAGAGCGAGATATGCAGCAGCTTCAAGAAGGACGCTCCCATGATACTTGATTATCTTTGCGATGATTGCAGGGAACACTTCGAAAATGTAAAGAAACGTCTTGATGTACTCGGAGTATCATATACCGTAAATCCTCTTATAGTGCGTGGACTTGACTACTACACAAATACCGTGTTTGAATTTATCTCGAATGAGATCGGCTCGCAGGGCGCTGTATGTGCAGGCGGCAGATACAACGGACTTGTAGAAGAGATAGGCGGAAACAGCGTTCCCGGACTCGGATTCGCTATGGGTCTTGAGCGTATCATAATGGTAATGGAAAATCAGAAGCTGGAATTTGAGCCTGAAAAGAAGTGCGACCTTTATATAGCTTCATTTGACGATGAAACAAGCATATACGCAATGGAACTTGTTCAGAAGCTTCGTGAGGAAGGCTTCTGGGCTGAGTGCGATATTTCTGGCAGAAGCTTCAAGGCACAGATGAAGTACGCAAATAAAATCGGTGCTACCTACTGTATGGTAATAGGCGGCGATGAGATGAATACCAAATCCGCAAAGCTCAAGCGTATGTCTGACGGCACTGAAACGCCCGTAACACTGGACGATAAATTCTGCGAGAAGCTAAACACTATGATACTTGAAATAGTATAATGTTCATCTTAGTTTGATATTATGAACGATACATGGAATCCGTGGCACGGTTGCAGGAAAATCAGCGACGGATGTAAAAACTGTTACGTCTACAGACGTGACGCACAATACGATATAGACAGCACGGCAGTAGTGAAAAACAAAACGTTTTACGCTCCTGCCGAGCGTTATAAATACGGTAATTATAAAATGGTGCCGGACGGCAATATCATTTATACCTGTTTCACCTCCGACTTCTTTCTTGACGAGGCGGATAAATGGCGTGATGAGTGCTGGCAGATGATAAGACAGCGTCCTGAGGTAACATTTCTGATAATAACAAAGCGTATCCACAGATTTTCGAAGTGTACCCCTGCCGATTGGGGCGAGGGATACGACAATGTTCATATCTGCTGTACCTGTGAAAATCAGAAAATGGCAGATTTTCGCCTGCCGATTTTTCTTGAAGCCCCGATAAAACACAAGTCGATCATATGCGAGCCTTTGCTCGAACATATTGATTTAAGCCCATATCTCGACAAGTCGCAGATAACTGAGGTGGTTGTCGGCGGCGAATCCGGAAACGAAGCGAGAGAATGTAATTATGACTGGATTCTCAGCATCAGAGAGCAGTGCATAGATGCAGGTATTGACTTTCATTTTCGTCAGACGGGCGCAAGGTTTGTCAAAGACGGCAGGCTTTACAGGATAGAAAGGAAATTTCAGCACTCACAGGCACGCAAGGCAAATATTGATGTTGTTTTCAAAACTGTTTGACATTTTGTTATTGCGGTGTTATAATTAAATTGTGTTTTTATACACTACTAAAGACCGCTCTCGTATGGCGGCTTAACGGAGGAAAAACAATGATAAAAGTTACACTGAAAGACGGCAGCGTAAAGGAACTTGAAAGTGCTTGTTCCGTATTTGACGTTGCAAAGGAAATAAGCCCTCGTCTTGCAAAGGCGGCTTGCGTTGCAAAGATTGACGGCGAGATCAAGGATCTGCGTACTGTAATTGACAGCGACTGCACACTTGAAATACTTACATTTGACGATGAAGATGGTAAGAAAGCGTTCCGTCACACTGCATCTCACATTCTGGCACAGGCTGTCAAAAGACTTTACCCTGAGGTAAAGCTGGCGATAGGTCCTGCTATAGATAATGGATTCTATTACGATTTTGATAAAGAAACTCCCTTTATGCCCGAAGATCTCGAGGCTATCGAAGCAGAGATGAAGAAGATAGTAAAGGAAGATTTAAAGCTCGAACAGTTTGAAATGGCTCCTGCAGATGCTATTAAGTATCTTAAGGAGATTGACGAGCCTTACAAGGTTGAGCTTTGCGAGGAACACGCAGGCAAGAACGAGCCTATATCCTTCTATAAGCAGGGCGAATTCACAGATTTATGTGCAGGTCCTCACCTTATGTCAACAGGCTATGTAAAGGCATTCAAGCTGACAAGCTGCACAGGCGCTTACTGGAGAGGCAGTGAAAAGAACAAGATGCTCTCCCGTATCTATGCCACAGCATTCCCCAAGGCATCAGAGCTTGAGGCATACCTCAATATGATTGAAGAAGCGAAGAAGCGTGACCACAGAAAGCTCGGCAAGGAGCTTGAGCTGTTCACTATTATGGACGAGGGTCCCGGCTTCCCGTTCTTCTTACCTAAGGGTATGACACTCAAGAATACTCTTATTGATTACTGGCGTCAGATACACACCCGTGACGGCTATGTTGAGATTTCCACTCCTATAATGCTTAACCGTCAGCTTTGGGAAACATCGGGTCACTGGGATCATTACAAAGAGAATATGTATACTACTGTAATTGACGATACAGAGTTTGCCATAAAGCCTATGAACTGCCCAGGCGGAATACTTGTATACAAGTCAAAGCCCCGTTCATACAGAGATTTACCTATAAGAATGGGCGAACTCGGACTTGTTCACCGTCACGAAAAGTCAGGCGCACTTCACGGCCTTATGCGTGTAAGATGCTTCACACAGGACGATGCGCATATCTTTATGACTCCCGATCAGATTACGGACGAGATAAAGGGCGTTGTAAGACTTATTGACGAGGTTTACAAGCTGTTCGGATTCAAGTATCACGTTGAGCTTTCAACACAGCCCGAAGACAGTATGGGCAGTCAGGAAGACTGGGATATGGCTACAGAGGGTCTGCGTAAGGCTCTTGACAGTCTTGGACTTCCTTACGTTGTAAACGAGGGCGACGGTGCATTCTACGGTCCTAAGATTGACTTCCATCTTGAAGACTCGCTCGGCAGAACGTGGCAGTGCGGTACTATCCAGCTTGACTTCCAGCTGCCTATGAGATTTGAACTTGAATACACAGGTGCGGACGGCGAAAAGCACAGACCTATTATGATTCACCGTGTTGTATTCGGCTCTATCGAAAGATTTATCGGTATCCTGACCGAACATTTTGCAGGTGCGTTCCCAATATGGCTTGCTCCCGTACAGGTTGAGCTTATGCCTATTGCCGACCGTCACAACGAGTTTACATCAAAGGTTGCCGCAGAGCTTAAGAAGCGTGGCATAAGAGTAGAGGTTGACGGCAGAAGCGAGAAGATAGGCTTCAAGATTCGTGAAGCACAGCTTCAGAAGATTCCTTATATGCTTGTTATAGGCGATAAGGAGGTTGAAACAGAAAACGTTTCTATCCGTTGCCGCAAGCGTGGCGATATCGGTACAATGTCGGTATCTGATTTCTGCGATATGGTAGAAAAAGAGATAAGAGAAAAGACTATCATTACCGATTGATAGCTTAAAGGAGGTCTTATTATGGATCTTACTTCTTACATTGCGAGTATGTCTGTCAGTATGGCACAGGCAAACGTAGCACAGAGCGTTTCCACAGCAATGCTGTCAAAGAGCATCGACAGCATCGAGCAAAGCGGGGCAGAGGTGGTTGATCTTATAAACAGCGCCGATATTCCGCCTGCCGGTGTAACAGGACACGTTCTGAATATCAAAGCATAATTTTTGAAAACTGCCGATCTTTCGGCAGTTTTTCTTTTCCTCTCTTGACATGGAGTTAACTCCATGTGATAATAAATATAGATAAACCGAAAGGACGTGATATATTATGACTATTTCAGAAGTCAGCAAAAAGTACGATATTTCAACCGACACGCTCCGCTATTATGAACGTATCGGATTACTTCCCCCTGTTCCGAGAACAAAGAGCGGTCTGCGTGATTATGATGAGAATTCCTGCAAATCCGTAGAGTTTATCAAGTGTATGCGTAACGCAGGACTTCCCATTGAGGCACTTATAGAATATATGACCCTTTTCAAAGAGGGCGACTCTACCGCAGAAGCCCGTATGGCGATACTCATCGAACAGCGTGAGGCTCTTATAAGCAGGATTGAAGAAATGCAGAGTACGCTTTCCCGCCTTGACAGGAAAATCGAAATGTACAAGGGTATGTGTTCGCCCGGTTGTTGCGGTAAAAAGTAGGATTATAAAAACAGCGCCCGTGTAAAGCTACACGGACGCTGCAGTTATATATTTCATTTCATTATTATCCTATTACGGTATACCCCTTTGTGCCTAAAGTAAAATCAACAGCAGAAACTATTGTTTGTAATGGTATGGCAGTAAAGAACAAAGCCACAGCCATAATCAAACTGAGTGTTCGTTTTAAAAAGTTATTCATTGGATATACCTGTCCTTTTCGTTCTCTATTCGTTTTATAAATAAAAAGACTTAATTCCCATTTAAGTCTTGAATTTCCTTCAGATACTGTTCCCAAGAGTATCTTATTAAACACCTTTACCCTACAGCCGTAGCTGTAGGGTAAAGTATTGAATTTTGATTATCTGAGAAAGAAGATTACATAGCCTTCGCCTACGCCACCAAGCGTATTCATTTCTTCTGCATCAACATACTTGATGATAACGTTAAAAGAGTCTCCCTTCTTCATGTGTCCCATATCATAAACAACTTTCGGTTCTGACATACATCTTACCTTTACCAGTTGTCCGTCATTGTCGTCAAGAGGAAAGCAACGTGGTGCGAACCATGAGCTGTCATCAATAGTCATTTCTTCATTGAGTACAAGACCAAAATCTTTAACAGCTATGTCTATAATAAATTGTCTTACCTTTTTTTGTCAAAAGTGGCAGTGTTGAACCATTTTTCTACCACAAAAGGAGTAGTCGTAAAGTCTGACATTCTTGCGTAGAGACCGTCTTCAATAAGATACAAGCCCTTGTCTTTATACGTTTTAACCGCTATTATTTTTGTGCCTGTAAGGTAGCCCGAAACAGCATCAGTGCAGTCCATATCCGAGTACGTCCATGCGTCAGTATCTCCCGCAGTATTCAATGCGTATATTTCTATACGTTTGTTGTTTGCAACAGGGTTGTTTTCCGTAGGCTTTTTAGCAGTAGTTGTAGTTGTCTGTACCGTAACCTTGTTATCGCTCAGATAGTCACCGTGTACAAATGCACCAGTATCAAGTTTAAAATACCCTGTATTGGTCTTTGCAACAACCTTAACCTTGTCATTGACACTATATATCTTAACTGTCTCTGCACCGAGAACAGCTTTTTTCCTGCTGTAACAATCAGTGTTGATATACTTTGTTGCACTTACCTTTTCCTCAGTCCACTCAGGAGCAGGCTTTGTTGTTGTAGTAGTAGTTTCAACAGGTTTATTTGTTTCCTGTTTCTGGGTAGTGGTCGTAGCAACCGTTGTCTGTTCAGCAGGCTTTGCCGTTGTAGTAACGGCAGGAGTTGTTTCGGGAGTTACTGAAGTTGTCGAAGTAGCGGAATTGTTGCTGTCAGCCGAACAGCCTACCGCAAGAATAATCGCCGACAGAACAACGGCTGTCAGCGTGACGTGTTTTTTGATTTTCATCATATTTTGTCCCTTTCCCATTAATTTTATTATATTACCTTAATCATAACATTTAAACCGCAAATTGTCAATACGCAAACGCACGGATTAAATTTTCTTTGCCTACACAAACGGAGGGATTGTCACCCTTCCGCACCACCCTTTCAAAACCGCACTATCCCACTCACTTTTGTAACGCTATCGTCAGTATGCACTTTTTGGTTTTGCATTTGAACTATCCTATTCGCTTTTCGTAGGGGAGGAGCTCGCTCCTCCCGTTGCACCGAACTTTTCCATTCCCACAACCATTGTAAAAGGACAAAATACCCTTGCTCCGCACAACGCACTTGCCTCCCCTTTTTCGAGGGGAGGCGAGATATGGTGCTTGGCTAAGGCAGTACCGCTATCAAAACGATAGCGATAAAGCATAACATAGCAAAATGGGTTTAAACTATGTAGAAAGTAACGCAAATTTCCATCCTATTTGACTCCTCTCGAAAAAGGTTGAGCTTCTGTTGCTCGGTCAAGCCAAGCCAACTATGGTATGGATTGTAATTGCTCAGAAGTCGTTTTCCTGATTATTTTGCTTCTTTCCCTCGTTTATATTGAAAGGCGCATTGCTTTAAATAGCGAACCTGAGAAGTGCAGTCCGACAAATAGCCTATCGGTAGCTTGTTATCGTAGCCATAGCTGAATGATATAACAGAACCACATTAATCAAAAATACTTTTCTGACAAAAAATAATCCCGGCATATCTCACCGGGATTGCTTTATATCTTCGTATCATCAAGCACTTCCTGTATCTCCTTTTCCGATACGGTGAGATACCCTTGAATAAATGAATTCAGTACGTTTCTGTACGCACCAACAGGATTGTCGAAAACCCTCTTTTCCATCTGTTCGGCGCTTTCCTTTGTCGGAGCGTAGATTTTAAGTTCCATAAGATCCGTTCCGCCCATCTCGTTTATAAACCGTATGCAAAGCTGATAGCCGCCTTGCTCGACCTTTACTATCTCGGTCTTGACGGTTTTTTCGAGCCGTGAATGTGAAGTGATTTTCTTTGCGTAGTATATCGTGTCCTCTCTTATCGAAAGGGGAATAGTGTAAGCAAGCTCGATAGCGAGATATTCGCTCTTCGCCGTTGGCAGACAGGTTTCGTCATTGCCGGCTTTTTCGCAGATTATAAGACCCTTATCTTCCATATCGAAAAGACAGCAGATAAGATCGAAATACATTACAAAATCGTGGTCGACCGTGCATCGCATAAGCTCGTCTTTTGTGATACTGCCGACCTTGTACAGAATATATGCCACAAGCACCTCAATGTCCTTGCGGTCATAGAGCGTGTATTTAGGGACCGGTATACTCATATTGCTCCTCCTTTCAGATATGAACGTCAGATAACATAAGATAAAATCGCAAGATTTGCCGCCGACTCAATGCAGGGTACAGCCCTCGGAACGATGCAGGGATCGTGCCTGCCCTTGATACCCAGCGTTTCTTCCGTCATAGTAGTATAATCAACTGTTTTCTGCGGACGGGCGATTGACGGGGTAGGCTTCATCGCAACACGGAATACTATAGGCATACCGCTTGTGATACCGCCTAAAATGCCTCCGTGGTTATTCGTCCTTGTCCTGATTTCGCCATTTTCAATGCAGAACTCGTCATTGTTGTTACTGCCGTACATATTCGCAACATCAAAGCCTGCGCCGAATTCAATGCCCTTGACAGCAGGTACGCCGAATACCGCCTGTGAAATCCTGTTTTCGATGCCGTCGAACATAGGCGAGCCTATGCCCGCAGGAAGTCCGACCGCCGCATATTCGATAATTCCGCCTACCGAATCGAGCTTTGCCGCCGCATCTGCTATAACATCTCTCATCTGCTGTTCAACGTTAGTATTGATAAGCGGAAGATAGCGGCTTCTGACCTGCTTTAATTGCTTGGCATTCACGTTCACAGGGTCAAAGCGTTCATCGCCTGCGTCCATTATCGACAGGATATGCGCCCCAGTGGTTATCCCCTTGCTTTCGAGTATCTGCGATGCTATTGCTCCCGCAAAAACCAGCGGTGCGGTAATTCTTCCCGAAAAATGTCCACCGCCACGCAGATCGTTACTGCCGTTATAACGCACATATCCCGTATAATCGGCGTGACCGGGTCGTGCAAGGTGGCTCACGCTCTTATAATCAGCCGAATGCTGATCTGTATTCTGTATCACAGCGCAAAGGGGAGTGCCTGTCAGCACACCGTCCACCATTCCCGATACTACATTCGGGAAATCCTTCTCACTGCGCATTGTACTTGTGCCGTCTTTCTTCGGCGCTCGTCTTGCCATAAAGTCAAGCACAGCGTCAAAGTCGATTCCGATTCCACCCGGAAGCCCGTCTACCACAACACCGATAGCCTTTCCGTGCGATTCGCCGAATATTGAAACCGAAAGCTCTCCGAATTTAAACGCTGATGACATCTGCTATACCTCCGAGCGCCCTGAAATCGTCAAAAAATCCCGGATAGGATTTGTTTGTACATTCTGCGCCTTTTATAATTACCTCGCCTGTTGATCTCGTAGCCGCAACAGCGCCTGCCATTGCTATCCTGTGATCGTTATAATTGCGTACCGTACCGCCCTTGAACGCTTCAACAGGGAATATTTCAATGCTGTTTTCCGTAGAAATTGCTTTACCGCCTAAATCGTTTATAAGCTCTGTGGTGGCGGCAAGACGGTCGCATTCCTTGATGCGTAATCTCTCGCAGTTGATTATCCTGCACGGCTTTTCCCAGAAGCTCATCATCACCGCAATCGCAGGAACGAGGTCGGGAATATCCGATGCGTCTATTACCGACAGATCGCCGCCGTTTCTGAATTTTTCGGCAATGTCGACTATAGCCTTATCGCCCTGCACGCTGTTCAGGTTGAGATTTGTAAGCTCTATATCCGAGCCTGCACAGTTTGCCGCAAGAAAAAACGCACTCTGCGACATATCGGCCTCCACCGTGCAATTATGCGGCTGATACTTCTGACCGCCTTTTATAAAATAACCGTTCTCTGTTTCGTAAACCCCGACCCCGAACTGCTTCATACAGTCTATTGTAATATTGACATAAGGCTTCGACTCAAGACGGGTAGTAAGAATTATCTCGCTGTCCTTTGAAAGTACAGAGAGTGCGAACAGTAGCCCTGTTATAAATTGCGATGAAACACTTCCGTCAATATAATACTTTCCGCCGCTTAACTTGCCCTTGACCCTGTACGGCATCGAAAGCGTTTCGAACACAGCACCGTTTTCTGTCATTGGCTCGATCAGCGGCGTTATAGGTCTTTCGGGGAGTTTTCCTCTGCCCGTAAATTCCGCTTCACAGCCGAAAGCCGAGAATATCGGTATCATAAATCTTAGCGTTGAGCCGCTTTCAAAGCAATCTACAGCGGCTTTTTTTGAGGGCTGAGTTATTCCCGTAATGTCATAACTGCCGTCTTTGCCGTTTATTTTTGCACCGAGTGCCGTCAATGCGTTTATTGTTGCGTGCAGATCCATACACTCAAGCAGGTTATCTATATGCGTTATACCGTCACAAAAAGCCGCACATATGAGCATCCTGTGAGAAATGCTCTTTGACGGCGGCACTATCAGCTTTCCGCTGAGCCTTGACGGTGTTATTTTTATATCCATTGTGTTCACCCTTGATATACGTTTATCTAATTAATAATACTATAAAACAGCCGAAAAGTCAAGAAAATCACACTCCGGTAACACAAAAACCCTCCCCGAAATCTCGGAGAGGGTAGTTGTCATTAAATTGTCTCGCATCCGATACGAGTAAATCTTAAAGCCCACATCCGATAAGATCCGATGTATAGGGCAGTGATTATCTCTTGGAGTCGCACTGTTCATTTCAAATCAAGTCTGACAGCCATTGATTATCCTTTGTGATTTAAGGTTATGCAGAGTTTTTTACGCACTCTGATTTTAAGCCTGACACACAGAGAACCCCAAAGACCATATAAAGACCATTTGAAAATGAAGTGCTTGATTTTCCGCATAATACTGCGGTTTGCAGGGATAGTCTGTTATCTCTTGCTGTCAAACTAAACATTAAAATTTACTGTAAATTACTTGTTGTGAATTATGGTAATTCAGCGTAATCAATGTACATATCGGCTGTTTTATAACCTGCTGTGTTTCGTGTAATTTGCAGTCGGATTTTGTAAAATTAAGAGGTCTTTTGCAACTTTTTTCGAGCAATAAAGACCAAGTAAAGACCAACAAAGACCAGTGATTCATTTCTGCGTAAAAGTTGAGCCGACTTCATATGAGGTCGGCTCAATTTTAATTTTCTATTAATGATGCAATATTTGAGTCTTTAATTTTGTTTCCATCTCCAATGTTGACACTTTGGTCGTTATAAATTATAACTATCAACTCCTTGGTCAGCTTGCTGATTTCCTCTGGAGTTTTAGTAGATGTATCTATATCCAATTCATCTAGATTTCCGAATTCATTTTCAAGTAATATTAATGCATCCAACAGCTTGTTTTCTATTGTAGATATAATATTTATAATATGATGTGAACCGACGATTACTTGTGCGGAGGTGATTATCATATACGGATCATTGTTATAATAGCTAATAGAAGAAAATAAATCAGCAGGTATAATTTTGCCAACGTTGCCTTCAGCTTTTTCATTCTGTTGAACAAGATGATTTAAAGCATCTACACCTTCATATAACGGGATGCTTAATAATTTGTCTACCATATCCTCGGGCATACTTCCAAGAGGAATAGATACATTATTCCATTTCATGTGGCTTGCCATGGAACCTTTGAAATAGGAGCCCATTAATTTTCCACTGAGAATTCTGTAATCGGGCAAAGGATAGTTTTCAGGATAACCTGATATTTCATAACTTGCCCAATTTAATAATATTTCATTTTTAAATTCTGAAAACAAGACTTTTGCTCTTTTTAACGCAGTAGTTATATCTATGACACCGTTAGCTAATTCTTTAATAATTTTACTTTTTGCCATTAAAATAACCCCTCAATCCAGTCAATTATGTGTTTCCAAAAAGAAAACAATAAGATAAATCCAGCTAGCAAGCTTATAAGCAAACTCAAAAGTACGGGGTGCCGTTCGGCAAATGATTTCTTGTCCTCATTATTATAAGCTGGTTTTTCAATCTTTCCTGCAATAGTAGAATTCGCTATTTTATTGTTATCTCCTATTTTTATACTATTGTCAGTTATATATGTATTATTGATTGGATGTTTATTTGCCTCATGCTCCTTCAATTGTTCATTGTAGGTTCTTGCAGAGTTATTTACAACCACGCGATAAGGCTTATTATCTGCCCAACTTACACTTATATAACCATTTTCTCGCAATTCTCTAATGAGACTCCGCAAATCTTCATCTTCTTTATGTGATAAACCTTCAAATCGTTTTGACAACATATCAGCTGGATTGTCAGTTTGTAAAATATCATCAAGCAATTTTTTAGAATTTGAAGGTAATTTATTAAAACTCATGAAGTCACCTCTATATTATTATCAATGAATTTTGTTATTTTAAGCACATGATTTCTGATAAGCAATCATCTAGTTTTTTTAGCCATATTTTGTTTGCGTCATTTATTTTTTTATTTCTTTTCTCTGTTTGCTCATTAACGTTTCGAGCTATTTCGTCTTGAATAGATGTTTTAGGTAACGGAATTATTGTTTTCTTTACATCATCATCAAGAATTGCTGGATAACTAGACCCTGTACTAAATTTTCTAAATTGTTCTTTAACAACATCACTTCTTAAAATAAAGTGTAGATAATGATTATTGATATTGTCATGAGCTCTTATGACACTAAATCCTGTTGAACATATTTGATTATCCATTTCCACAGGTACAATTGCGATAGCACCTCTAGTAGGACGACATGTAGAAATAATTATATCACCAGCTCTTACAACTTTTCGAGCTCTAGAAGGTGCTTCTTCTCCCATTAATTCTTGCGGATTGGTTATAATACCAGTTGTAACATCGATTGAAGAAATATCTATATATGTAAACATTTTGTCTGGTTCTAAAGTGGGATTCCTTTTTTCAGTTACTATATCAGCGCAACTTTCGATATTGCACAATATACTAGGACTATATTTGGTTATTTCAAGAGGAGGCAAATGGTAATCAATATCCCACCTTTGTTCTGTAATCAATTTTTCGAATTTTACTTTTAATGATTTCATTTCCAACCAATCTCCTTATGGAAAAGTTCAACAACATTTTCTATCTCTGACCCCTTTTTTAATCTACCAGTTGCATCATAACCTACATTTTCTAGCTCGACTAGTAAAACTTCTTCATTATCATTTATAGAAACACCTTCATCTAATTTTTGAAAAATGCATAAAGAAGTCTTAACCATAGCTCCGAATGATTGAAAGGCTTCTTCTGGCAAACTAATAACAGCTTTTAGTTGAGCAATATTTTCTACCCATTTTCTTACATATTTTGAATTTTTATTCTTTAATAGTCCGTCAGGTAATACAATTGCTAACTTTCCGCCTGGTTTTAAAAATTGAAAACAACGTTCTAAACCTATATACTCCATCGGCAAAGTTTTTTTACCTTTTCCTAACTCAAATCTTCCTACCATTTCCATTACTTCCTGTGTCATAAGACTTCCGAAAGGAGGATTGGTTAAAATAACATCAAAAACAGCTGGGTTTGTATTATCATCATCTTTCAATTGTAATATATCAGGATAATTTTCAAAACTTAGTAACGAGTCTGTATTTCTTATATTTGTATGACCATCACCATGAAGCATCATATCTGTCATAGCAATACGAACCATTCTATCGGACTTTTCAATGCCGTGAAGATGGAAAAATTTAAATTGATGTAGTGTATATTCATCAACGGTTTTTGCATACTTGTTTTGAATATAATCCAAACTTTTACTTAAAAAGTGTCCAGAGCCACAAAAAGGGTCAAGTATTACATCGGAGGGCTTAGGTTGAATAATATTAACCGCTAATTCAACTATCGGATCAGGTGTAAAATATTGACCCATACCAGCTCTAATAGCAGAACTCAACACGCCTTGGAATGCTCTTCCTTTTATATCTGCATTGCTATCAACAAATGAATAGGATTGTAATTTTTCAACAACCTTATACAATGCTATGTCACTTAATCTTATATTTGTTTTAAAAACGCCTCTCGAACGTTCGTAATTCGGAATTCTCTTGGAGTATATTTCTATATCTCTATTTCTTGCTTCTTCATATAAACCTCTAATGTTAGCAGCAACTTCAGCAGTATTACTTGCACCATATATCTGAAATTTAAACTCGGCATCTTCGTTTTTTTCTATTACAGTTCTTTCATCATAAATTTTGCAATATATTGCCTTGCACAGTTCGTCTAACGCCTCATCTGCATGAAGTCCATCCGTGTCTCTTATTATACTATGACACTCAAACAACAGTTTTTCATAATTAGCAGATAATGGGGTAAGACCTGTTTTGGAAGTTGCTGTAATTTTGGGGATTTCTCGTACGAGCTTTGCCTTTGATGCAATACCTTCTTTCGAATAGCTCGGTAAATCTGCAATTAAATCGAAATCATTTGGGTCAATTTTCTTCCTAACACATCTGACTTTTGTACCGTTTGTAACCATACCAATAGTTGCAGTATGTGTTGCCGCTAAATATGATTCCAATTGTTTTTGAGCTTCTTCAAATTCAATATCTGTAATATTTCCTTTTTTAGTCTCTACATATAGGAATACTCTATGACTATCATTTTTTATAGCAATATCAGCTTCTTTTTCCGTAGATCCCATTTTTACAGGCTCTTCAATTTGTAATTTTTCGCCTAGCCATTCTATAGGATAATGATATACTTCTAAAAGCTGTTTTAATGCCCATTGTCTTACAAATTCTTCAATATATTGTTCAGCACCATCATATGTTTTATATGTATCAAACCATACCTGAGCTTTTCTTTTGGCTTCCGCTACGTCACCATGTGATGCAAAAAGCCAATTTTTAGGGTCTATTGTATAATAAGTACCTATTAATGCCATCTATAAACTCCTTTCTTATTCGCATATTTATACGACGAAATCATTGTTTTTTCTCTCACCTGAACATACCGATAGAGACAACTCAATCAAATACATACATGGAGAAAAGTCTGCAACTAACCAAGTATAATTATATCACAAAACCCGTCAAATTGCAATAAAATCTAAAAGTATTAAAAGATTTATTTTGTTGGATTACAACAGAAGTGTAACAAAAAAGAAAAAAGAGTGGTGGAAAAAAACCAAACCTGTGTTACAGTCAAGCTGAGCAAAAACAAGCAACAGGAGGTAAAGCAAATCCGCCATGAATGCTGTAACATAAATAAACCGTCGACGTCAAGTGATAATAGAATATTCATTAAAAAGAAGTAATAAAAGTAGCAAGGAGGTACAATGTAAGTCGGCGATTCATATATCGACAGCGGAAACGATACGACAGAACAATTGAATCGTCAGAAAACAAATCGCACAGACTACATAGTCACCCAAATCAGCATACCGAAGAGGAAATAAAGCTAATAAAGAATATGCGGGAAAGGAACAAGAATTTAGGCATGGTGGTGTTCAGTGTGGAGCTTTTCTATACTCCCCATATATTTTGCTCTTTTGAGGATTGAAAAAACAACTTGCTGCTCACAAAAGGAAATACAACAATTTTTATATCCGCCCTCTTGATTGGAAAACTACTGCTTTTGTTGTTAAAGCTTGCTTGACTACAGGCAAGTTTTTTATTGTTTTGTAACGCATCATTGACAAACCGACAAATAACAAAACCCTCCCCGAAATCCCGGAGAGGGTAGTTGTCATTAAATTGTCTCGCATCCGATACGAGTAAATCCAAAAGCCCACATCTGATAAAATCCGATGTATAGGGCAGTGATTATCTCTTTGAGAACTGGGGAGCACGACGTGCAGCCTTTAAGCCGTACTTCTTTCTTTCCTTCATTCTGGGGTCACGAGTTAAGAAGCCTGCCTTCTTGAGTACGGGACGAAGCTCGTCGCTGTACTGAAGTAATGCTCTTGAAAGGCCGTGGCGGATAGCGCCTGCCTGACCTGTAACACCGCCGCCTGCAACTGTGCAGACAATGTCAAACTTCTCTGTTGTTCCTGTAAGAGCGAGAGGCTGACGAACGATGAGCTTTAATGTCTCAAGACCGAAATAATCGTCGATGCCACGACCGTTTACAGTAATAACACCGCTGCCGGGATAAACACGTACTCTGGCAACTGAGTGCTTTCTTCTACCTGTTCCGTAGTAATAAGGCTTTGATTCGTACATTGTTATCCCTCCTTAATATTTGAATTCTTCGGGCTTCTGAGCGCCGTTCTTGTGCTCTGCACCTGCATAAAGACGCATTCTTGTTGCGGCCTTTCTGCCAAGTGTGTTGTTGGGGAGCATACCCTCAATTGCAAGCTGCATAGCCTTTTCGGGCTTCTCGCTCATGAGCTTGCTGTACTGTACTTCCTTAAGACCGCCGATGTAGCCGGTGTGCCATCTGTAGTACTTGTTCTCAAGCTTGTTGCCTGTTAAAACTGCCTTTGCGCAGTTAATTACGATTACATGATCGCCACAGTCGCAGTGAGGTGCGTATGTTGGCTTGTGCTTACCACGGAGAATGTGAGCAGCCTTTGCAGCAACACGGCCGAGGGGCTTTCCTGCTGCATCGAGAATATACCACTTACGTTCAACTGTTTCAGCTTTAGGCATAAATGTTGACATTCTGATTCTTCCTTTCAATTACTCTTGAGGTTTGACCTCTGTTTGATTATTTTCACAACGTTTAATATTATAGCCATCCGCCAGCCTTTTGTCAAACGATTTTTCGTGCAAAATCTAAATATATATCTATTTCTCTTTAAATCTCTTTAAATATCGCTGTTTCTCTCTATTTCTCTCTTGCGATTTCATTTTATTTCAGCCTGCTGCAAATAAGTGCGTTTTCCTTGATATTTTGCCGTTATGCTTTTGTTTTTGCAGTAAGACTCTTTTACCGTTTCATTATCGGATGTCAGCCGTAAAAGCCGGATAAAGCGCTGTAAAAACACATTTTCGGTAATATGTAATCTCGTTTATCCCGATTCATCTTGCAATTAATGCTGTTTTGTGCTATTCTGAATGTTATAATAATAAAAGGAGCAACGCTAATGACGCAATATCACAATATCCCGCCCGTGTACGACAAAAACAGCCGTATACTTATATTAGGCTCGTTTCCGTCCGTGAAGTCACGGGAGGCGCAGTTTTTCTACGGACACCCTCAGAACCGTTTCTGGAAGGTGATGTCGGCGGTTCTTAGTTGCGACCTGCCTGTAACGGTACAGCAGAAGAAGCTGATGCTGTTAAGTCATAATATCGCCGTATGGGATGTTATCGGTTCGTGTGAAATAACAGGCTCGTCCGATGCCACCATAAGCTCGGTAGTCCCGAACGATATAGCCGGACTTGTAGCCAAAATTTCCGTTACAAGAATTTTTACAAACGGTGCGAGAGCATATAAAGCGTATAAGCAATATTGCCGTGAAAATGTCGGAATAGAAGCGGTAAAGCTGCCGTCAACCAGCCCTGCAAACGCAACTTTCTCGCTTGAACGGCTCATATCCGTATGGAAATCTCAGATTCTGTCGCAGTAGCTTATGGTTATATTACGCTCCTTTGCGTTTTTTATCAGATGGTCAAGCCTTATAAGTATCGCCTTTTCTTCATAGACGATTGCCTCGATTTTTTCGGGGTCTGTTTCCATATCGAAAAGCTGACGTGTCTTTTCAAGCCTGCTTTGAAGATACTCCAGCCGTGAACGCATTTCTTCGGCTTCGCTGAAAGTATGCTCCTTGCTTTCCGCTTTAAATGATCTGCAAAAATTCAAGCACATAAAATGCCCGTCCTTTCAAAGAGTTTTTACATTCTATGAAAGTGACGGGCTTAAAATTACCGACAGAGCCTTTCTATTGCTTTTGCAAAAATTACCGTGTTGTCGAGAAGCTCCTCAACAGGCACGAATTCATCTGCACCGTGTATCCTGTAATCCGTGTCGGGATGCTCAACGCCGAAGGCGACACCGCCCTCGATCCCGTGTACATAAGTTCCTCCGCCGATAGCTATACATTCGCCTTTTTTGCCGGTATGCTCTTCGTATACATCAAGAAGCGTCTTTACAAGAAAGCTGTCGGGAGAGGCATAATGAGCGTTTGTTCCTGTAAACTCCGCTATTGAAATACCCGTGCCGTCTACGGCATTTTTTAGCTTGCTTTTCAGCTGAGATAATGTCATACTCATCGGAAATCTTATGTCGGTATTAAAGTCAAGTCTGCCGTTTTCAGCGTTTATAAGGCTTAAAACGCAGGTAAGCGCACCCGATTTATCCTCGCAGGCAATTCCCAATGAATAACCTTCTGTTTCTCCGTAAGGATAACGTTTCAGAATATCACCGAGCAGTTTTTTTGTTTCGTCCTTAATATCGAGCGTCACAAGCATTTCGAGCATTGCCGTTATTGCATTTTTTGCATTTTGCGGAGTGGATGCGTGAGCAGATTCGCCCTTGCAGATAACCTTTATACCGCTCTCTGTCTGTTCTGCGGTAAAGCAACAGTTGTTCTTATTATTTGTGATATATGAACAAACAGTATCCTTGTGCTTTGAAGTGAGAACTGCGTAACACTCGGCAGGAACGGCATTTATCACCTGTCCGCCGCTGATTTCCAAAATGTCGTCATTGCCCATTTGTGCCGTGTACTGTGTTCTCGCCATACCTTTTTCGCAGTTTATAAGCGGATAGGATGCATCGGGAGTAAACACCATCGAAGGCATCTCGTCATTTTTGAGATAATATTCAATATCGGCAGATCCGTTTTCCTCGTTTGTACCGAATATCAGCCGTACACCCTTTGACAGCTTTACCCCAAGCTCTTTTATGCTGTACAGAGCGTAAAGTGCGGATACCGCAGGTCCTTTATCGTCGGTAACACCTCTGCCGTAGAGGATACCGTCCTTTTCGGTGACCTTAAACGGATCATACGTCCAGCCTTTACCGGCGGGAACAACGTCAAGGTGGCACAGCACCGCAAGAGAAGGCTTGCTTTCGCCGTTGGGAAGATAGTCGGCCGTTGCGTAATAATTTTCACGGTTATTTACCGTAAAGCCCATTTCTTCGGCTTTGTCAAGTATTATTCCGAGTGCCTTTGCAGGCTCTTTTCCGAAGGGAAAATTTTCTTCCGCTTTTCCTTCTATGCTCGGCACTTCTACAAGCGTTGACAGCAGAGAAATAATATCTTCCTTGTTTTTCTCCGCAAAATTTCTGTATTTACTGTTATCCATTCCGACACTTCCTTTTGATTTTGTATCATTATTATACTACTCCGAGCCGAAAAGGTCAATTAATTCATTTGACATTTTTTGTGAAGTATGATATACTAATTAAAATAAATATATGCTTCAGGGAGGATACCCTATGAGTGCAAAAACCCCTATCGGCAGTAATTTAAAGCTGTTCAGAGCAAAGAAAAAACTTCTTAAGGATTTTATAACCAATGACCCTTATCTTTCGGGAGAACTGGGCAATTATAAACACGGCACACTTTTCAGACACGACATTGTATTTGTAAGCATAACAGACGGAAGTCATACCGCCGATTTGTTTACGGGAGAGGGCGAGGACTTTTTGTCGGCATTCGCCTCGGCTATGAACAGTGCCGAAAAGTACGTTTCGGATAATGATATTGTTCCGCTGTGGGTAAAGGTTGACTGTGTGAACAGCTGTAAGATCTGTACCCGTGCGGAATTTGAAGAAGAAATACGCTCAAGCCGTGAATTTTTCTTCAAAAAAGGCGTCAGCTTCGATACAGGCTTTGAAACCGCACTTCTTGAAGCACAACTTAATTGCTGCGGACTTATAAACTATAAGAACGGCACTCTTGACGATAATAAAATCAGGGATTTCCTCAGCAGCCGCACCACCCTTGAATCAATCCCCGACAATGTGTTATCGTTTACAACAGTCGGATATATCTGTGACGAAAACAAAAAGCTGTACAAGCTATATCCCGATGAGGAAAACTACGGCAGAAGAATTGTGTCGGAGCTGATAAAAGACGATATTAAGCAGGTCATAGAAACGTCATCCGTATATCTTGCGAATGCCGTCAAAGATAACGGACAGTTTGATTACGGCGTAAATCCCGTGAACGATTTTCATTTCGTTACATATAACATACTGCGTCATTCCGGTACTATCTGGAGCCTTATAATGCAGTACGATACCACAAAGGACGAAAAACTCGTGCCGAAGATTGAAAGCACGATAGACTTCCTTATGCAGAGCATAGAATATTCCGACAGCGACCATGCCTATCTTGTAGAGCGTAAGTCGGATGAAATAAAACTCGGCGGTAACGCTATCGCTATAGTGACCTTGTCCACCTATGCCGCCGTATTTGACAGCGACAGGTATGATAAGCTGATAGCCGCTCTTGCAAACTCTGTTCTTGATATGCAGGAAGAGGACGGAAGCTATTATCACGTTTTATCCTTCCCCGATTTTCAGCGCAAGGAACGTGACAGAATCGTGTACTATGACGGCGAGGCGACATTTGCGCTTGCGAGAGCGTACAGTATCACAAAAGACAACCGTTATCTTGATGCCGCAGAAAAAGCGCTCGATTATTTCATCAAGAATGATTATACACGTTTTTGCGACCACTGGATAGCGTATGCGGTAAACGAGGTCACTATCCACGACCCTAAGGAACGCTATCTGAACTTCGGACTTAAGAACGCAAACGATAATCTGAACAAGATTTTCAATCAGGATACGACCTTCCATACATTCCTTGAGCTTCTTATGGCGGCTTTCAGCCTTTATGAGAGGATAAAAGAGAAGAATATATATGTGTCATATATGCAGAGATTCAACTTTGAAGCATTTATCAGGACGATTTACCGACGTGCGCATTATATGCTTGGCGGCTATCTCTATCCCGAGATAGCAATGTATATGAAGGTGCCGGAATCTGTAGCATATACTTTCTGCGTGCGTCATGACAGCTACAGAATAAGAATAGACGATGTTCAGCATTATATCGGCGGTTATTATAATTTCTACAGAAATTTTGACAAGCTGAACGAATATTACAAGCAAATCACAGACAAGCCGAAAACACGGCAGAGCGAAACGCCCGTAGACAGCGAGAGAGCCTCGTTTGTCAACTGGATACTCAGCAATATCTGATTTTGAGAGGATAGCTTATGAACTTCATGCAACTTCGTGAAAGACAGCCGAAATTCCCCGTTACCGTAAAGACGGGAGAGGGAGTAGTAGAGCTTATCTGGAATAAAATTGAATATGCTGACGGTTACCGTGTGTTTGCGTCGCCTGTCGGCAAGAATCATTTTGTCGGTGTAATTAACGTAAAAGGCACTACTGCCGTTATGAAAAAACGTGCGAACGGCGTTCCTATGCAGTATAAGGTCAAGGCGTTCAGAATTGCGGACGGTCCGGATAATTTTTTCGGAGAGTCCGAAATCGTCATAGCGTGTCCGCTTGAAACTCCACGCAGACTAACCGCAATAGTCGGAAGCGACGGTATATGCACATTGTCCTGGAGATACAACTCGCAGTGTGACGGATTCAAGATCTATGCCGATTCGAATGAAAGCGGAAAATATTCTTTTGTGTGCTACAGCGGAAAGAATTCCTGCAGGCTTGACAGCTTCACAAAAAGCGGTAAGGTTTCATTTGTTGTACGCAGTTTTATAATGACCGGGCATATGGAAAAGCTGGGCGTTTCTTCTGCTCCTGCCGAAGCCGTTCTTCCCAAATCCAAAGGCGCTAAGGCAGTGCAGTTCGACCATTCGATGATAAGAAAAACGGCAGGCGATTATAATGCAAGGCGCTTTGCCGGCAAGGACGGAATGCTGTGCAACGACCACCATAAATGCACCGTGATGATAGGCGGCGATATTACCGTTTCGGCTGAAATGCAGAAAAATGCGGCAAAGGGAATGCCTGTTTTTGACGAGGCTTTTTCATCGCTCGGCGGAATATTCGGTTCGTTTGATTTTTCCGTTGCGATGCTTGATACGGATATTAACGATAAAAAGGCGTATACATTTGAGGACAGCCGTGTCATCAACTGCCCGTCAACGATTGCCGACGCTGTATGCAAGAGCGGAATAGACGCACTTGCCGTCAACGCAGGACTTCTGCAGAGAGCGCCGCAGTCGCTCGAAAAGTATCCGCTTACGGTTATAACCGAGAACGACTGCACACAGGGCGGAGAAAAGTTCAGCATTGTAAATATCAACAATATAAATGTCGGATTCATTTCTGCGACAGTGAACAAGGATATATCGCAGTATGTGTCACAGCTCAGAAAAGCGGGGGCAGAGTACATATTCTTCTTCTGCTCGTGGAATGAACGTCATACGCCTGCGGTAAAGCCTAAGTGGAGAAATCAGGCGGTAAAGGCTGCGGAGAGCGGAGCGGATATAATTATCGGCAACGGACTTAACGCCATTGCCGAATATGATGTTATAGAGTGCGCAGACGGAAGACGTGTTCCTGTGGCTTATTCGCTCGGCTCGCTTATTCCTGCCGATCCTGCGACACGCTTTGAGAAGATAGGAGCGTTACTTTGTGTAAGGCTCAAGCGTGATACCGCAACAGGTAAAGTTAATACCGACCTTTGCGGATACATTCCTTATGCGTTCAAGGATTACGGCACGGAACACAGAGCGGTGCTTTTATCCGATGATAATGCACGTTATTTCGGGCTGTCGGTATACGATACGCTAAAAAAGCAGGTGGCAACGGCACTCGGCGATAAAATAGAGCTTGCAAGATATGCCGAGAAGCCCGAACAGCAATCGTTTGCACTTCTCGGCTCGGCACTGATTTCGGAGCTTTTCAAGGACGATAACGATGTTGAAACCGACCGTTCGCATCTGTTCATATCTCAGCTTACTATGAACGGAACGCATTGCGATGTTGACGAGAAATACTTCCGTGACGGTGTTATGCCTCTTTACTACAACCTTTCCAAAGGCTATGACGAATACCTTGCCGAAAATAAGGCTGATGCGCTTATAACGGACCTTTATTACGCTGTTTCCACGCCTGTTTACAGGCTCGGAGATTCGCTTTATTCGGGCGGAAAAGCGTTTATACAATCACGTTTCTACGAGGAAAACAAAAGTCGGCTGAAACGGCTCGATATAAAGGATGAAGCGGTGTGGAAGCCTCTGCTTGACAAGTTCATTGATTCGGTTACCGCTGTGTATGACAGGGAGAAGATTATACTTGTACGCATAACGGATCCCAAGCTGTACTATGTCAACGGACGATATGTACGCTCGACAGACCGCTCGTGCAACTTCAAGCTGCTTCTTGATATGGAGAACTACTTTATAAGACGTGTTTCTCCGAAGGTCATCGACATATCACGGTTCTATCCCGGTGTGATAAACAAAAGGGGAAGAAGCTATGCGGTATGCCGTGATGAGCATTTCCGCAATAACATTTCGTTGATTGCCAAAAGTATATGCTCCGGCAAGAAGGCAAACTATGTCAACTCGCTTGCTTACGACCCTGAAATATGGCTCACGGAAGTGGCTGAAAACTTTGATATAATCAAGGCAGGCAAGGCGGAAAGCTTCTTCTTCGGCACAAACAATGCCGTAGACTACTTTATAAGCAGGCTGAGCCGTGACTTTATCTGTGCGGAATTCAAGGATATTCTCAGGCTGAAAACAAGTGAGCTTGTCACGTTCAATGAGATAAGGGCTTGTTATGATTTCGGCAGAAACGCAGTGCTGAAGCGGGTTTATAACGGCATCTGCGCTATACGCAAGGGCAATATTGCGAATGCGGATATTGATGAGATCATAAGGCTCGGATTATATGCACAAAGCGATCTTGCTAAGACGTTGGAATCATTTTACAACAAAAACGGGATTATCAGAAACTGTGTGCTTTCGACTAAGAATCTTAGCTTCTATCTCAAGTGTGCAAGGCTGTGGATGGCAGGCACAGACAAGGATGCGGTGGCACAGCTTGCCCGTAGATATTACGAAAAACACAGACCTGTGATTCTTGATGTTTTTGGCAGGGCAGACGGCGGCGACATTCCGGAGCTTGCAGACGGTACGGTAAAGGGCAGTGTGATAAGCGGTTATTCGGCTCTGACGGTGTGTTCGGAGAAACCTGCGGATATTGATCTGAGCTATATTGACGACAAGTCGGCTGTTTTTACCGAGCTTACACGCTCATACTTTGCGAATACGCACGGCGACTGGCTTTTAGTCGATTTTTCTGATATTGTGAAGCCGATTTACAGGCATAGGTCGGCGTATGTCGCATCAATTGATGAATTATGCTGTTCTATGGCTTACAGAGCATTTATGACGGACGATGAGGTTTTCGAGCCGTTCAAGGAAAATGCTGACAGCAAATTTATCGAAAAAGCGATTTCCGATTTTGCAAGAACCGTAAAAGCAAAGTACGGGAAAAATATAATATTAAGGAAAACATATCTTCCACTTAACAGATTGGATATTACAGGAAGAATCCGTCCTTTTGACGATACGGAATTTATATCCGAGAAAGAAAATCTGATAAGCAGAGCAGAGGAGATATTTGTACAATGCACAGATTGCTATATAATTGACTATGAAAGCCGGTATCTGCCTGTGTGCGCCGATAAAAACGCCGATATTTCTGAGCGTATGCTTGAAAGCGACTTCTATAAGGAAGCGGCAGCTGCCGTTGACCGCATAATTTCGGGAACAAGCAAAAAGACGGTAAACAATGTGGATATAGTCGGTTATCTTGAGCGGTGCGAGCGTATCAGAAAGGATAACCCCGATATGTCTGCCGAGCTTTCCCGTGAGATATTCGGCGGTGCGGCGGAGATATTCATGACAGAATAAATTTTATGTATGTTTAAAGCCCTTTGAGGAAAACTCGGAGGGCTTTTGGTTTTTGTTGGGCTTAATTATTATTATGGAACGAGAGTTTCAGGCACAATACATATTATTAAAACGGTCACAGCGAAATGCTGTGACCGCTTATCTGCTTTATTGCTTTGTGTAACTCCGCCGTTCAACAACTTTAGCTGAACAATAACAATTCCATAGGCGGAGCTTGAAGTGGCACATTGCCGCCCAAATAGCATTATTTGAATATTCTGCATTCTGCTCCTATCAAATTCAATCCCCATCATAGTTGGCTCGGCTTGATTGAACAACAGAACAGCGCCCTTTTTCGAGGGTGGACAAGTTTAGTGCGGAACTATGGGTTGTTGTCCTTTTTTCAATGGTGTGGGGATGGCGGATTTTTGTGTATGTTGAGTTTGTAGGGGAGGGGCTCGTGTCAAGAGTAACATGGTTTAC
>ULTO01075365.1_pt1 | contig 27246 bp, 21 predicted proteins | sample 1957601 | NCBI WGS metagenome assembly ULTO01 (sample SAMEA4835734, study PRJEB28245) | human gut metagenome | biome: gut microbiome; material: fecal sample | place: Denmark | collected 2008 | reverse complement strand
CAGGCCCGTGGTACATAAAACAACAGGCGTCTTTTTGTCCGCACACCAATCGAGCAGTCCGTCCACGCAGCTGAAATGAGAAAAATCAACGACCGCATCCGCTTCTACATCACAGGCTTCCAAAGAAGTGAATACCGGAAAGGGATTGCCCTCCTTTTCGTTAATATCTATCCCGGCCACGATCTGTGCATCCGGATCCGCCGCAGCCAGATTGCATATCATCTGTCCCATAACGCCGTTGCAGCCGTGCATAATTATCCTTGTCATTTTTATCTCATCAATCCTTTCCTTCCGTATTGGAATATTCTCCATCCGGCCAGTTTATATAATTCCGAACTCTTCCATGGCCTTTTTCAAACCTGCCGCATGGGCGTCTTCCATTTCCGTCAGAGGACGGCGGAGCGGTCCTGCCTCCAGTCCCATAAAATTCATGGCTTTCTTTACCGGAATAGGATTCACTTCACAAAACAGGCCGTCAATAACGGGAATTGCTTTTAACTGTAAATCCCTGCAGCCTTCCACATTTCCGTCAAAATACATCTGGCAGATGTCATGGGTCTGCTTCGGCGCAATATTGGAAAGAACGGAAATAACGCCCTTTCCTCCCAGGGAAAGTATGGGCACGATCTGGTCGTCATTGCCGGAATATACGTCCACATCCCCCGCCGCCATGTGCATAAGCTTTGCCACGCCGGAAATATTGCCTGTAGCGTCTTTTACGCCTACGATATTTTTCACTTCCCTGCAAAGGGTGCAGATGGTTTCAGGAGCAATGAGCACGCCGCCGGTCCTGCCGGGGATATTATATAAGATAATGGGCAGGCTCACGCTTTCCGCAATGATCTTAAAGTGCTCAAGCAATCCCTTCTGGGTACACTTATTGTAATAAGGCGTTACGATAAGCAGACCGTCTGCGCCTATTTTTTCCGCTTCCTGTGACAAATAGACAGCCGTTTCCGTACAATTTGAACCGGTTCCCGCAATGACGGGGATCCTCTTATTTACTTTTTCCACACAATAACGGATAACGTCTAAATGTTCCTCATGGGACAGCGTAGATGCCTCTCCCGTAGTCCCGCATACAATGATGGCGTCTGTCCCTCCCTCGATCTGGCGCTCGATCTGCTTCTCAAAAGCCTCATAATTTACGCTTCCGTCCTCATGAAAGGGTGTGACGATCGCAACTCCTGCTCCTTTAAAAATCGACATATCTTTTTCCTCCTGTTCCTATGTCCTATGGGGCTGCCCATAACTCCTCCGGATACCTGCAGCCTTTCGGCCTCATATCCTTTCAGAATATTGATGACAGAAAATAAAAGCCGTCCAGAAGAGAACGGCTTAATAATCCTTTTCCGATAGCTCCCCATCCTAATTGATGACAGTCATACAGCTCTTAACTGTATGCCCAAGAAAATACCTTCAGGTAGCATTTTCTTTCGGCGTCTTTTCCTTTTGCCGTCCCTCTCCTGCTCCTTGACATCAGGGCGGTTACTGATAAAAGACGCGACCTCTATCTGACAATATATGAATCTGATGCACTTTTTCGCACCTTCTAGACAAAGAATAACACGCTTCCTTCGATTATGCAATAGGCATTGATTCAATTTTTGAAATCTCATCCACTAAAGATATGACTTCATCTTTTAACTGAATGCCCGTCATAATAACAGTTGTTTCCTCATCCTTTGCCTCTAACAGATTTTTCAGATCATCTAAAGTGATAATACCTACATCCAAAAGCCCCAGCACCTCATCTAAGATCAACAGCTCACAACCGCCTGTTGACAGGACTTTTTTGGCAAAATTAATGCCGTTGCGGATGTTCATGTTTTCTTCTTCCTGCTGCCTGCTGGTCAGCTCTGCGTATTCGGTATCTGTTTTTTCAAAACAGAAAAACTTGATTTCCGGTTCCAGCCTTCTTGTAAACTCATTTTCCGAAAGTCCTCTGCCTTTCATAAACTGGATTACGATTACCTGTTTCCCTTCCGACGCTGCATAAAGGGCTTCCCCCAGAGCAGCCGGAGTTTTGCCATGACCATCTCCGGTATAAATATGAATTTTTCCTTTTTTCATCATCCACCTACTATAAAATATAATCAGATTTTATTCAGATTGATGTATCATAGCATATTTTTCCATTTCTGGCAATATTTAGACTACTTCCTCCACGGGCACTTCCAGTTTGCTGACGGAAACCTCGTAAGCAACTCTTTTTTCCACCTGCTCCTCAGTGAGTTTTTTCATGTATTCCCTGCTCTGTATCCTTCCGATGACCCGGCAGCGGCTTCCCACCTCAAACTCGTTGGCATATCTGGCGTTTCTTCCCCAGCTGATGCACGGTATGTAATCGCTCTTTCCGTAAGGGCGGTTCACTGCCAGAAGGATATCCGCAATTTCCCTTCCCAGGGGAGTTTTCCGGTAGACCGGTTCCTTGCAGATATAGCCGTCCAACTCGATATGATTTGTCATCTCGCTGCGCTCCACCTCGTCAATAAACTCCCAGTCCCTGACAAACACGGACAGTACCAGTTTGTTCTTCCTCTCCTCGTGGCGGTTATAGGAACGGAACTGCCCCGACACCTTCGCATTCATTCCCCGGTAATCCGCCTTCACATCCAGAAGCCTTTCCGAGACCATAAGGGGGATTAAGTCGGCGCTTTCCGACAGCCTGGGCACAAGAATGTCCACCATATAAAATCCCTCTCCGTAAATTTCATGGCTGAAAGAAAATTCCGAAACAATCTCTCCCATGACTGTCACTTTGTTGTTTTCATTCATCTTATCCATAATTTTTGTTCTCCCTTCTTAACACAAAGAATTTTTTCCTGTCATGTAATACTATCATATTGCATTTTTCCCAAAATATGTAAAAAAGTCATCGACAATTCACGGGAATTTATTTTTATTTCTGTATAACAGGCTGATATTTGCTTGATTTTTGCCGAATTTGTGTTAGACTAATAGCGTTTGTTGTGTTATTTTCATCCTTTTTGGAGAAAGTATATATTTGAGAGCCGACCGGACATGCCGGCAAAGGGCCGTAAATCCCTTAGCCAATATTTCCCGGCTCATGGAGGAGATTTGTTATGAAAACAAAAAGAGAAGATGTGAGAAATGTGGCGATCATCGCCCATGTAGACCACGGTAAAACCACCCTGGTGGATGAATTATTAAAACAGAGCGGCGTTTTCAGGGAAAACCAGGAGGTTGCCGAACGCATTATGGATTCCAACGATATTGAAAGGGAACGCGGCATTACCATTCTTTCCAAAAACACCGCCATTACTTACAAAAATACAAAAATCAATATTATCGACACCCCCGGCCATGCAGATTTCGGCGGCGAGGTGGAACGGGTCTTAAAGATGGTAAACGGCGTGATCCTGGTGGTGGACGCTTTTGAAGGAGCCATGCCCCAGACCAAGTTTGTACTTAGGAAGGCTTTGGAGTTAAATCTTCCGGTCATCGTCTGCGTCAACAAGATCGACCGCCCCGAGGCAAGGTGTGCGGAGGTCGTGGACGAGGTCCTGGAATTATTCATAGACCTTGAGGCTGACGAAAGCCAATTAGACTGCCCCTTTGTATTCGCCTCTGCCAGGACCGGCACTGCAAGTATGGATATGGATACTCCCGGTACGGATATGATCCCTTTATTTGATACCATACTGGATTATATCCCCGCCCCCGAAGGAGACCCGGAAGCGGGCACACAGGTACTGATCAGCACCATCGACTACAATGAATATGTGGGCCGCATCGGCGTAGGCAAGGTGGACAACGGCAGCATTAAGGTAAATCAGGACGTTGTGGTGGTAAATCATCATGAACCCGACAAGATGCGCAAGGTCAAGGTTTCCAAGCTCTATGAATTCGACGGCTTGAACCGGGTGGAAGTAAAGGAGGCCGGCATCGGTTCCATCGTTGCCATTTCCGGCATTTCCGATATCCATATCGGGGATACCCTCTGCTCCCCGGAGGATGTAAGGCCTATTCCCTTCCAAAAAATATCCGAACCTACCATCGCCATGCATTTTATGGTCAATGACTCCCCTCTCGCTGGCACGGAAGGAAAATATGTGACCTCCCGCCATTTAAGGGACAGATTGTTTCGGGAATTGAATACGGACGTTTCCCTCCGGGTGGAAGAAACAGAAAATACGGATTCCTACAAGGTATCGGGAAGGGGCGAATTACACCTTTCCGTCCTCATTGAAAATATGCGCAGGGAGGGCTTTGAATTTGCGGTTTCCAAAGCCGAGGTTTTATATAAGACCGATGAGAACGGCAAAAAGACCGAGCCTATGGAGTTGGCATATATTGATGTGCCCGATGAATTTTCCGGCGCAGTCATCCAGAAGCTTTCCGCAAGAAAGGGAGAACTGCAGAGCATGGGGACCGGTTCCGGCGGCTATACCAGACTGGAATTTTCCATTCCTTCCAGAGGCCTGATCGGCTATCGGGGGGAATTTATGACCGATACCAAGGGAAACGGCATCTTAAACACGATCTTTGACGGTTACGGCCCCTACAAAGGGGATTTAAGCTACAGGAGCAACGGCTCCTTAATTGCCTTTGAATCCGGCGAAGCCGTTACCTACGGACTTTTTGGCGCCCAGGAGCGCGGAACCTTGTTTATCGCACCGGGAGAAAAGGTCTATGCGGGCATGGTAATCGGGGAAACCGGCAAGGCGGAGGATATCGAGATCAATGTATGCAAAACAAAGCATCTGACCAATACCCGGTCTTCCAGCGCGGACGAGGCCCTGAAGCTGACGCCGCCCAAGGTATTAAGCTTAGAACAGGCCCTGGATTTTATCGACACCGATGAATTATTGGAGGTTACGCCTGAAAGCCTGCGTATCAGGAAGAAGATCTTGGACCCCACATTAAGAAAACGGGCGTCATTTAAAAAAGACTAGCTAAAATGCGGATGACATACCTGATCCTTAAAAGGGCTGTCATCCGCATTTTTTATTCACTGCTTATGAGTATATTTTTTATTGCTCCAGTTTAATGGCATAATCGCTTTCATACATCTTTTTTGTTTCCGCCACGGTATTATATTGCTCCCCGATACAGAATTCCTTTGACCATGACATATAATACGCCCAAGGGACCCTGCTCTCTTTTAACATATCCACATCGGGGATATAACCCACTTCCGCCAGCGCCGCCACCTTTTTATCCGTAGTACCGGCAATCATTTCCTCATATTCTTCCTTATAATCCGTAGCCTTCTTTTCCGTCAGATAAATATCCCTGGAGATCACATCCACATACTCGTCTCCGGGGTACCCTTCCGCTTCCGGGGAATTCCATACCCAAAGCAGGTTATCCAGATGTTTTTGGTTTACATAATATTCAAACATCAGCTTATACAGTTCCCTTCCTACGGCGTCTCCTTTTACGCCCCACCAAAACCAGTCGCCTTCCGCCTCATGAAAGGGCCTGAACAGAACCGGTATGCTCTCTTCCTTAAACCTTTGCAGTTCCCCGGCGATCACATCCATATCGGCATAAAAAGCTTCCCTTTCGGGAGTCCCTTCTTTCAAAACCTTTGTGGCGTCAAAATCCGTATTCCTCGCATAAAACGCCTTATCCCTTCCGCCTATGGGGGAAAACCAGTGAAAGCATATGGTAACGATCCCCTTTGTTTCCTTTGCCCATCGGATAGCGGTCTCAACCGTCCCCTTATTTTCTTCTACCTCCGTAAGGCATTCCTCTGAAGCATCTTTATAGTTGATATTGGGGGAATATGCCAGCAGTTCAAACCCCTGGAGCTTGGGCAGAAATCCCGTTTTCTCCTTGATATAGGCAATCTCCTCCATGGGATTGGTCTGGGTATGCTGTCCTGTGATAATTCCCTTTCCTGCTGTTTCATAAAGATAATTTAATAATTTTTCCGCCTCTTTCGTGGCATTTGGATTTACCGGTTTCATTTGTTTTCCTCAACTTTCTTTCCATGTCTTGTTACCAATATGTTTACATTATGTAAACTGTTCTAATAGGATTTATTGGATTTTATAGCGTATATATTAAACAGATTTTTGCCGGATTAAAATTATGTCAACCTATATTCCAAGTAATAAAGTTGCAATCCGGAAGTAAACCAACAGCGAAAGCGCATCCACAATGGTGGTAATAAAGGGACTTGCCATGACCGCCGGGTCAAAGCCCAGCTTCTTGGCCGCCATAGGCAGCATACTGCCAACAACCTTGGCCAGAAATACTGCAATGACCAACGTCAGACATACCACTGCAGATACCATCAGGCTTACTCTGTCAATGAACATCAGCTTCAGGAAATTAGCCGCCGCCAACGTAAGGCCGCACAAAACGGCCACCCGCATTTCTTTCCAGAGCACCTTCAGATAGTCCGAAAATTCGATCTCCTTTAAGGAAAGTCCACGGATAATGGTTACGCTGGCCTGTCCGCCCGCATTTCCTCCCGTATCCATTAACATGGGGATAAAGGTGGTCAGCACCACGTAAACGCTTAAGGCCTCCTCAAAGGAGGCAATGATCTTCCCCGTAAAGGTTGCGGAGATCATCAAAAACAAAAGCCAGGGAATCCTCTTTTTCCAGATTTCAAAAACACCCGTTTTCATATATGGCTTGTCGCTCGGCACGATAGCCGCCATCTTTTCAATATCCTCCGTCGCCTCTTCCTGGAGAATATCCACAACGTCATCGACTGTGATAATACCTACCAGCCGTTCTTCATTATCCACTACGGGCATGGCGGTAAAGTCGTATTTCTGGAACTGTCTGGCAACCTCCTCCTGATCCATCAGGGTATGGATGCTGATGACGTTTTCATGCATGATGTCCCCGATCTTGTTATCGGGATTGGTCAGCAAAAGATAACGGAGTGCAATGGTTCCCTTCAGCTTACGCTGATTGTCCAATACATAACAGATATTGATGGTCTCCGAATCCACGCCCAGCTTTCTGATACGCTCAATGGCCTGGGTAACAGTCTGGCTTTCTTTTAGGTCCACAAACTCCACCGTCATAATGCTTCCGGCGGAATCCTCGGGGTAACGCAGCAGATGATTGATATCCCTTCTGGTTTCGGGGCTTGCATTGATCAAAAGCTTTTTTACGATGTTGGCGGGCATTTCCTCCAGAAAGTCCGCGGCGTCATCCGCCATCAGGTTATCGATGATCCTGGCTGCTTCCCGCTCGGAAAGGGATGTGATGATGTACTGCTCCACTTCAATGGGAAGATAGGAAAAAATATCCGCCGCCATATCCTTTGGCAGAATACGGAAAACCTTCAGCATTTCCTCCTCTTCCAGCTCCTCTATCATAACGGCGATATCTGCCACGTTCAGCTCCGACATCCATTCCCGCATTTTTACGTACTGCTTTTTGTCCAGATATTCCTTTAATACCTCTAATCCTTCTTCGATTCTATTTTCCATATTTTGACCTCTCCTTCAACAGGGGCATAAAATACCTCTTCCACAGAATCCAGACCCGTTTTTCCATTTGTTATGTCAACCACTTTTTCTTCCACACGAATTCTCTCTTCCTGTGGGATCAAAAGCTCCATAACAACATTCTGCCCATATTCACTATGAAGCACCACGACCCGGCTGGATGAAAAAAAATGTTGCAGCCTGCCTACATCATTATAATCTGTGATAATTTCCGCCTTTATCCCTGCTTTTTTTTCCAAAAGGACACAGTTTTTAAGTCCTTCCTTTACCGCAGCCTGATATGCTCTTACCAGACCGCCCGTTCCCAGTAAGGTTCCGCCAAAATATCTTGTTACCACAACGCATACATTTCTGATGCCTTCCTTTACCAGCACTTCAAGCATGGGCTTTCCTGCCGTTCCCGAAGGCTCGCCGTCATCGGATGAGTGGAGGATGTCCACCGCTCCGGCAATGATATATGCGGAACAATTATGTCTGGCGTCCCAATATTTCTTTTTGCAGGAAGCAATAAACTCCTCTGCTTCCTCCTTTGTGGATACCGCTGTGACCGTGGCAATAAACCGTGATTTTTTTTCAACCACTTCTCCCGTACCGCCACGGTACACAGACTTGTCTATGTCTGGCATATATCATCACCTCTTTTCCGTTTCAACTTCTATAGTATCTTAACACAAGTTGGAATAAAAGTGTATACAATTGTGAACAATCCTATATATAGAACAAACTACTTTATTTTAAACCCATATTTTGGTATAATTACATAGATTAGGAGGCTTTTATCTATGAACTACAGCAAAAAAGGCATTCGTAAGAAACAGCAGCAGCTGAATTCCAAATCTACGAAATTCGGCAAAATGGTCCTGCTGACCTTCTTAAAGGCATTTTTAATATGTTGTCTCGGCATTGCCATTATAGGCGGCTGCATGGGCATCGGCATGTTCAAGGGCGTTCTGGCATCCGCGCCGGATATTTCCACCCTGAACGTCACGCCTACAGGCTATGCGACCATAGTATATGATGCCGACGGCAAGCAGACCACCAAGCTGGTATCCACCAACTCCAACAGGAGCTATGTGGGCAAGGAATCCATTCCCCAGTATCTGGCAGACGCTTTTGTGGCCATTGAGGATGAACGTTTTTATACTCACAACGGTATTGATATCAAAGGTATTGCCAGAGCCGCCGTAACGGGCATCCAGAACAAATTCCATTTTTCCCAGGGCGCTTCTACCATTACCCAGCAGCTCTTAAAGAACAATGTATTTGACGACTGGGTAACCGAGACCAACATGGTTAACAAATTTAAAAGAAAATTCCAGGAACAGTATCTGGCACTTGAGCTGGAAAAGAGAATGTCCAAAGAAGATATCCTGGAATTGTATATGAATTCCATTAACTTAGGGCAGAATACCCTTGGCGTCCAGGCTGCATCCATGCGTTATTTTAACAAGCCTGTTTCCGAGCTGAATCTGTCGGAATGCGCGGTCATTGCCGCCATTACCCAGAATCCCACCAAGCTCAATCCCATTTCCCATCCGGAAAATAACTTGGAAAGGCGCAACAAGGTTCTTAACAACATGCTGGAACAGGGCTATATTACCCAGTCCGAATATGAGACGGCCATGGCGGACGATGTATACTCCCGCATTAAGATCGTAAACGAATCCATCGAAAAGGATTCCGTTAATTCCTATTTTGTGGATGCGTTGATCGACCAGGTTATCGAGGATCTTATTGCGGCAGGCTATAACGAGACCCAGGCGTATAATCTGGTCTACAGCGGCGGCCTTCAGATCTATTCCACCCAGGATCCTTCCATCCAGGCCATCTGCGATGAGGTTTACCAGGATGAGGAGAATTATCCCTCCAACGTGAAATGGTATCTTCATTATGAGCTGACCGTACTGACTTCCGGCGACGAATACGTTAATCACAGCACCGAGATGCTAAAGAACTATTTTTTGCAGAGCAACGCCAAATATGACCTGCTCTATACTTCCCAGGATGACGCATATGCGGATATTGAAGAATACAAATCGGTCGTGATGTCTCCCGGCGACGAGGTATATGCCGAAACCATATCCCTTACCCCCCAGCCCCAGGTTTCCATTACGGTAGAGGACCAGCATACCGGATATGTGGTGGCCATGGTAGGCGGCAGGGGCACCAAATCCGCAAGCCGTACCTTGAACCGCGCCACCAACGCCACGAGGCAGCCCGGTTCCACCTTTAAGATCGTATCGACCTATGCGCCCGCTTTGGACAGCGCAGGTCTTACCCTGGCTTCCGTGGAATATGACGGCCCTTACAACTATGCCGACGGGACGCCGGTCAACAACTGGTATACCGGCTACAAAAATATAAACTGTTCTGCCCGCTACGGTATTGAACAGTCCTTAAATATCGTAACCGTTAAGTTTTTGACCCGGATCACTCCTCAGTTAGGCTTTGATTATCTGACCAACTTCGGCTTTACCACCCTTGTGGAAAGAAAGGAAGTGACCAACTCCGCCGGGGAAACGGAAATCTACAGCGATATCCAGCAATCCCTCGCTTTGGGCGGTATTACGGACGGCGTTACCAATATGGAATTAAATGCCGCTTACGCCACCATAGCCAACGGCGGAACTTATATCAAGCCTGCGTTATATTCCCGGATCCTGGATCATGACGGAAATGTATTATTAGACCGCACAGAGCCGGAAACAAGACGTGTTATCAAAGAAACCACCGCTTTTCTTTTAACGGATGCCATGGTGGATGTTGTAACTAAGGGTACCGGCGCCTCCGTTAATTTCGATCCGCAGATGGCCATTGCCGGCAAAACAGGGACCACTACCTCCTACAGGGACGTATGGTTTTCCGGCTATACTCCTTATTATACGGCTACTACCTGGACCGGTTATGACAACAACGCCATATTAGACAAGGGCAACGGAGAACGGAATCTTTCCAAAACGCTGTGGCGCGCTGTTATGAGCAGAATCCATGAAGATCTGCCCAAAGAATCCTTTACCCGTCCAAACGGCATTGTAACGGCTTCCGTGTGCAGCCAATCCGGCAAGCTTCCCATCGCAGGTTTATGCGATGCCCACCAGAGCGTGGTAACGGAATATTTTGCAGAAGGGACCGTTCCCACAGAATATTGTGATGTGCATTATCAGGGCAATGTATGTCTGGTTACCGGACTCCCTGCTTGCGATACCTGCCCTTACAAGGCTCCGGGCATCCTGACTCTTCCCCTGAACGATGACGGTACTTCGGCAGCCAGCGTCTGTCCCCATACGCCGGATTATTATATCAACAATCCCGGCGCAATGATCACAGACTCACAGACTTTACAGCAGATACAGCAGCAAAACGCCGCCCAACAGCCACAGGCTCCGCCTCCCGATCCTACGCCTCCGGCGCCGGAAACGCCTGCGGAGACGCCTCCGGCGGATCCCGGCACATAATAACTGAAAGACCTGACATTTTAAAGGGCTGTTGCTTTTGCAACAGCCCCTTTTATTTCCATCGTTACCGTCCATACGCATCACAGCCGCCACGAGCCGGACTTATCAGCGGTAAAACCTGATCTCTTCCACCTCTTCTATCCCCTCAAGGCAAAAATTGTTTATACGCGAAAACTGCCAGAATGGCGAAGAACCCACGGGCACCAGATAGGTTATATATTCCTCCGACTCTTTTTCCGTGCCTGAAAGGATTCCAAAACTGTGACTCTCGCTGTCTACATCGCTGTAAAAGGAAAACTCCCATTGTTCCTTTTTGATCTTATCCCGCTTTACCTTTATCCCCACATAAGATATGTCCGTACCGTCCAGAGCGTCCGTTTCTATCTTTAAAGCCGCGACCTCCTCTTCTCCAATGCATTCGTAAGGAACATCCATCATTTCCATGGATATATCCGCCCCGGCCCCATTCACGGAATTTCCCCAGATAAAAGGAAGCATTCCCAGGTATTCTTTATGGCAGATAAGTCCCAGACTGCGTTTCCCGTCCACCGCTCCTTCAAGAAGCGCCTCCCCGTCCTTTAAATAGACCACGTCTCCGTAAACATAGGGCTTATATCCCATCCGTATCAAAGCGGTATAGAGCTGCATGCTTCTTAAGCTGACCGGCGCCAGGTCAAACCGGATCAGAGGCGCAGCCAGCACAAGCTCCGGCCTCTCTTCATCTAAGAAGCTCATTGCCCTTTCCTGCATTTTTTCGTTGCTGATGTTATATGCAGAAGTAAACGGCAGAAAGCTTTCCTTATCGAAAATGACATAGTGGGATATTTTATTGGTCAGATCCAGATAACTCTGCCCTTCTGTCTCCGCTTCCATTACCGTTCGGATATTCTTCAGGCTGTTTAAGGTGCTCCCCTGTATAAACCCTGTTCCCAGGGCAGGAAGCCCGACGCTGTCCCCGGAAACATATACCACCGGATCCTTTACCTTTTCATCCATAACGGTTATTTCCAGCTCCCCTTCTATCTTTTGGGGAAACATGGAGTTTTCGTTATTCACGGGAAGATATTCCCATGCCAGATATAAAATAAGAACGCCGCAAAGAACAGAGCCCGTCCGTAAAAAACAGATTTCATCCCTTTTGGGGGAAATTTCTTTATCGGTAAAATCGCCCTTGCCCTCTGCCGCCGTCAGGATAAACAGCATTCCAAAAAATACCGCCAAGACCGCAAGCCTCGCCCCTTCATCATACCGGACGCAGGCATAATTGCCGATCACTGCCAGACAAAAAATCATGCTCACAAATGCGGATCTTTCACGCCTGCTCCCCTTCAATGCATAAATAAAAGCCAGAAGGTAAGGCAGCGCAATACCAAAAGTCCTTATAAAATGAAAATCCTCCCCAAATATGGGGGTCCCGTTTACATAGAGGGTAGTCCCTGCATTTTCCCCCAAAAAGCGCAGGATCTGCAGAAACAGCGGAATATAAGCGATCCCTGTCAGAAATAAAATGCAGTAGGATATGGCAAATTTCTTCTTTTCAGACGGATTCCAGTTTTTAAAGTTCTTAAGTCCCGGAATGATATCCCTTACCGTCCGGTAAAGAACCTCCGGCAGGAACGCCACCGCCATAGCGCTTCCTATGGAAACATTCCATGAGATACCCAATATGCATAGAAGCACCCACCACCACAAATATCTTCTGCTGTCTTCCCGTACCCTGACGCTTAAAAGGATGAAGAACGCCGCAAAGAACACCAGATAACGTACGCCCGCTTTTTGTACCAGATAAGGCATAAGCAGGCATACCGTTATAAGGACGGCATACCTGTTACGGATGCATTTGCCCATAACAAACGCAAGAAATGCCGCCATAAAAAGCTCCGCCGCCATGACCGCCGCACTCTGGGACATATAAGTGCCGTCAAAAAAGACCCGGTTCAAAGCGCTGTAGAAGAAATCGCAAAAACCGTGTATAGGGTCAAGATCAAAGTAAGGCATTCTCCCATAGGATAAAAGCTGCTGCATGGGAAAGGACATTTCCCCGTTATGAAAAAAATCCACGCTTAAAATCCCTTCCGGGACAGCCGCAACGCTGTTAATGGCAGCTATCATCAGGGTCGACAAATAGATACCGGGCTTCTTTTTTAAGACCTGTATGAGCTGCCATAAGAAAAATACAAGGAAAGCAGCCATACAAAAAAGCTTCCACTTCGGCGAATAGTAAAGCGGTATCCTATCCCCCGCTCCTTCATATTCGTAGTAAAACCTGTAATATCCAGGCAGCCCCAGGGCCGGAATAAGCTGTGAAAAAAGCAGAAGCTTTCCCGCCAGGGAATCTATGTCTTTTTTCTTTACCAGAAACCAGACCGATATACCAAGGAAAGCCACAGGCAGAAAAACAGCCGCCGCCCATACCGCCCATTGCAGTTCTTCCCTGTGTCCCGGCAAAAACGCTGCCGCCGTATTCCGCAATGCCAAAAGAGAAGTCTCGTATACAAAAAAGGCCATAAAATATTTTCCATAGGACAGATGACCGGACTGCCTCCGGCCTCCCTCTTCTTTATCGGATATTGCCGAACCTTTCGCCTTTCGAAAGCCCCTTCCACGGGGCACTGCCTTATGCAGGGCCAAAAGAAACAGGCAGAAAAACAAGGGAATCAAAAAAAGCATCAGATAAAATACATACAGATCCCCCTGCTTAAAATACCCGTCCCATACTGTACCTCCTGCCACCAGTTCTTCATAAACAGGCACTCTGTTATAAAAATACGGCTTTATCAGCCATATTGCAAAGGCTGCAGCCGCCAAACTAAAAAGGGCAGCAAGGAAAACCTCTGCCCCATTATCCGTTTTTATTCCATCCCGCAATTTAGAAAAATTACATTTCATTTTCCTGCTCCTGCATCTTGATATATTCCGCATAGGTCAGAGGATAATCATCCTTGATCCATTTGCGCGTTTTTTCTTTTACCTCATTTTCCTCAACCGGCTTTGCGATACAATCGGAAAATCCCAGCTCCAGATATTCCTTCTTCGCATCCTCCTTTGTATTTACCGTCATCAGCACGATAGGCAGCTTCTGATAATACTCATCCTCCAGATAACGCAGTTCCTTGACGGTTTCAATGCCGCTTTTTTCCGGCATCATCTGGTCGATAAACACCATCTGGTAATCCTTCTTCTCTAACATCTTGATCGCCTTTGCCCCTGTATCGGTACAGTCCGCAGAGGCTCCCATGGAATTTAAGATGGCATCCATCAGCTTGCATACCTCTTTATTATCATCCACGACCAAAACCTTGATCTGTTTTTTGAACGTCGCCTTTTTGTTCCATCCGGCAGAATCTCCTTTCAGCCTGCTGATCTCGGCCAGCTGCTGCGCCTTCCTCTTTTCAATAGTTCTCTCATCCTCCACCTTTTGCAAAAGGCAGATCCTGAAAACAGCTTCCTCCGAATTGGACAGATCCTCAAAGCTTCCCTTCAGCTTTTCAATGATCCGCTGGCTCAAATAGTACCCCAAGGCCTTTCTGTTTACCGTAATGGCAGTAATATCCGTATAACCGCTGACCCTGATGATGAGGGTAATGCCCTGTTTTCTCTTAGGCACGATCCCGCTGTCATAGGTAACGGACAGCTTCACGGAAGCCTCCTTGCGGTACATTAACAAGTCAGAACAAATCCCCGATACCGCCTGCCTGATTTCCTCTTTATCCCCAAACAGCTTTACCGGCAGATGCTCATCCAGCTCCAGCTCAAATTTTTTATCCTTGCCCTTTATGATCGAGAGCATATCCCTTTCTATGCCGCTAAATAAGCTCTGTACATCATAAACGGATTCGTTTAACTGCAGTTCGCCGGCAATTCCTTTTATTTCCGCTCCGTACGGCAAGGCATCTCCGCCGTCTTTTCCCACACCTTCCCTGCTGTCCAAAAGCCAGCTTTCAAAAAAGCCGGCGGCATAATTTACAATGATCGTAATAAAAAGAAATTCCAGGGTAAACTTTAATACCGTCAGATAAATATTTTCCTTGCAGTAAAGAATCGTCTGACAGTCCAAAAGAAATGTGGTCCGGTAAATGCATACGATAAGCATGCCCAGATAACCCACAATACACGCCTTCTGGGTAATTTTCTGATTACAGTATAAAAGGCTGATGACCGGAACCGCCACATAGATGACGGACAACTCCGCAAAGCGATTCATGGAAATGAGCATCAGCAAAACTTCCATGGACGATAATATTACTAATGCGATCAGTTCTTCATTGTAAACCAGTTTATTAATGATACCGGGAACAACGCTTAAGATCAAAATAAAAACGGATGCAAAAACCAAATCCTCCAGAGATCCGGAATAGATTTCCAATCCCCGCAAAATGCATATAACCGGTATTAACAGCAAAAACAGAAAAGCGGTCTTCGACAAAATACCGTTTACCCTGATCGCCATTCTTTTCATCTTTTCGTTTGACACCCAATACTCCCCCGTAAATGAACAGTTTGCAACTAGCCTAATTTTACCACAAGAGCGGGGGTTTATCAAATACAAAAAAAGCCCGGAATCATCATTGAATGTCCAAGCCAATATCTCCAATTCTGCCAGTCTTGGAGAATTTTTTCTTTATTTCATGATCAATCAATATGCTTTTGGGTATGCCTGATAATTCAAACAATCGGATCAAAAAATTATTCTTTTTAGATACAATTTCTTGTATTCTGATCTTCAAACTGTTATTATGATATATAATTTCATATTAACAGCGAAAAATTGCAAACCCCAAATATCTAACGACATATCTGTGTCCAGTCCAAAAAGGTTCAACATTTAGCATATCCGTCATCCATTATACCAGGAAATTTATTGATGTCGCTATAGGAATATGCATCTATCGAAGTATTTACCTTATCGACTTGATTTTTACAATATAATATGCTTAACAGGGCAGCCGACAGGACGGCTCCTATCCCGCTCCGAGTCTTGCGGAAAGGGAGGAATGCTTATGAGTACATATGAGGAATTTATGATAATCCTGACCGTAGGTCTATTGATTGTTGCAATTCTGAATTTGAAAAATAAGAGATAGCCGTCCTGCTCTCTCGAAAAGTAGACGGCTATCTCTTATAGTCTGAAACTGATTCGCCGGAACGGGTAGGTAATGGCTACCTGTCGGCTGTCTTGTTAAGCATATTATAATTTAAATACTTTAATCTGTCAAACAAAAGCCACCCGGCCCGCCCCAAAATTCATGACAAATTTTGTGACAAAATATGATATCTAAACCATGCTATTAAACCTAAAAAACGTTGTAGAATATCACAAATAACATGATATAATGGCTTTGTTGTCCAACCGATACCCGACAACGGGAGGAGGTGTACATATGGAAATACTCATATCCTTTTGCCTACCGGGATTATAGCATGTGCAGATTTTCATCGCAAGATTCTATTGCGGCAAGTTAGTTATTTCATAAAAAAATTTATCGCAGCTCCATGGAGGACTATAAAAAGAAATTCGTGGATATGACCAATAATCATTTTGAGACCATGCAACACGAAAAAGAAAAAGCCTAGGAAATCCCAGGCTTTTAATAAGCTGTTAACGGGACTCGGACCCGTGACCTCCGCATTACCAATGCGACGCTCTACCACCTGAGCTATAACAGCCTGTGTTTAACCACCGACGACTATTGTAGCACGGCGAATTTACTTTGTCAACTAATCTCTGAACTCAGCTTCAAAAACCTCTAACTCAATGCGATAAGCATCCTTTTCCAGTTTCAATTCATCGATCTGCTTATCCACATCTTTTACTTCCTTCTTGGTATCCTCTAAATGTTCCCTGATCAATTTACTGCCCTTCTCCAGCAAATGATCGTCCAGGCATTTGTTATACAGGTCAATTTTGAATTTTAACTGTTCCTTATAATCTTTTCTTTCTTTGATCTGCTGTTCTATAGATTGAAAAGAAACCTTTAACTCCTTGTAAATTTCATTTTTCATTGTGTTTTCTTTTTCCATGGCTTTTCTCCTTTTCCCCTGCAAATAAGTAATACGATCTCTATGTAACGAATTTACCCACCGGACTGTCGCAATCCGGATTTTCGTCATCATTTCATCTATGGTCAGTATATCACAAGTACCATTTTCTGCCTAGTCAAAAAAAGTTCGTTTTCATTTTTTCCCTCAAAAATCCTGCCTGAATTTCTATTTCCTGTTTAACGCCTTACGGATTTTTGTCTTGACCCGGCTCAAAGCATTATCCGTTGATTTAACATCCTTTCCCAGAAGCTTTGCAATCTCCACATAGCCCATTCCCGTCATGGACAGCTCTAACACCTGCCTTTCAAAGGTGCTCAGATCATTCTCTATGATCCTTTCAATAGCCTCCACATTTTCCTTATCTATAAGGATTTCCTCGGGATTACGTTCTTTGTGGTTTTCCAGCGCCTCTATTAATCCGACGCCCTCTTCCCCGTCATGGCCCTGATAGATGGAAACATAAGTATTCAAAGGGCTGTGCTTTTTCCTGCCTGACGCCTGCAGCGCAGTATACATCTGTCTGGAAATACAAAGCTCCGCAAAGGTATAAAAGCTGGCATCTCTGCCGCTGTCGTAATCCCTTACCGCTTTAAAAAGGCCGATCATTCCCTCCTGAATCAGATCCTCCCTGTCAGCTCCCAGAATGTACATGGTAGACGCTTTGCTCCGCACCAGATTTTTATATTTATCCATCAGATATTCTGTGATTTCCTCTTCCCCGTCTCTTGCCCGTATAGCCAGTTCCTCATCCGTAAAACCACTGTATCCTTTCATACCTGTCAATCCTTTCGCTGCACGCCCGGGGAATCATCCCCTCTGCCTTACGATCTCATAAGCCAGGACTCCTGCCGCCACCGATGCATTCAGGGAATCAATATCCCCCTTCATAGGGATAGCTGCCGTCATATCACACTTTTCCTTTACCAGCCTGCTGACGCCTTCTCCTTCATTTCCGATTACCAGACCGATGGCTCCTGTTAAATTCAGATCATACATCCTCGTCCCGTCCATGGAAGCGCATACAAACCAAAGGCCTTCCTTTTTCAGCTCTTCAATGGTCTTTGCAATGTTGGTAACCTTTGCAACCGGCGTATAATTCAGCGCTCCTGCCGATGTCCTTGCCACAGTGGCAGTCAGCCCTACCGCCCTGTTTTTGGGAATGATCACGCCATGGGCCCCCGCCTGGTTGGCAGTACGAATGATCGCCCCCAGATTGTGGGGATCTTCAATTCCATCCAGGATGAAAATAAAAGGCTCCTCATTCTTTTCCCTTGCCCGCTCTAAGATATCCCCGACTTCCGCATAGGAATAAGCTGCCGCCGAAGCAATAACCCCCTGATGCTTTCCTGTCTGGGACATCTGGTCTAATCGTTCCTTGTCCACATATTTAATGATGGTCTCATGCTTTTTGGCCTCCCTGCGGATCGTTACCATGGGACCATCCTGACAGCCGTCCAGAATATAAACCTTATCAATGGTCTTCCCCGAGCGGAAAGCTTCAATGACTGCATTTCTTCCCTCTATCATCAATTCTTCGTATGCCATAATATCTCCTTCTTCAAATAATAATGTCTATTTAGCTTTGTCAATATAGCTATATTCGTATCAGATTATTTATATTGTTTACATAATATTGCTTACATAACATATAATTATGTGATCCATTTCTAACCTATTCAGCAATATTCTTTCCATATATTCTCTACATTGATTATGCCTGATTTCATAATAAAATCAATATCTATTAACATTTTCTTTAATCTGTTACCATTCTTTTTTCATCCTGTTTCCTGCTCAACTTTGATTTACATATTAAATACTTATGTTAATCTCTTCCAACCCCAGCTTGGTCAATGCAAGAAGCCTGTCCTCTTTATCCTGAAGATACAGGTAGCCGTAAAGCGCCTCAAGACCCGTAGCCTTTCTGTATTCCTCTACGGACGCATTTTTTGCCATAGTATGGGACTTGGCATTTCTGCCCCGTTTATAACAGGCAAGCTCTTCCTCTGTTAGTTTTGGCAAAAGCGCCTCCGCTATCTGAGCCTGCACTCTGGCGTTTACAACAGCGCTTTTTGTTTTATGTAAACCATTTGCCCCGCGGTTGCCCCGCTCAACGACAACGGTCCTGATAATAATTTCAAAAATACAGTCCCCCATAAAAGCAAGGGCAAGAGGAGAATAGGTCTTAACGTCTATCTCCTCGCATGCAAAGGTTTCCTTTATCTTTTCAAGAAAGCTTAAGCTCTTTTCCATTTCACTCCCTCGCGGGTATCTTCCAAAACGATGCCCTTCCCTAATAATTCGTCACGGATCTCATCAGCTCTTGCAAAATTTTTTGCCTTTCTTGCCGCCGTACGTTCCTCGATCAACGCTTCAATATCACTGTCCAACAGCTCTTCCTCTTTATCCACTTCCAGCCCGCAGATATCGCAGAGCATCTTTACTTCATCAAGAAGCGTCTGTAAAAATTCCCTGGACTTTTTCCCGTCTCCGTTCGTATTGGCAAACTTGATCAGCTCAAAAATGGCGGAAATGGCGTCAGCCGTATTAAAATCATCATCCATGGCTTCGTCGAATTTGGTTATATAGCCCTTTGCCGTCTCTGCCAGAGCCTTTTCCTCTTCATCCATGATTTCCTTTTTTGTTACGCTGATGGCATATTTCAGATTTTCCACTCCGGTAATGATTCTTTCAAGCCCGTTCTTTGCCGCTTCCATCAGATCCGCGCTGAAATTAAGAGGACTTCTGTAATGGGCGGACAGCATGAAGAATCTCAGCACCTGTAAATCATATTTTTCACTGATGTCCCTTACGGTAAAAAAATTACCCAGGGATTTGCTCATCTTCTTATTATCAATATTTAAAAACGCATTGTGCATCCAGTACTTGGCAAATTCTTTTCCGTTAGCCGCCTCTGACTGGGCAATCTCATTTTCATGATGGGGAAAGACAAGGTCCTCGCCTCCCGCATGGATGTCGATCTGGTCTCCCAGATACTTTTTGCTCATAACGGAGCACTCGATATGCCAGCCGGGCCTTCCCTTGCACCAGGGCGCTTCCCAATAAGGCTCTCCTTCTTTTTTCGGCTTCCAGAGAACAAAATCCAGAGGGTCTTCCTTCTGATCCTCGCCACTGACTAAGAGAGAACGGTTTCCGCCCTGCAGATCATCCAGATTCTTATGGGAAAGCTTTCCGTATTCTTTAAAGCTGCGGGTCCTGAAATAAACGGTCCCGTCTTCTGCCACATAAGCATGACCCTTTTCGATCAGAGTGCTGATCATATCCAGCATGCCGTCAATTTCTTCCATAGCCTTGGGATGAGTCGTTGCAGGCTTTACATGCATCCCTTTCATATCCTTTTTGCATTCCTCAATATAACGCTCGGATATGACAGAAGGTTCTACGCCCTCTTCGTTTGCCGCCTTGATGATCTTATCATCCACATCGGTAAAATTGGACACATAATTGACCTCGTAACCTTTATGTTCCATATAACGTCGTACCGTGTCAAATACGATCATGGGCCTTGCATTGCCGATATGGATCAGATTGTAAACAGTAGGTCCGCAGACATACATCTTTACCTTCCCTTCTTCAAGAGGGATAAATTCTTCTTTTTTCTTTGTCAGTGTGTTATAAACTTTCATGACTCTCTCCTTTTATCTTTGTTTATTAAATATTATGTCAACTACTTCACAATTTATTTTCTTCACTTTACAGTGTCATTAATAAAAAACTGCCATCCTACTTATAATTGATAAATCCCAGACCAACCAGACATATGAAAATGCCGAGTATCTTATTCCAGGAAATCGTTTCATGATAAACTAAAAATCCAACGACCAGCAATGCAACTGCAAGAAAAGAACTCTGTACAACAGATGCCGTACTGACCTGCCATCCTGCCCGGTAGTCATAAATAAATCCAACCTCCAATCCCACAAGCACTATTCCGAATATAAAGGGCGCCCAGTTCAGTTTTTTACATTCGCCAAAAAGATCGGCGTCTTTGTTGAGTACAAAAAACAAAATACCGCTTGCAACCGCGCTTACCAGATACGTGATCGTCAAGGAAGCCAAAGGATTCATTTCCGACGGAACAGACTTAGCACATATCTAATAAATAACATTTGATAATATGACCAATGCGATTGGCCAAACATAGTTGAACATCGTTTTGTTTCTCCTCTAATAGTATTTGGCCTGACTGTTGGCAGGTGCCCACCTATTCTGTAAAACTTTTTTTCAAACTTCAGTTTGCATATTTGCTTTCCAGTTCCCTGACTCTCTCCTCCAAAAGACGGTTGCTTTCCCGCAGATTCAACAATTCCTCCTTTACCGGGTCAGGCAGATGTACCTGGTCCAGTTCATCCTGCGGAAGGCTGACATTGTTTCTTTTTACCACCCGTCCCGGAACGCCTACCACTGTGGAATTGGGCGGCACTTCCTCAAGCACCACGCTTCCTGCGCCTATCTTACTGTTATCCCCGATGGTAAAGGACCCCAGCACCTTTGCTCCGGCGCTGATCATCACATTATTGCCGATGGTGGGATGCCGTTTGCCCTGCTCTTTGCCTGTACCGCCTAAGGTAACGCCCTGGTACAGAGTCACATTATCGCCCACAATGGTGGTCTCTCCAATGATCACGCCGTTGCCGTGGTCAATAAAAAATCCTTTTCCGATCTGTGCGCCGGGATGGATCTCGATCCCGGTCTTCCTTACGCCTCTCTGGGAAACCAGTCTTGCCCAGAAATAGTGTTTTTTCTTATAAAGCTTATGTGCCAGGCGGTAATGCATCATGACCTTAAAGCTTGGATAGAGAAACACTTCCATATTGGAATGGATCGCCGGATCCCTTTCCTTGATTACCCGTATCTCTTCCCTGATACGTCCTATAAAACCCATATGATTCCCTTCTTTAATTAATTTCTTTCAATTTGTTACCATTTTTATACTGCTTTCCCGATTCTTTTGTGTCTATGACAATTGCCATAAAAAAACGCCCCTAATATCGCTATTAGAGACGAAATAATCCGCGGTTCCACTCTGATTCCGGCAAAACAACCGGCGCCTTGACCCCTTAACGCGGGAAACGGATCCTGCTACTGTTTTCACAAAACCGGCTCGCGGATGCACTTCCATATCATACCTTTCCGGGAATGCTTTCAGCCGGTGGCGCTCCCTCTCTGGCGGGGGCATGACATGTACTCTTTCCGTTCAATGCCTTTACCTGTCACAATGCAGACATCCATGCCTTATAAAACAGGATGCCGCATACTTTTCTATTTGAGATATATAAATAGGATATGCAAAAACTTTGATTTTGTCAACCGGTTTTGGTATATCTAATACTCCTTCCCTGCCAGGATCTCACGGTAATCCTTATAGTTCTTCTCCAAAAGCGCAGGCGTATCCAGCCCGTAAGGACACTTCTCCTTGCATTTGCCGCAATGGAGGCATTCCTCTATTTTCTTCATCTTTGCCTGCATCTCTTCTGTCAGCTGTGCCTCAGACGGCGCCCTGCGGATCATTAAAGACATCCTTGCGCAATTGTTGATCTCAATGCCTGCCGGACAGGGCATACAATAGCCGCAGCCCCTGCAGAATTCTCCTTTAAGCTGCTCACGGTCGGCGTCAATCGCTTCCTGCAAAGCTCCTTCTAACTCCGGCTCCTTTTCCTGGTAGGATAAAAATTCATCCAATTCCCTTTCACGCTGAATGCCCCAGATCGGCAATACGTGGGGAAACTTTTTCATAAAAGCATAAGCCGCCGCCGAATTTGTGATCAAGCCTCCCGCCAGCGCTTTCATGGCAAGAAATCCCATTCCGGCTTTTTCACATTTTTCTACCAGCTCCAACTCTTTATCCCCTGACAGATAACTGAAGGGGAATTGCAGGGTATCATATAAACCGCTGTCCACAGCTTCCCGGGCTACCGCCAATCTGTGATTGGTAATTCCGATATGGCGGATTTTTCCCTGTGCCTTCGCCTCCAACATGGCTTCATAAAGTCCGCTTCCGTCTCCCGGCTTTGGACAGAAGGGCGGATTATGGAACTGGTAAATATCCAGATAGGTAGTTTTCAGATTTTGGAGCGTTGTCTCTAACTGCTCCCAAAACTCCTCCGGCGTCTGTGTCATTGTTTTGGAAGCAAGATAAATATTCTCCCTCATTCCTTCAAATGCCAGGCCCAGCTTTTTCTCACTGTCGGTATAAAAACGTGCCGTATCATAGAACCGTATCCCGTTATCATATGCTTTACGCAAAAGATAAATGGCGCTTTCCTCAGAAATCCTCTGGATGGGCAGCGCCCCGAATCCGTTTTTATTAACGGTAATCCCTGTTTTTCCCAATGTTATTTTCCGCATATTATTCCTCCTGATTTTCTCCTTCTAAATGTACTGCCGCATATTCATGATGAACCGCCGGAAGAAACTTTTTTACCAAATCCTCCGTTTTCATCCTAAGGCTTGATGTATTAATACAGGGATGGCATCCGAAATATTCCTCTGAAAGCACGTCCTCATCGATTAACAGCGCAACCCGGTTCTCCTTATCATTCATCAATCCCATGACGCTGACGGAGCCGGGCGTGATATCCAGATACTCCTCCATATAAGTAAGGGGCGCAAAGGAAAGCCTTGGACTGTTGATCTGATGGGAAATTTCCTTGGTCTTAAACTTTTTGCCTTCGGAAATCATCAAAAGATAAAACTTTGTTTTCTGTGCATTGCAGAGAAAAAGATTTTTGCAGACAATGGCAGGAGCCAAAACTTCGTCAACCGCCTGACAGGCCTCCATGGTAAAAGCCGCCTCATGATCCACCCGCTCATAAGTTATGCCCAAAGAATCCAACAGGTCATATACCGCTATTTCCTTTTTAAGCCTTCCTTCTGTATTTTCCGGCCGTCCGCTTTTTAATATAAGTTCCATTTCAGGACCTCCCTTTCCCTGTTATTGAAAGATTTTATTATCTACTTTTGAGCGTTCGATTTTTACCCGTTCTTTCAATCGCCTGATTCTTTCACTTTTTATGATTCCCAATCCTCTTTACTGTTCCCCGATCTTTGCCGCCAATTCTTCCAGATACATCCACCGCTCCATTTTTTCTTCCAAATCCTGCTCCGCCTTTTCCTTTTCCTCTGACAACTCCTTAAGCTTTACAAAATCCCTTGCGAACTGCAGCATATCCCCATCCAGTTTTTCTATCTTCGCCTCTAAAGCCGCAATATCCCCTTCAATGGTTTCATAGTCCTTCTGCTCTTTAAAGGTAAATTTCAGCTTCTTTTCCCTTCCGGCATTCCACTTTACCTTTTTCCCTTTTTCAGCCTCTTTCTCTCCTGCTGCCTGTCCGCCGCAATTCTTATTAGCATCTGCTAACTCTCTTTTGCCATATTCCTTCCCGGTCAGCGCTTTTTTGCCTGTTCCGTCTTCTCCGTCTTTCGGCATTTGTTGTTCTAGGATCAGCCTGTTCCGATAATCCGTATAGCCCCCTTCCGACTGGCGCAGTCTGCCTTCTCCCTCAAAAATGAACATTCTGCCTGCCACCCGGTCCAGAAAATACCTGTCATGGGAAACCACTATCACGATCCCCGGAAAGCTGTCCAGATAATCCTCCAAAATCCTCAAAGTGGTTATATCCAGGTCGTTGGTGGGTTCGTCCAGTATTAATACATTGGGCGCTCCCATTAAAACCTTGCAAAGATACAGCCGTCTCCTCTGTCCTCCCGATAATTTCCCTACCGGCCCGTACTGGTCCTCTCCTGCAAACAAAAACTTTTCCAAAAGCCTGGCGGCGGAAATGCTCCCGTCCTCCGTCTCCACATACTCCGCCACATCACGGATATAATCTATGACTCTTTGCCCGGGCTTCATCTCTTCCTCGTTTACTTCCTGGGCAAAATAACCGATTTTTACCGTCTGGCCGATTTCCACCCTGCCTTCGTCCGGCTTGATTTCTCCCATAATGATCTTCATAAGGGTAGACTTGCCGCAGCCGTTTTTGCCCATAAAACCGATGCGGTCGTTTTGCAAAAACAAGTAGGTAAAATCCTTTAGCAAGACCTTATCCCCATAGGCTTTGCTGATGCCGTGAAGCTCTACGGTGGTCTTTCCCAGCCTGCTTTTCACGCTGGAAAGCTCTACGGCTCCATCCTTCTCCCTGTCGCTTATGCGGCTTAGCTGCTCAAAACGCATCAGTCTTGCCTTCTGCTTTGTGGAGCGTGCCCTGGCCCCTCTTTTTACCCATTCTAACTCCGTCCGCAAAATGGAATGGCGTTTCCGGTCCGCTGCCTCCTCCATTTCCTCACGCTCTGCTTTTAAAGCAAGAAACCCCTGATAATTGGCCTCATACGAATAGATCTTCCCTTTATCGACTTCAATGATCCTGTTACAGATGCTGTCCAGAAAATATCTGTCGTGAGTAATCATAAGGATGGAGCCTTTAAATTTCTTTAAAGTCTCCTCTAACCAGTCCGCCATCTCCTGGTCCAGATGATTGGTCGGCTCGTCCAGGATCAGAATATCCGCCGGAGCCAGCAATGCTTTGACAAGGGCAAGGCGCTTTCGCTCCCCTCCGGACAACTGCCCGCAGGGCTTTTCAAAATCCGTAACCCCCAGTCTTGTAAGCATTGTTTTGGCGTCGCTTTCTTCATGTCCCGAATCCTTCAATACCGCTTCCAGCAGATCGTCATCCTCCCCGAAAACAGGATTTTGGGGAAGGTAAGAAATTACCTTCCCCTTTGAGCGGATCACATGACCTGTATCCGGTTCATCCATTCCCACAATCATCCTTAATAATGTGGATTTTCCTGTTCCGTTGATGCCAAGGACTCCCGCCTTTTCTCCCTCCTGTAAAAAGAAGGAGGCCCTGTCAAATATTTTTCTTTCTCCATATGCTTTCGTGATTTCATCCACGGTAATGATATTCATGCCTGTTTCCGTCCCGTTTTACTTTTTTTGCCGCAGCTGCCGGATGCTTTATCCTAATATCCCTTTAGCGGACGCCTCGTCCCACTCTGCCTTTCTGCTTTCATACTGTTCCGAGATCCATGCAGCCGCTTCCGCTTTTCCTTCATCGGAATAAGAGAATTCCCTTGATACGATTTTCTCCGGATCGGTCTTGGCAAAGCACTTAGGCCCCGGCCATACATAGGCGATCAGGGTTGCGTTCATCTTTTCCTCCATGGGTGCAAATTTCACATGCTTCATGGGATTGCGGTTTATGCGGTAGTTCATACCGCCCACACTGCCGAAAAAAGCTTCCCCGTATTCATAATGCTCCAATAAATATAAATCCTTGCTTTCTACTACCATTTTATGAAAACCTTTTTACGTTTGTCTATCTCTTTTTGCACGGCCTCTTTTCCTGCCTTTTGGGGACCCTGCCGAATCATTGATGCTATTTTTTATCAGGCTGTTTTATCGTTTCTTTCACAGACGATTCCTGATTCCCGTCTACCTGAGGCTGCTCAGGCTGTTCCTTGGGAGGTGCCTGCTGCGCCTGCTGTGTCTGAGGCTGCATGGGCTGTACCTGAGACTGCGCAGGCTGCATTTGCTGTGCCTGAGGCGGCATGGGCTGTTTCATAAAGGAGGCCTGAAGCTGTCTCTTTTTCTCTTTCCGCTTCTTCGTAAGCTTTATGATAAGTTTGACGATCAGTACAATAACAAAAATGACAACGGCCCAGACAACCAGATAAGGCAGGCTGATGATAAATCTGATGATAAAGTTCAGAATACCTTTTCCTACGCCGTAAAGGCTGTCGACAAAGCCGGTACTGATCTTCTCCCACGTACTCTGTTCCTTGACGGGAGTCAGCTTGGTCACTTCATTGATCTCAAGATATATGGTGCTGTAGGAAATCTGATTATCATAAGTACGAAGCTGGGATTCCATACTTTCAATCTGATAACGCACTTCGGAAAGGCGGCTTTCCAGAGTAATGATGTCTTCAATGGTCTCCACCTGTTCCATCAGCTCTAACAAACGGTCCTGCTCTGCTAACAGCACTTTTTTGTGGCTTTCCATATCCACATACTGTAAGGTAACGTCAGTCACGCTTTCATTCCTGCTGATCACATTAGAACTTTCCGACACCTCTGACAAAAAATCATCCAGCTTTTCTGCGGGAATACGGATCGTCATACTGGCGTTTCTGCTGTTTGAGCCGTAATAGCTGCTTCCGTTATAAGTATAACTGCTTTCCACATAACCGCCCAGACCGTTTACCTTTTGTTCTACTTTGTTGAGCAGAGTATCAAATTCCTCTGTCTCCACTTCCATATTGACATTCTTAATGAGCTT
>ULTO01066218.1_pt1 | contig 27324 bp, 30 predicted proteins | sample 1957601 | NCBI WGS metagenome assembly ULTO01 (sample SAMEA4835734, study PRJEB28245) | human gut metagenome | biome: gut microbiome; material: fecal sample | place: Denmark | collected 2008 | reverse complement strand
TGCTTAGTACCAACCTCCCGCCATAAGATTTCTTCAAGCGACTCAATATCAGTTGGCGTCAACAATTTATGCCCTTTTTCTCTGTAATCATAATTTCTCATTCAATTACCTCATCGGCATTTCACTTAAATCATCCAAACAGGTACAATATAATTGTCTCTATCAATCGCACTAAGTCCCGGCTTCATACAGATTACCGCCCCTTTTGAGCGAGGCGTTGATGATTTATCCAACAAGTCAAAAACTTTTATCAGTTCCGTTCCCGGATTTGAAGTCTTCTTAATCTCTATCGGATTTAATACTCCATCATGCTCCAGAATAATATCAATCTCCTTTGCATCCTTATCGCGATAATAATATAAATAAGGTTCCCTTCCGCAATTCAAATAAGTTTTCATAATCTCCGCAACGACATAATTCTCCAGAATTGCACCGTTCATAGCTCCACTTTCTAATGTTTCCACACTACTCCACTTTGTTAAATAACATACCAGGCCTGTATCGTAAAAATATAGCTTGGGTGTTTTTACAAGACGTTTTAACAAATTATTGGAATACGGATGAAGATAGAAAATAATTCCCAAAGTCTCCAGAATTCCCAACCAATTCTTTGCTTGTGTCTGATTAATATCTGCATCTCTTGCAATTTCTGCCACATTAAGCATTTGACCGCATCTTGCAGCTACTGCGGTAATAAATCTAAAAAATTTAAGTGAATCAATAGCATCTGATAATTCCCTTACATCACGCTCAATATAAGTAGACAAATAACTGCTGTAAAAAATCTGACCATTACTGTTTGCACCACTTACAATTGCCGGCATTGACCCTTTATAAATCCGCTCAAAAATGCCTCTTGTATCAACTTCTTTTCTTCCATTTCTCGCAGCTAAGGCCTCCATCTCTATTGTAAAAGGCTCCATTTCTCCACCGAATATTTCCGCTTGTGATAAAGATGTAAGTGAAAGAACAGCTACCCTTCCTGCCAATGATTCTTGTACTCCCCGCATCAGTTTGAACACCTGAGAACCAGTTAACCAAAATGCTCCCGGCTCATGATTTTTATCTACATTCATTTTAATATAAGTAAATAACTCCGGTGCATACTGAACCTCATCGATCAATACGGGGGGTTTATGCAGCTGCAAAAATAATTCCGGATCGGTCTTTGCAATATTCCTTTCATTTAGATCGTCTAATGTTACATAGCCCCTGTTCGTTCCTTCCATTAATTTCTGAAGCATAGTAGTCTTACCTATCTGCCTCGCTCCCGTAACCAGAACCACCGGATATTCTTTTGTAGCTTGAATTACTACACTCTCTAGATTTCTTGTTATATAATTCATATTCCAAATTCCTTTTCGGCTAATTTGTATTCTTATTGTATTTTAGCCGCATGTTGCCCAAAAACAATTCCTTTTCGGCCAATATATATTTTAGCCGAAAACATCCATATTAGTCACATTACTATTTATCCGAATACTCCTTTACCGGCTTTACGGCACAGGATATTCCAGCCACCCATTTTCATAATTGACATGAATGATGAAGTCAACAATTGTGTCTCTAGGCTCCTTAAAATAGTAAAAAACAATAAATCCCAGCCCGACTGCCGCAGCGCAGAACAAAACGTCATAAATATAATATTTTACCGCCGCTTTCCGTCTGTAGTAAACGATCATACGCAATATTAGGATAAACAAAAGCAGCAAAGGCGGTACAAAGTTTACAATACATTCGATTATGCTGCCCTTTAAAGTATACACCTTACTTATATCGCCAAATCCGCCCCATCCTGCGAGAAAAAAACCTCTGTCTGTACAAAATTCCAAATATGCTGCTGCCGTCAGCCCCAAAAAGCAAAGTATCTTTAATACGATCCCTTTTTTGTTCATTCCCCAATTCTCCTTCCGCTTCTGTAAATATCAAAACAGTTCCCGGCTTCTCTATGCTATTTGCCAAAGGCATTACAGCCGCATTTCTAATACGAATAAAGCATGCCAGCCGCACTCTCTCCCATTTTCAGCCGATACACGTCCGAGCGCAGTCTGCGGTAGCCGTCCCTCCAGCCAATAGCCGTTTCTTCATCATAGGCGCTGTATTCCACCGTAAAATATAAGAATCCGTCCGCATAATACAGGTCCTCATATTGTATCAGGTCTATTTCCTCATTTTCCCACTTTGGAATATAGTCTTCCAGATTCATGGCAACCCTTACAATTTTGCCTGAATCGTCGGGTATCGCATAAATATTTGTTGTTTTTTCCTCTCCCGACTCATCATATTTCATCGTCTCGCACAGCATTTCTTTATCCCCGGAATACCATTGTACCAGATCCCTGTCCGTGTAATATGCATACAAAATATTCATTGGAAATTCAGAAGAATAACATATATCCGCATCCACATCCCACACCCAAATATCATGCCTGTTATCCGGATCTTCTATTTCCAGGTATGACGGTTCAAAATAAACCAGAGTCTTTCCGTCCTTATGGCAAAGATAAAAATATTCTCCCGACACGCTTACCGCTTTATAATCCGTACCGTCAGACTTGATACTGATCAGCAATCCGCCCTGAAATACGTTGGCGCTTCCGTCATAATAGCCAAAAATAAAATAAATCCTGTCCCCGTCCACTTCTGTACGCTGTATGGCTCTATACCTTTTCGGTTGCTGATTGGTATCTGCCGTAAGCGCTATAATCTCCTTTTTCTCTCCCTCTAAAGAAATCGCGCATAGCCGGGATTCCACGACATTACCATATTTATATTTCTCATAATAAAGCCATCCGTCCTGATATAATTTAATATAGACAGAATCGTCATCATCAATATCCAAATTTAACGGTTTCTGTTCTCCTGTTTCATAGTTCAGGATATAATAATCGTCTTGCAAAGCATCCTGCTCCCGCACCCCCATAATAAGAAGCTTTCTTTCCCTGTCAATAACGAGAATTTCCCCGTCTCCATAATCGATCCTGTCGTTTCCCTGCATATCCACGGAATATAATCGCCCGTACCTGCAAGGAATCCCATCCTCTTCACGCAATTCTGCGTCCGTCATATAGAACCTGTCATGGAGCAGATATATCTTACCATATCCCGCATCAGCAAACAGCTCCGTTTCTTTTCCGTCCGAATCCATACAGACAATTTCTTTCTGGGTTTCCGGAGTAAAATAGTAGTTTCCCCACAATGCCGTCTCCTCAAAAGAATCTTCATGATATCTCCGGTAATATATCTTACCGTCTTGGTAGGCATATGTACCATCCCCGTATTTCACATCCTCTATCAGTGAAAGATCATCCGTATACTGTACCGGAACTACCGTATCGACATATTCTATATTTTCTGTTAAATATGCCTCAATAACATTGTTTTCCTCCGGCTGTCGGACTTCATCTTCTTCCGTCGCACTTTCTGTTATTTCCTCATTCCCACTTATTCCGTTTTCTGTTACCGTTTCATCCTCTTTTACCTTAATTTCCTCTATATTCTCTTTTTCCTTGCTTTCCTCTGCATCCTCTATCCCTTGATCCGCATCCGCCTGTTCTCCGCAGGCTGTTATGCAAAAGCAAAAAAAGAGCATTAAAATAATATATAGCTTCTGTTTTATTACCGACCTGTCCTTTGTAGTTTTACCCATCTTCCAGATTACCTCTTTTGCTTTATTATTTCCCAATGTCCGTCATGCTTGCAGTCTTTTCTACATAATCCATTGTTGCATTGATACTGTCGCTGGCAGCATAATAGACTGTCTCTCCCTTTAATATCCACTCTTTCTTTGTGATGTTATAGGTTCGTATCTGTCCGGCATGATCAAATACTCCGGAAAACAACCTTCTATGGATCTCTTGCCATTCAGCCGGAGAAAACTGAAAGGTCTTTTCTCCAAGCAAAGCCGCTATCCTTGACGAAACAATATCTGCTTCCTTTGTATCCGCTTCTATTTCTTGTCATATTTTACGTCCCTCATAATAACCCTGGATTCTTCTCTGAGCCATATCAATATCAATTTTTCCTTCAATATGATATTTGGCCGTTTCCAACAAATATGCGGATGTCTGTAACCCGTCAACTGCCTGCAGACCTATAGCAGTCTGCCAAACTTCACTTTTTTCAACTCTTCCGGGTCCTCCCTGACGAATATATTCTTCTAACTCCAACTTCCAGTTATGATTACCTGATATAGAAATTACCTCTTTTCCTATCTGCTGAATCTATTGTAACATATCTCTGCTTCAAAATCTCTCATTCTTATTATTTAATACCTTTTATAAAACCGTCGGAAATACTGCTTTTATGGTAAAAATCCCTTTCTCAAGCCCTGCTTCGGCCTTCCCTCCCATTTTCTCCGCAAACAGTTTTACGATTGCCAGTCCCAGTCCTGTGGTCCTGCGCGTTCTGGACTGGTCTGTGGTATAAAAACGGTCAAATATGCGTTCCATATCCTTATCCTCAATACTGTCTGTTCTGTTTGACACGGTTATTTCCGCCAGATCTCCCTTTTTCAACAAAGAAAAACGATAGTCTCCCGTTCCATGTACAAGGGCATTCTTTATAAGATTCTCCAATATCCGTTTAACGCCGTGGGAGTCGGCATAAATATATACAGGGATACCGGCAATATCGATCAACGGCTCAAAACCGGTCCTGACAAAGTCCTCATAAAATAAGGACAGCGTGTCCGCAAATATATTGCCCAGATTCAGTTTCTCATACTGCAGACCGATCTCATCCGCTTCCAGCCTGGCATATTCAAAAAGCAGCTCCAGCATACCTGTCACATCATCGATCCGCCGCTCTATATTTTCCATATATGCCCGCTGTTTCTCCGCATCCGTTCCGTTTTCTCCTAAAAGCATCTGTGTATAGCCCTTCGCGCTGGTAAGCGGTGTACGGATATCATGGGAAATACTGATAATGCTCTCCCGATAGCTCCGGTTTCCCCGCTTAAGCGCCGCCACTGTACTACGGTTTTTATCCATAATGTGATTGATCTCTTCTATCAGCTGTTCCGTTTTCCCCACACGGCAATAGGAGGATAGCCGGTAATTCGTATCCTCCTGCTCCAATATGCCGATCTGATAAAGCATATATTCCGTCTGTTTTTTATAACGCCATACCCGGATTCCCAATACTGCTGCCACAACAAGCAATATGCCGGTCAATGCCATATACATAGGCAAGTCTCCTGTCTGCATATATCTGTATACAAAAGAGTCCTGTTTCTGACGACAGATCCCTTCCACCATCCCTTGTTCTAAATATCCCTTTTAGAAAAAAGTATCATACCTCCTGCCACGGCCGCTGCCAGCCATCCCCCGGCTACAATGCCGGATTGCACAATAAACCCGGAAGGAATATCCGCTGCAGGACAGTTTGAAATGACAGACATGATCCAATATTGCGATATTCCGAAATCCACTCCCAGAAAGCCTAGGAAATAATCCAGCCCGCTCAATATAGGACCGGAAAACATCATGATTCCAAGGACCGAGATCAAAACGCCTGACGCCATGTTCCTTGCCATAGCGCACACAAACACATTGATCGCGGTATATCCGGTCAGATACAAAACCTGCATCGTAAGATAATTGCCGAAATCCGTCCAGAATGCGCCGGTCAACTGTTCCGGCCCAAAGTATGCGATACCTAAGACAAGCACTGATACTGCCACGAGCAGATATAATGTTACCGCACCCAACTCCGTCACAAAAAATTTGGCAAGATACACTTCCTCCCGCCTGTATCCTTTTCCCACAAAATTCTTGATCGCTCCGCTGCTGTAATCATTGATCACAAAAATGCACATAAAGATCGTAGCGAATATGATCGCATTGCAGTTAGCGAACATCTGCTTCATTATATCCATGATGCCGATCCCCGACAACTTTTGTACAATTTCCATCGTACCGGGATTCCCGCTGCCAGTCCCCATATTCTGCATGATCCCGAACAAAGCATACGTAAAAAGCACAAATAACACAGACAGGGCCGCCGCCACTTTATAACTCTTACTTTTTCTCAATTTATATAATTCCGAATGTAATAAATTTATCATATCCTTACCATACCTTTCCTTTATAAACAATCTGATATTTTCCTGCTAATCTCCGATCCGTTCCATAAAATAGCTTTCCAGGTCCTCCCCCGCCAGATAACTTTCCTTGATCTCTATCCCGGCAAGCATGAGCCTGTGGTTGATTTCCTTGGCGTCATCAAGATGTTCATAAATACGGATAACGGAAGCCTCCGGCACATCAAATTCCTTAATCTGCAGCTCTTCCTCCAGAATGTTGACCGCCCGCTCCACCTGATCCACTACCAGCTTCTGACATCTGCGGCACCGTATGGAAAGTTCCTTTGCACTGAACTCGTCCACCAGTTCGCCGTTCCGGATGATGCCATAAGCCGTAGCTATCTTAGACAGCTCTCCTAAGATATGACTTGATATGATCATCGTAATATTCTTTTCTCTGTTTAAAGTCGTCAAAAAATCCCTGACTTCATGGATCCCCATGGGGTCCAATCCGTTGATCGGTTCATCGAGAATGAGAAAATCCGGGCTCTTTAAAAGAGCTATGGCAATTCCAAGGCGCTGTTTCATGCCCATGGAAAATTTACCTACTTTTTTCTTTCCCGTATCCTTCAAACCGATAAGATCAAGGGTATCGTTGACAACATTGCGGTCTGTAATTCCGTAAGCGCACCTGTAGACCTCCAGGTTCTCTTCTGCCGTCATGCCGTGATACAGTCCCGGCGCTTCTATCAAAGAACCGATGCGTATCCGCTGTTTCTCGATATCACTGCTGCCAAACAGTTCTATCTTCCCTTCATCAGGAGCCACAAGTCCCGCCACCATCTTCATAAGTGTGGATTTACCTGCCCCGTTTTTTCCGATAAAGCCGTAAATATCTCCTTTTTTCACATGCATATTCACAGCGTTTACCGCCCTTTGGCTGCCATAAATTTTTGTAAGGTTTTCCGTTCTTAATACATATTTTTCTGACTCTTCCTGTTTCATTTCTGCCTCCTTATTACAAAGCATGTATCGCTTTCTTATTAACAAGTCTAACAGCCATGCCTTTAGAAATATTAGGAAAAGTTTAAAGAAATCATAAAGTTTTCATCTTAAATCCGATTCCCCAGACGGTCTGTATATAGGTCTCCTTATCATTTACCCGGGCCAGTTTCTGGCGAATATTGCTGATATGTACATTTACCGCATTATCCTCTCCTACAAATTCCTCATTCCAGACCGATTCATAAATATTGTTCTTTGTAAATACCTTATTGGGGTTAGAGATCAACAGTTCAAGAATGAAATACTCTCTTTTTGTCAGGGAAATCTCCTGTCCGGACACCGTGACCCGGTGTTCATCCGTATCCATAACAATATCCTTAAAACAAAGCGTCTTATCCTGTTCCGCCTGCCTTCCATCCTTTGCACAACGCCTGAGCGCCGCTTCCAGCCGGGCAAGAAATTCTTCCGTATCAAAGGGCTTTACCATATAATCATCCGCTCCCGCCCGCAGCAGTTCGACTCTGGTTTGAACATCATCCTTTGCCGAAGTGACAATGACCGCAGTCTCAGGATCCGCCTTCTTGATTTCAGAAAGCAGTTCCTCCCCCATCATACCGGGAAGCATCAGATCCAGTATGACCGCCTGCGGCGCCTGTTTCTCCAGATAAAGGAGCGCCTCTGTGCCGGAATATGCAGACTTTACCTCATAACCGTTACCCTGAAGTAACTCTTTCATCATATGATGGATCCCGTTATCATCTTCCACAATAAGAATATAATCCTGCATGTTTCCGTCCTCATTTCATTCATACTCACAGAGACAAACACAGCTTTCTCTTTCCAAAAATCCTGCAATCATCCCTTATATCTTCACAAAACAAATTGCATATCCGTCTCAAAATCTTTTATTTTCTGGTCCTCCCCCACAGCTTCTCCTCTTAAAAGGATCAGAACGCCGTCTTCATTTTCCTTTACACAAAACCGAAAGGAATAATTTTCATAATTTCCCAAAAACCAGATGTCGCCCTTTTCATCTTCTTCCTTTTCCAGCCGGGAAAGCAGATAAATATACTGCATGGCGGAGGTTGCTTTTAAATCGGGCGTTTTCCCGACAGGAACCAAGGCCTCCAAGTCTATTCCAAGGGCTTTCAGCTGCTCGAAAGAAACTGTTTCTTCTTCCAGATCCCATTCCGGCAGAAGTGTTTTCAAAAGCCAGAGCTTATCCGGCAGGCTTTCCTCCACCGCCTCATAGAACATTTTAATATTGACCGTTCCCTGATCTTCTCCATAGTGGATTTCTGTCAAAGGATACTTTACCGCATCGCAATACACCATTACAGTCCTTTCGTTTTCAGCCCCGCTCCCCGTAAAGCGCAGATTTAACAGTTCTTCTTCCTCTACCTGAAAAATCCATTCTAAAACATCGATAAAGCCCTTTTCATTTTCGGATAATACGTCAGCATTTAAACAGACTTTTGCCTCAAACTCTGTGGAATCCGCTTTTACCGCCTTCCCAAGGGCAATGGCGGTCTTAAGATAAGGCTGCAGCAGGATAAAAACCGCTGCAATAACGATCATGAAAACTGTTAAAACGAAATAGAATATTTTTTTCTTCAATTTTTCTCCGTCTCGGAAATCTCTGTTTTCCGATATATTTTTTTATATATTTCATAGAGCATCAGCATGTAAAGAGGGCCCCCGATCACGCCGGCCGGGCCGAATACCTTTGCGCCTACATATACCGATAATAATATGGCAATGGGGATCACGCCCATTTTGGCCCCGATCAATTTCGGCTCCAGTATCTCCCTGGAAAGAGCGCTGATGATAAAAGTAACAGTAAGTACAATGGCGCTCCACTCATTCCCCATTAACAGCTGCAATACCGCCATGGGCAAAAGCACCACTCCCGTCCCCACAAAGGGGAGCACATCCAGAATACCCGTTGCAAGCCCCCACACATAAGGATAGTCATAGCCGCTTATGGCAAATCCGATAAAGCAGATCAGACTGACGACCAGGATAATTTCTATCTGTGCACGGAGATAGGCGCCGATCAGGCAGATCAGCTTTTTTAACATCATAACAGATTCCCTGAACAAAACAACCTTTTCCGTTTTTTCCAGCATCATTTGGTAATCTTTGGCTAACAACACCACTGCAATCAGCATTACCAGAAAAAACATCACGCCGCTAAACAAAATTTTCCCGTAAAACATGGTCTGATCCAGCATTTTGGGCACAACATCTATTTTAAGATCGTCTATAAAAATATTGACCCTGTCCAGGATCAGGTTTTCTATGGTCAGGGAACTAAGTCCTAAATTGCTTTCTACCTTTTCACAGCAGCTGTGGACCAGTGAAAACAACTGATTTTCATAAAAACTCATATTGGCGATCAACAGCTTTAACTTTGCGATTCCAAAACAGGAGCAATACCAGATCCCCGCTCCCAAAATAAGTATTATAAACAGCAGGATCATGCCCGCCAGAAAGCCTTTGCTGATTTTTGTCTTTTTATGGATAAATTCAATGGGTCTGCGAATGAGAAATACAAAAATACCTGCAAACACAAAAGGCAGAATATAAACGATCACATATTTGATCACAACAAATAACACCGCAGCACAAGCTCCGAACAAGATCTCTTTGCGGTATTTCTGAATATCTTTATAAAAGCATCCCATACCATCACCTTTTGATAGTATGAAAGAAAGATCAACCCTTTATACTGTTAAATTCTGCAAGATCTCCTTTTCCGGAGAAACGTGAAATTCCATGGTTTTTCCTGTTTTTGGATGTATAAAACAAAGGCTTTGGGCACATAGCGCCACATCCCTGACTCCCAGCATGCCGCTAAGCTGTTTAGATTTTTCCGAGCCGTATTTTAAGTCTCCCAGCAGAGGTAAATCAGCATTCGATAACTGCACCCGAATCTGATGATGCCTGCCTGTTTTTAATTCAATCTTTAAAAGTGCAATTCTTTCTGTTTCCCATCCCTGTAAAGTTTTTGTATTTGTCGAATTTTGTAATCCATACTTTGCCATGATTTCTTTAGACAGGACCATTTTTTGTACTTCGTAGGATAAAACTGCCTTTTTGGCATTTTTTACGGAAGCCTCTGTTACTTTTGAAATATTGGTTTTTCCGTCCTTTAACAGGTAATCCGTCAGGGTTACTTTTTCCTGCATTTCCCCTTCCGAAAGAACTGCTGCCAGATATTCCTTTTTCATGGTCCCATCTGCAGCCTGCCTGCTCAATGCTGCCGCCATAGGCGCTGTTTTGGCAAAAACAAGAATCCCCTCTACCGGCTGGTCAAGCCTGTGGATCAATCCCACATAAGGACTGTTCAAATAATTTTTCAGCTCGGAAACCAGATCCATCTCCATAGCCCCCGCCGCCTGCACCGCGATCCCTGCCGGCTTGTATACAACTAATATATGTTTATCTTCATAAATTATTTTTGCTTTCATTTTGGCTCCATTTGAAATATTACATACAAATATTTCTGCTAAAATTAAAATATTTTACTTACAGCAAATGATAATGGGGAATAATGTCCTCATAGGTTCCGTCTTTCATCAAAAATCCTCCCGGAATTGTTCCCAGCTGTATAAATCCCAGTTTTTTGTAAAGGCGGAGTGCAGTTTCATTGGACCTTACCACCGCATTAAACTGTAATATCCCATATCCCAGCTCCCTGCCTTTTTTCATACAATGTGTGACCAGGCTTTCTCCGATATGCTGTCCTCTAAGACCGCCTTTTACCGCATAACTGGCATTACAGATATGTCCGCACCGCCCTACATTATTGGGATGAAGAATATACAATCCCACAATTTCCCCATTGTCTTCATTCACTGCAATTCCCGTAAAAGACTGCTCCGTAAAAAAACTATGTCCGCTTTCCTCTGTCAACAGCTCTTTCTGCGGAAAAGCAACGCCTTCCTCCACTACCTCATTCCAGATGGCAATTGCCTCTTTTATATTTGATCTTTCATAAGGCTTGATCGTAATGTTCATATCTCTATTGACTCCTTATCGCATCTCTGCTATACTTCAATTACTTTTCAATATCTGCCAAACATACAGATCTTTTTATCTAAAATTCCATTTTCCTCATGTCAACACGATAAAAATTAAATATACTGTGAATGAATAAATGTTCAACCTCGGGAGAGTTCCTGCCCTACAGTGGAAAGCTTATACTTCGGGAGAGTTCCTGCCCTACAGTGGAAAGTAATACTTCGGGAGAGTTCCTGCCCTACAGTGGAAAGTTTAACATCGGGAAGTTCCTGCCCTACAGTGGAAAATTTTAAGATGAGGTCTTTTTTGATCTCATCTTTTATGTTTTAGGAGGTTTCTATGCAATTATACACCATTTCTGATTCCTACATAAACTTTTTACGGCAAAAAATCCCAAAAGTTTATTCCAACAAAGTACTTCATCGAAATCTATAATTACTGCCATACATCGCTACATATCCCGAATGGCCGTTAATAAATACCCACCCCGTCTTAAAACGATACAGGTAACAAATATCTCCGTCTTCCATTTCCTCCAAAACATTCAGATAATAATGATCGGCATCTTTGGCATATTCCATAAATTCTTCACTGCTGCCTGAAGAATAGGAGCCCATCCCGCCTTCCATATTTTTATAGATTTCCTTATATTTTTCTATCTGCTCCCCGGATATATAAAAGGACAGCCTCATTTGTTCATAAGTCATCTGTATCAGAATATCTTCCGCTTCATCAGGCAGGCTGTCAGGAAAAAATTCATACCTGTCATTATATTCCTTTTCGTAACGTATTGCCTGTCCATAAAACAAAGGATTTACTTTACCCGGAAAAGCGTCAGGCACATATACAAAAAAGACTGTAATAACAACACAAAGCAATACAATCTCTATCAGACCGTCATCCAGATTCCTCCGCACCTTTCGCTTCGGATCGCCATAAATATCCACATCATCCCGAAACCTCCGGCTTGGGATCTGGCGGGCAAAATGACCTATCAACATGATTTGAAAAAGCATGCTAAAGATATGGGGCACCCTGGTACACATGAAATTCGTATAGATCACAAATGCCGCCGCTATGCCTGCCGTCACGGTCAGGGCAACTGCCGCTTTACTTCTCCGCTCTCCCTGCTCCCGGCAGATTTCCCGGTCCTGCATCAGATTTTCCAGACTATTGTCATACTCCTTTGCGGACTCCGGAACCACATAACCGTATTTTTCCAGCCGCTTTAAATATCCGGAGATCTCTAACAGCTTAACTATGAGTCCTATCCAGAATACAGATAAAAAAGGAGCCAGCAACGTAGATATCGACACCAATGAATCCAGATCGACCGGTGTTTCTTTTATGGGCTTTATCCCGTATAACAGAACGGGAATCCAGACTAAAGCAGTTATTATCCCCGTAATGATCCATATATACAAATAAGTTTTCAGGTCCTTTTTATCATATTTAATTTTCAGATCCTTCTGTCTGATCTTTCTCTCCCTCATATTCTCCCCTTTTCCATTTAAGAATTTCCCCCAAACGTTTCCTTACCGCTTTTTCCTCGCCCTCTTCAGTGGGCAGGTAATATCTCCTGTCCGATAATGAGTCCGGCAGACACTGCATCCTGCTCAGTTTTTCTTCCGTATCATGGGCATAAACATATCCCTCCCCGTAATGCAGCTCTTTCATCAATCCCGTTGGCGCATTGCAGATCTGCAAGGGCACCGGTTCTGCCGGAAGATTTTTCACATCTTCCTTTACCCTTTCACATGCCATATAAAGGGCATTGGATTTCGGCGCCATGGATAGATAGACAACCGCATGGGTCAAATGCACATCGCACTCAGGCATTCCCAGAAAGTGACAGGCCTGATATGCGGCTATGGCAACCTGCAGGGCATGGGAATCCGCCATCCCCACATCTTCGCTGGCAAAGCGTACAAGCCTTCTGGCAATATACAAAGGCTCCTCCCCGCCGTCTAACATACGTAACATCCAGTAAACAGCCGCATCCGGATCGCTGTTCCTCATTGATTTATGCAATGCGGAGATCAGGTTATAATGTTCCTCGCCGTTTTTATCATAAAGCAGGGAACGGCGGTTCATACACTGGGCCAGCATGTCCTCGTCAACACGGATGCAGGCGTTTTCATCCATCTTTCCGTTTAAAACCGCCATTTCCAAAGTGTTCAGGGCCGTTCTGGCATCTCCGTTTGAAAACCTGGCAATGGCTTCAATCTGTACGTCATCTATTATGACGTTTAGATTCCCCAAACCCTTTGGACTTTTCAGGGCGTGGAGAAGCAGTTGTTTTAATTCATCCTCTCCTAAGGCTTTCAGAATAAATACCTTACATCGGGAAAGTAAAGCCGAGTTGATCTCAAAAGAGGGGTTTTCCGTTGTGGCCCCTACCAGAATAATGCTTCCCTTTTCCACATAAGGAAGAAACGCATCCTGCTGCGCCTTATTAAAACGATGGATCTCATCTGTGAACAAAAGGGTCCGTATCCCCATCATCCGGTTCTGCTCCGCCTGATTCATCACTTCTTTTATTTCCTTAATGCCGCTTGTAACCGCGCTGAACTCTATAAACCTCGATTTGGTCTGCTTTGCAATGATCCTTGCCAAAGTGGTTTTTCCCACTCCCGGCGGCCCCCAGAAGATCATGGATGAGATCTGGTCCTTTTCGATAAGTCCCCGAAGGATTTTTCCCTCTCCCAGCAAATGTTCCTGTCCCACATATTCATCCAGGCTTTCCGGCCTTAACCGGCTGGCCAAAGGCGCGGCCTTTTCCCGGTTATCAAAAAGACTAAGTTGTTCCATTTATGTACTCCTTCGTTTACTTCTTCTGCGGCAAAAAACCGTTCTCCTTTTACCATTACAGGGAATATACATACTGTACCTCCCGCAAGTCCCTTCCTCCGATATTATCGTTAAGATAAACTTCCCTCTTCCGAAAGCCCATCCTTTCGTAAAAACCCCTGGCATTCCGGTTTTCTTCCAAAACCCATAAAAAAATATCCCTGTATCCTTCCCTACGCAATTCTTCCACGGCCCTTTGCAACAGCGCTTTTCCGTATCCCTTTCCTATGTATTCAGGCAGAAAATAAATGGAAACGATTTCCCCGAAGCCTTTTGTTTCCGGAAATCTGGATGCGCCGAAGGAGCAGGTCCCTACAATACATCCATTTTCTGTAAGAACCAGATTTTTTCTTCCCGGACTATCCAGTGAAGCTGCCCATTGTCCCTTTTTTATGCTGTCCAAATATGTTTTCGGAATAATGTTCTTATATGCGCTTTTCCAGCTTGCCTCATAAACCAGGCTGATCTCATCCCTGCTGTCATTTTCATCCATAAATCTGACTTCCATTTCTTACCTCTTAAAGTGAAATTAAATGATTCCCCGATCATTCTTTCCTCTGCCATAAGCCTTATATATTTTTCTCTTTCACAGAAACGGAGAAAGCCGGCAGATCCGCTTTCTCCATCATAAGCTGTCATTATCAATTCCGTCCAAAGGCCTTTCAGATCATACCTTAAACCTGTATCCCACGCCCCATATTGTTTCAATATACTGAGGCTTGGAGGTGTCAAATTCAATTTTCTCCCTGATCTTCTTAATGTGGACCGTTACGGTTGCAATATCCCCGATGGAATCCATATCCCATATTTCACGGAACAATTCTTCTTTTGTAAATACGTGGTTCGGGTTTTCCGCCAGGAAGGTCAGCAGGTCGAATTCCTTGGTCGTAAATACCTTTTCTTCCCCGTTAATATATACCCTGCGGGCCGTTTTATCAATTTTGATCCCACGGATCTCCACAATATCATTGCTTTTCTGGTTGGAACCGATCAGGCGCTCATATCTGGACAAATGGGCTTTTACCCTTGCCACAAGCTCGCTGGGGCTGAAAGGCTTTGTCATATAGTCATCCGCCCCTAAGCCTAAGCCCCGGATCTTGTCAATGTCATCCTTTTTGGCCGAAACCATGATAATAGGAATGTTTTTCTCTTCCCGAAGCTGTCTGCAGATATCATATCCGTCCATTCCCGGCAGCATAAGGTCTAATATAATCAGGTCTACATTGGTGTTCATGGCGGATTGAAGCCCCTTCATCCCGTCATTTTCAATAATAACCTCGTAGCCGCTCATTTCCAGATAATCCTTTTCCAGATCTGCAATTGCTTCCTCATCTTCTACAATCAATATTTTACTCATCGCCATCAACCTCTCTATATTTTCTGATTACAAAGTGCATACATGTGCCTTCACTTTCTTTACTGGTTGCCCAGATATATCCTCCATGGTCTTCCACGATTTTCTTGACTATGGATAAGCCGATTCCGCTTCCTCCCTTGGAAGAATTGCGGGACTCATCGGTACGGTAAAATCTTTCGAAGATCCTGCTTAAATCCTTTGCGGCAATTCCTCTTCCATTATCCTCAATCTCTACACGGATGGAATCCACTTCATCCAGAATACGGATCTCTATGGTTCCCTTTTCCTTATCCAGATATTTAATACTGTTGCCCACGATATTGTTGATTACCCTTTTCAACTGCTCCGGGTCGGCAATGATCATGGTATCATCGGAAACCAGATTGTAGAAATTCAGTTCTATGTGCTTGGATTCCAGATCCAGACCCACCTCTTCCACACAGTCATTAAAATATTCGCTGACATTGATCCTCTGGAAATTGTAGGGTATCCGGTTATTGTCGATTCCGGAATAAATGGTCAGTTCGTTGATCAGACGGTTCATATCATTAGCCTTATTATAAATGGTCTTGATATAGCGGTCCATCTTCTCAGGAGTATCGGCCACCCCGTCCATAATGCCCTCCACATATCCCTTAATAGCGGTAATAGGCGTTTTTAAATCATGGGAAATATTGCTGACCAATTCCCGGTTCCTCTTTTCATTATCCATGATCTCATCCGTAGATTCCTTCAGGCGAAGCCGCATATCCTCATAATTTTCAAACAGCTCCCCTATTTCTCCTGCGTAATGATTGTCTAAGCGGTAGTCCAGGTTCCCTTCCGCTATTTTTTTCATGGCAATATTCAATTCCCAGATCGGACTTACGATCCCCCTGTGGATCCACTGCTTTAAAATGAAAACAGATATCAGCAGGATCACTACGATAGCGATCAGAATATCAGTCATAAAAAGCCTTAGTATCTGGGGATCGATCTTTGCCTGAAAAGAGCGCACGCCCAAAGTATTCTCAAAGTAAGATTTGATTCCCAAGAGGGAAATCCAAGTGAGAATGATGGGGATAATGACCATGATCATACACGCAATGATGATCCTCGAATGCAGTGATGTTTCTTTTCTTTTTTTCTCCATTATTTCATATCCCTTCAAACACTTCATATTATATACGTTTTTTGAAATCCATGTCTATGTAATTAAGGGGATTATCATAATTTTTATAAAAATTTAAGAACCTGATGGCAGATTATTCATTATAATGAATTTATATTTGGAAAATATTTTGAAAAAAGAATGGATTATATTGACAAACATTTCCTGTCTCATTATAATAAAACAGTAACGATTACTGATTTTGATTGTGAGGTATTTCATGGCTTCTATAAAGTACAGCCGACAGAGAAAAGCGATCAAGGATTTCCTTATGACCAGAAAGGACCATCCGACGGCGGAAACTGTTTATTTAAATGTACGGGAAACCTATCCCCATATCAGTCTGGGAACTGTTTACCGCAATTTAACCCTTTTATCGGACATGGGAGAGATCCAAAGACTGCACTTTAAGGACGGTCTTGACCATTTTGATGCAGATATCCATTCTCACAGCCATTTTTTATGTACGGAATGCGGCTCTGTTTTGGATATTGATTACCGGTCCGATGATGATCTTTACTTAGACGAGCGGGTAAATTCCGGCTTCGACGGCAGGATTACCGGTCATATTACATATTTTCAGGGTATTTGTCCGGAGTGCTGTAAAACTTCAGTATAGAATGGTATTTATACCATTTAAATATAATAAAAGAAAAGGAGAATAAAAGATGAAATTTGTATGTAGCGTATGCGGTTATGTTCACGAAGGAGATGCGGCACCGGAAAAATGTCCCGTTTGTAACGCTCCCGCAGAGAAATTTACTGCTCAGGGCGATGAAAGAACATGGGCGGCTGAACACGTTGTAGGTGTTGCCAAAGGCGTATCCGAAGATATTCTTGAAGATTTAAGAGCAAACTTTAACGGAGAATGCAGCGAGGTTGGTATGTATCTTGCAATGGCAAGAGTTGCCTTCAGAGAAGGCTATCCCGAAATCGGTTTATATTGGGAAAAGGCTGCTTACGAAGAAGCAGAGCACGCTGCTAAATTTGCAGAATTACTTGGCGAAGTGGTAACCGATTCCACCAAGAAGAACCTTGAAATGAGAGTAGAAGCAGAAAACGGCGCGACAGCAGGCAAATTTGACCTTGCAAAACGCGCAAAAGCTGCTAATCTTGACGCGATCCATGATACGGTTCATGAGATGGCAAGAGATGAGGCAAGACACGGAAAAGCGTTCGAAGGCTTGCTGAAAAGATACTTTGGCTAAACAACATCAAAAATAAGGAGGTTCCTAATTATGCAGAAATATTTTTGTAATCCCTGCGGCTATACATATGATCCCGAAAAAGGCGATCCCGAGCATGGCATTGCTCCCGGAACGGCATTTGAGGATCTTCCCGCTGACTGGTGCTGCCCTTTATGCGGCGTATCAAAAGATATGTTCCAGCCTTGCATTGATAATTACAACTAAAGATTTTTAAAAGACGGGCAGCCGCTTCATAGATTATAGGATCTTGAAGCGGCTGCTTATTTTTTCAAAAATTGCCAAAATCTACATTTTAACAGCAATTTATGTAAAGAAAAAATTTTGATTTTTGTATAAAATAGTAATAGAGTTATCATAATAAAAAAATTCCTGAATAGAAAAATGAAAAAGAATCATAGAAAAATGTACATAATTAGCAAATAAGCAAAAAAAATATAAAAAAACGAAAATTATACAGATAAATATCCATTTAAAAGTAGAGCCGGAAACTATATTATTAAAATATGCACATCCTTAAAAGGGGATAGCCATAATATACTAAGGGGAAAAAAATGAAAAATATTAAGCTGGCAACGAAAATAAGTGTTATCGTTATTGCAATTTTATCCGTATGTTTTGTGGTGCTATGGAAAACGACGGATAACAGGGTCTCCTCCCTGATGAAAGAGCAGGTACTGCAGGAGATGAACGACGCCCTTGCTACCAGGAGCGAAATTGTCGAGCAGTATGTGCAGTCAGCGGAATCCTATCTGATCGGGTTGGGGCAGTCATTGGAATTTAAAGAAGCGCTCCGCAATCCGGATAATGCGGATGTGATCGCAGGAGCACAGAGCTATACGGAAAGCTATGCTTCGGTAAATCCCAATATGGAGAACGTATATCTTGCGGATTATGATTCTCTCGTACTTACTTCTTATGTCAAAGGGCCTATCGGCAAAAACCTCCGTGAAGGCGATGCCCTGGAGGCGTTAAGAAGCGAGGTCTTCGATTCCAACGAAATTTGGAATACAGGTATTATGGCATCTCCTTCTACAGGTCTGCAGGTTATTTCTATGTATTACCCCATTTTTGAAAATGATCGGCCTTCGGGCTATGTAGGCGGGGCTATTTATGTTGAAGATTTAAAAAATACCTTGAACGCTCTTCAGGAATCAGAAGAAAATACTACGGATTATATGCTTTTGGATGCTGCCACGGGGACTTACATTTTCTGTCAGGATGAAGAAAAGATCGGTATGCCCATTGAAGAAGAAAGCGTTTTAACTGTCATCGAAAAGGCAAAAGAGGGAACGGAATCGGATAATTTTTACGAATACAAAGAAGACGGCATAAATATGCTGTCCGTTTACCGCTATATGCCTGTCAGAAACTGGGTTTTGGTCATCACGACCGATTCCGGAGAAGCATTTTCCTCTATTTCACAAATGTCGGGAATGTTGATCATCTTATACACCATTGTACTTCTGGTAATCTCAGCAGTGGTATTCGGAGCCGCCAGACTGATCGCAAAGGACATTACAAAGGAATCCCATATTGTCAGAGAGCTGGGCAACCTGGATCTTACCCTGCGGCATAAACTGGATGCATACGCTTCCCGAAAAGACGAAGTCGGAATGATTGCGGAATCCACACTATATCTGACCGAGACGGTGGAAGAAGCGGTTAAACTGCTGAAAGAAAAGAACGAAGAACTTTCCAACGCCTCCCGTCATCTGATCTCAAGAGCTGAGGATACCATGGGCTTTGTCGGGAAAGTAGAAAAAGCCATCAATGCCATTGCAGACAGCGCCGCCAAACAGGCGGATGATACAAAAAAGGCAGCAAAAAGCGTCTTATATATCGGAGAAACCATCGGATCTACTATGGAGGAAACAGAAGCCCTCAGCAAATATACAGGCAATATCCAGAAAAACAGTGAAGGTATGCGCAGTACGGTAAAAGCGCTGTCCCAGGTCAGCGGAAATACGGAAAAGGCCATCGAGGAGATCAGTGCCCAGACCCTTTCTACAAACGAATCCGCCATGAAGATCAAAGACGCTGCGCAGCTTATTACCTCCATTGCGGAAGAGACCAATCTTTTATCCCTGAACGCTTCCATTGAAGCGGCCCGCGCCGGCGACCAGGGAAGAGGCTTTGCCGTTGTCGCAAGCCAGATCCAGAAGCTTGCCGAACAGTCCAATGATTCCGCTAAATTTATTGATAAGATCATCAATACGCTTATCGAGGATTCCGGAAAAGCAGTTGCATCCATGGAAGAAATGAAAAAGATCATGTTAGAGCAGAGCCATCAGCTTTTCAATACGGAAGAACAGTTTAAGGAAATGTATCAGGATATTGAAGTTACCAAGCAGAGCGTTTCCGCCATTTATGATACCGTTAAGAAAATGGATGAAGAAAGAATGATGGTGGTAGAAGTGGTGCAGAGCCTGTCGTCCATTGCCCAGGCAAATGCGGACAGCACCAAAGAGACCCTGGCTTCAACGGAATTGGTCAACGATATGGTAAAGGATATATCTGCCGTATCTACCCAATTGATCAGCGTTTCTGATGCAATAGAAGAAAGTGTGGGAGACTTTACCGTATAGTCCGAAGCCCGTTTTTAAAATAAAATATCCTTAAGAAACTTTAAAGCAGATAAAGCCTATAAAAGCCATATCTGCTTTTTGTTTTATATTAGGAAATAAGGGAAAATCTATCCCCAAAACCCGGACAACCCCTATCCTGCTTTCCATAATGACAATTAAAAACGCTTATGATACAATAAATTTCAGAAAACCGAGTACACCCGCCCGTTTTCATGGCATTCCTGCAGGCTCTGGACTGCTGTTTTACGAAAATGAAAAGGAAAAACATATGAAATGTAAATTTTGCGGAGCAGAAATTAAAGAAGGGAACCGCATCTGTGATTATTGCGGTTCCGCTGTTGAGAATATTCCCTCAGAAGATCAATACGGAACAAAAAATACGGGACGTTCTTCCAAAGGCATTGCGCGTATCATTGCCAAAGTGATCATTATCCTGGCATGCATCTGGGCTGTTGTCCTTATTCTGACGACCGTCATTGTCCTGAACAGTAAAGCATTCCTGAACACTTATGACAATTCCTTAGGTACTAAAACCGGCGAAATACCCAAAAATGAAACCGGGCTGACCGGCCGGGTCATCAGCTACAGTGAAAAAGGAATCGTCTCTATCGAATACGACGGGGAAACTTTTGAAAATATCAGGATCCTGGATAAGGATCTGACGGACTGGCTGAACGAAACCGGCAGGAACATTGATAACGTGGGAATCTGTTTTACCACAGATGAAAAAGGCGATATCAGTGAATTGGGGCTGTCCTCGGCGGACTTTTTCATTATGGGACAGGAGGGAGACCGTTATACGGCCGTCAGGGATGGCGATATTATTTCTTTTACCTCTTCGATCCCTCTTTTTACAGACTGCTGTTACAGCGGTTATTTTTCCTATCCCGATATGCGCCTGTACCAGGGAGAGAGAAAGGATTTCCTGCCTTTCTACTATATGGACCCTAAATGTACTGACAAGGAAACTGCAATCGAGCAGGATTTTTATACAGGAGAAGACATTACCGTATATAAAATCCTTACAATAGGAAAATGGCATTATTGCAGCAAGGAAACATATGATGCCATTCAGATCGGCGATATATTAAGAAATTATGATCTGTATGATAATTCCAATCTCATATATATAATTAAAAAACCGGGGACTGCTTCGGACTAAGTGATGAAAACAATGCTTCGTATATCTCTCTGTCCCTGTCTGTAAAAACATTAAAGATGATACGGTCCATGCTGTCATCCTGCTTTTTAAGAAAGTCTGTTACCGTTTTCCATGCGATTTCTGCAGCTTTTTCATTTGGAAAATGAAATTCCCCTGTTGAAATACAGCAGAATGCTACCGATCTGATGCCGTTTTCCACACAGCATTTTAAGACATTTTCATAACAGTTCTGCAGATCGCGGCATAATGCATCATTCAGCCCATTGTAACAGATAGGTCCTACTGTATGAATCACGTAGTCGCAGGGCAGATTGTAAGCCGAAGTCAAAGTGGCTGTACCCGTAGGCTCTTCATAATTCCTGCCGTATTTCATGCGTCTGCCATTCATAATATGGCTGCACTCTTTTCGAAGCTGCATTCCTGCGGCGCTATGAATCGCATTGTCAATACATCTGTGACAGGGAACAAAGCATCCCAACATCTGTGAATTGGCGGCATTTACAATGGCGCCTGTTTTTAACCTTGTAATATCCCCCTGCCAAATTGACAGCTTTTCTCCAAAAGGTAATTTACTTCCGAACTGCTCCCTTATGGTGGGAATGTCTGATAAAGCTACAATCCCTTTTTCTTCCAATTCCTTTTGCAGATAATCATCCTGTAGCGCCGCCAATTCATCAGGCAGTTCTTTTGGCATACGGATATTCATGAGACTGCGGATCAGATTTTTCTTCTCCGCCTCTATTTGGGGAAATTCCTCTTCCGGAATAAAATCGTTTTTATACTGATTGGAATCCGCTATCAGTTCTTTTAGTAATTTGTCCGTATTGTTACTTTGTTCCATTGCCTCATTCTCCTAATTTACCGATTATTACATTCATATCATCATTTATACAAACAACTTTTCACAGATTTCAAAATTCCAGGCTGTCCGGATTCAATAGAAAATACCTCATTCCCATAATAACAAAGCCTTCTTCATTCCTCCAGGGTTTTGCCGTCCCGCCTACAATCACTATTTTCTTAAAAGAATCCGGAATACTTTGCAGAGAATAAAATTCCTGGGCCTGCTTTTCTTTTGATGTCATATCATAAGCGACCTGAATATAATATCTCTGGCTTCCCTGATTAACGACAAAATCAACTTCAAGCTGCTTGTGGACACGTTTTCCTTCCTTATTTTTTCCATACAAATCTATGATACCTGTATCAACATTATATCCGCGGATAAGCAGTTCGTTATACACAATATTTTCCATAATATGAGGCGGTTCCTGTTGCCGAAAGTTTAATCTGGCGTTTCTAAGGCCCAAATCGGTAAAATAGTATTTTAAACCAGCTCCAATATATTTTCTTCCTTTAATATCATAACGATTGGATTTCGAAATCAGGAATGCTTCCTCAAGATAATCAATGTGTTTGGATATTGTTTTATTCGTATAGCTCATCCGGCATTCACTTGCAAAGGTATTGGAAATTCTGGTCGGATTTGTAGGGGCCCCAATGGCAGAAGCAAGAATATCAACCAGTGTGCTAAGCCCATCCGGATTTTGAATGTCGTTTCTTTCAACTACATCCTTTAAATATACGTTAATAAATATATTTTTTAAATATTCCGCCTTTTGGCGTTCCGTCTGAAATCCGGCAACCTGCGGCAGACCTCCATAAATCATGTAATCGTTCCATGCATCCTCGTATTCTCCATGGTAAACGGAATAAAATTCTGCAAAAGAAAGCGGATAAACTCTTATTTCATCTCCCCTTCCCCGAAATTCCGTCGCAATATCACTGGACAGAAATCTCGAATTGCTTCCGGTCACATAGATATCAAGATTGCTTATGCGAAGCAGACTGTTCAGCACTTCCTCAAATCGAGGCATAAATTGTATTTCATCTAAAAGCAAATAATAGCTTTCTTTGTCCTTTAGGGCTGTTTTCACGTACCTGTAACATGTTTTGGGATTTCTTAATTCTTCATTTTCAATACCATCCAACGCAATCTCAATGATGTGGTCCTCGCTTACACCATTTTCCATCAAGTGCTTTTTAAATATATTAAACAGCAAAAATGATTTTCCACATCTTCGTATACCTGTAATAACCTTTATCATCCCATTATTTTTTCTTAAAATAAGCTGCCTAAGATAAGCATTTCTTTCAATTTCCATTTATTCGCTCCTCGTTTTTGTGCAAGTACATATTTTTAAGTAATGATATTTTACTATATAAATAAAATCCTTTCAAGACATCATTCCTATTTTATGTGCATCTACACATTGTCATGTACTTTAGGTGCGAAACAGGAAACTGCATTCATATATTTTTAGCCTCTAATCTGCTGCAAAGCCCATCCAATATCCCCATTAACACATATGGATTGCCTTTCTATCTCCTGTGGACAGAAGGCTTCATTATAATTAACACAGACATACACTGCCTTCGGATTCTCTGCGGTCATCTGCCAGAAAGGATATTTGATGATCCCGGGGGTATTATATCCTACCCCTAACTCTAAGAATAACACTTTTGTATCTTTATGTCTCCTTAAAAAATCCCCATACCGCCCTGCTGCCTTATACCAGCCCTGGTCCTGTACAAAGGTATCATCTGCGCGAAGGTTCATGCTCATAGGCTTCCCGCACACGGGACAGTAAGGAATCAGTTCATCCGGTACGGACATACGGGGCTTGACGTGGTCAGGCAGATATAAACTCTTATCCGCCTTGATCTCATAACCCTGCGACTTTACCATTTCACGGATAAGCTCTGCATTATCATAGGTTTTCTCATGGCAGGGCTCACTGCATTGAAACAAACCATAATCGCCCTGGGTATAATACAGCCTCTTTTTATCAAATCCCGCTTTTTGGAAACAATGGTCTACATTTGTAGTAAGTACAAAATAATCCTTATCCTTTACCAGCCTGTAAATTTCCTCATACAAGGGCTTAGGCGGATCCATATAGCGGTTGATATAAATATACCGGCTCCAGTATGCCCAGTATTCATTTAACGTTTCATAAGAATAAAAGCCTCCGGCATACATGTTATTAAAGTAATACTTATCCCCAAAGTCCTTAAAATATTTGTCAAAACGCTCCCCGCTGTAGGTAAACCCGGCCGCGGTGGAAAGCCCTGCGCCTGCGCCGATCATAACGGTCTCCGCCTCTTCCCATGCCCGGCAGAGTTTTTCTATCGTATTTGTATTTTTGATCCTTTCAGGTTTTCTAAGCAGCATATCCATCACTCTTTCCTTCTTATAACCGCCTGTACCGGACAGTGCTCCATACAGCTTCCGCAGTGCAGGCAATGCTCTTGTTCAATATGAAACGGTTTTCCTTCTTTTATACATTTCTGCGGACAATGTTTTTTACAAGTGCCGCAGCCGATACATTTCTCTGTTATATGATAACCTTTTGCTGATTTTGTTACATTTCCCATGGAATAGGTCTCTCTGAAGATAGGATTTACCCCAAGGTTAAAATATTCCATTTCCGCATCCTTAACGGCAAATACAATTCCGATCTTTCTTGTGTCGCCGGGATATACATTGGTAAGATACGGCTGCTCCGCAAATATAGTATCGATCCATTCATCCTGCATATCATCCTCTATGGGATATGCCCTGCCGGATAAACGAATCATTTCCTTATATTTCGTAAGCCCAAGAATCTGGACCCGCCCGTCGCCAAGCAGCTGCCTGCAAAAATCTTTTCCTCTCGCCGTAAAAAAGTACAACCCGTCCTTTTCATAGTGAATAGCGCTTATATTGCGTATTTGGGGAGAACCGTCTTCCCCCACTGTAGCAAAATTCAAAACGCCCACATATTTAAGTTTCTGTAAACAAGTCTGTAAATCCATCTTATCCTCTACCCCCTTATAATTCGTCCTTCTTTTCTTGCTTTTCCCTTTGGAGCCTGTTCATCCTTAGGATACCCCAGTAAAACATGAAGCGCTGCATAATAATCAGTCCTGATATTCCATTGTTTCAATATCTCCTGTCCAAAAGGGTCACGGAAGGAATCCCATGCCGAACCGATATAACATCCGCCCAGCCCGATCGAATGTGCAGCAAGCAGCATATTTTCAGCCGCGGCGCTGGCATCATAGGGTCCGTAGAGAAAGTCTTTTGGTACAAATAAAGTAATGACCGTAGGCGCATCATAAAATGCGTTTATAATCGACGGATCATCGGCAATGCTCGGCTGTTCCTTTGAAATATAGACGTTATCCGTTGATATTCTGACGTTGGAATTTTTCTTTTTGATCCTTCCCAGCTTTTTATTGATTTCCTGATCCTGGGATACTACAAACAATACGCCCTGCCTGCCCCCGGCGCTGGGAGCATACAATCCCGCCTCTAGCACGGTCTGCAATTCTTCCTCAAGAATCTGCTTTGTAAGAAAACGGCGGATCGTCCTTCTTGTTAAAACATTTTCTATAACTGCATTTGTCATAATCATAACGACCTCCCGATCACTCTATTTCTTTCCAGCATTGCGGGTCTGCTCCATAGAAATTTCCTGTGCTTCCATAGGTTACTGCAGGACAACCCCTGCAAAATCCCCGCAGTTCACATTTGCTGCATTTTTCAAACTTTTCATAATCGCGGTAAATTTCCTCTTTTGTCATAAAAATATCATAAAGCGGCTCCTTAAGAGCATTTCCGACTTTACTCTCAAATCTCCTGCAGGCATACACATCCCCGTTTGGTAAGATCGTCATATGGCAGATACCGCAATGACAGCCTTCATAAACCATATCCTTTTTTGCATTTTCAGGAATTTTGAAAATTCCTTTTTCATACAGGTAAAGCGTCCATAAATGGTCCTTTAAATTAAAATAGGTGTTTACTCCCTGTTTTTTATACATCTCATATTTGTTCCATATTTTATCCAGGAAATCCCGGTAGGCAAGGGGCTCTATTCCGGTATCCTTATCCTTGCCGATGGGACAATATCTTCCAAAAGCAAATATGTCCACCTTATGCTCTATAACCAGGTCGACCACATCCGGCATTTCTTCTATATTTGTCCCTGATACGGTTGACATGATCGCACATTTTATTCCTGCCTTTCGGATAACCTCTATCTTTTCCAAGGTGCAATCGAAAGAACCGGGTTTTCTGAAATAATCGTGTGTCTTGCGCATACCGTCAATAGACATCTGGTATTTTTCACAGCCGCACTCTTTTAACCTGCGGCAGACCTCATCGGTCAGGTGAAAGGGATTTCCCATCAAGGTAAATTTGTAACCTTTTGCTTTCAGCAGTTCCATCAATGTCCAGAAATCCGGATGAAGGATGGGATCGCCGCCTGTAATATAAAAGTAAGGTGTGCGGTTTATACGTTCGCACATATCTTCTATGTTTGAAAGCACCTTTTTCATATGATAAAGACTCATGGATAAAAGTTCACTGCATTTTCCTTCTGAAAACATATAGCAATGCTTACACCTCTGGTCACAATAATCTGTAATATGCCACTGAAAAGCAAAATACGGTTTCATAAGCGTCCCATCCTTTCAAAATTTTATAATGATTTAAGCAGGTATCCTACTTATCTCCGGCGCCGCAGGCACTTCCGCATGCGCTGGGCTTCTTTTCCGGCTCTCCCCCGGCACCACAGGCGCTTCCGCACGCGCTGGGCTTTTCTTCCGGTTCTCCTGCCGCGCCGCAAGCGCTTCCGCATGCACTGGGCTTTTCTTCCGGTTCTCCCGCCGCGCCGCATGCGCTTGTACTTCCTGCAAATTCTGCTACATTTGATAATGCCATTTTTCATTTCTCCTGTCTTTTTGTTTTAAATAAGAGCAAATGAATCATATCCCCATGCCCTTGTTCTTTTGACAATTTTATTCTATCAAGAGGAAAAAAAATAAAAAAGTACGCACTTTTTTATTACATAGTAACCTTTTTGTAACCCACGGAAATCAAATTTCAAGGCAGCAGACGGTCCCCGGC
>ULTO01061909.1_pt1 | contig 27440 bp, 21 predicted proteins | sample 1957601 | NCBI WGS metagenome assembly ULTO01 (sample SAMEA4835734, study PRJEB28245) | human gut metagenome | biome: gut microbiome; material: fecal sample | place: Denmark | collected 2008 | reverse complement strand
CCAGCCATATCAATTCCATGATTACATCAGTAACTTTATTATAGGGTCTCAGCGGCCAGAATAATATATTCCTGCATATCCATGTAAAAGGATATCCCAAAAGAAAATTTAAAAAAACAAAGCTAATGATCCGCAGGGAATGAATCCTGATACAGGACAAAAGCATTCCCAGCAGAACCGCCAAAATCCCTACCAGATAAAAATCATAAACCACATGTGTCACGGAAATGAGGTAATAACGGAAGGAAAAAATGTTTCCGGAAAAACAGCTGAATGTAGTAAGTATGATCAAAGCAAAAGAAATCGCTATATTCAAAATATTTAAAACAAAGAACTCATTCAGTTCTCTTTTATAATCTCCCGCCGCCTTCAATGTTTCTTCAAAAAAACAGCTTTGCGCGGAATAGAAAAAATTCATGGAGATCAGGAACATGACCGGGAAATGAATATATGAGGCGCACATGATCCATTCCGTAAGCGATTCTATTTCATATTTACCATAAATACCTGCTCTTACCGCCTTTTGGATAAGAAAGCAGAAAATAAAGGCGTAACATATCATAAAAACGCAAAAATTCAAATTATTCCCAAAAAGTATTTTAAAATGATATTTCAGCGGCTTTTTCATAAGATATCCTTTATTCTTTACCCTGTATCCATCCGTCGCCTCTTCCTGTAAGACCGCTTAATTCTAATCTAAAAATAGCTACAGGCGAATAATAGACTGATTCTCCTGGCAATGATAAGTTTTTAGTCAAAATTTTAGTTGCTTCTTCTATAGGCTGGTATCCGTTAGCAGTATAATATTGAGGCGTTACATACATTGTTCCGGCAGTACACTTTGCTCCAAATTCCACATGAAAGGTAAGCGTACCGGTACTATTGCTGTGTACCGTCCCCGGTCCTGTCTTTGACACGGTTTCATAATTTAAATATCTGACGCCTGCCTGAACCGCCGTAGCTGATAACATACCTATCATCATACATATCCCAGCCAATAAAAGTTTAAAGCTTTTTCTCATAGCATTTTCCCCTTTCCTTTTTCTATACTATTTGTATATAAAATATATCATATGGCAATTTTTATCCGCAAGTTCTTTTCATCGACAATTCTTTATCGATTTACCTCGTTAAATTCGCATTCATAAATTCTTCCAAATCTTTTCAAAAGATCACAAAAAATCCTGTTAGGAACTCCCCTATTAAGGTATAATAAATAAAAATCAGATCAAATATCCGGGCAGGCCTGAAACCTGATCCGGGCTGACTGCAGAAATAAAACAGAAAGTCGAGGATTTCACATTATGCGGATAGGAATGGGATATGATGTTCATAAATTAGTAGAAAACAGGGAACTTATCATAGGAGGCGTGACCATCCCTTATGAAAAAGGGCTGCTTGGCCACTCGGATGCGGATGTGCTACTTCATGCCGTTATGGATGCCCTTTTAGGCGCCGCCGCCCTTGGCGACATCGGGAAACATTTTCCCGATACCGACCCGCAGTATAAAGGCATTTCCAGCATAAAGCTCCTTCAAAAGGTAGGCAGTCTCTTAGAAGAGCACTGCTTCCTTATTGAAAATATCGATGCCACCATAATCGCCCAGGCTCCCAAAATGCGCCCTTATATTGATGAGATGCAAAAAAATATTGCAGATGCTCTGGGGATCGAAACCAGCCAGGTCAATGTAAAAGCAACTACCGAGGAAGGCTTAGGCTTTACAGGTCAGGGGGAAGGTATTTCCTCCCAGGCTGTCTGTATGCTGGCTACGCCGTCCAGCCTGATGGATATGCAGGTTGACATAACACAAGAAGAGGTCATATCCGGACAATGCGGCTCCTGCCAGGGATGCCCCAAACAAAATCCATAGCAAAAGGCGGGCTGTACCTATGCAATTTTTTACAGACATGATAATAAACAAAGGATCTGATCCATACCGGATCGAATGTTTGCAGGGCGAAAAGGTACTCGATACCCGTCCGCTCTGGGAAGAAGTATTTTTTGAAGACAGCAGGGCGTTCACGGACTACTATTTTGCACAAAAAGCACCTTCCAATACAACGTTTGTCTGCCGTCATCTATCCACGGGACAAATCGTTTCCATGGTCCACCTAACGCCTTATGATATGACCATCCGGAATACAAACGTTCCGACCTTCTATATCGTAGGAGTAGCAACCAAAGACTCCCACCGCCATAGAGGACTTATGTCAACTCTTTTGAAGGAAGCTTTTAACTATGCAGCCCTGCATGGGTGCCCCTTCGTTTTTTTAATGCCCGCTGATCCTGCCATTTATAAGCCCTTCGGCTTTTCCTATGTATACGCGCGCCCCCAATACGTCATTCCCGAAGTTCTAAAAGACAAAGAAGTTTACATAAGTCAATTTTCTGATGCCTGTATACATGTAAAACGTATCGAAAGAGAGGCTTCTTACCAAATATTGTCCGCTCTTTCGGATTTTGCCGCGAAAATCTTATCCGCCGGGTACGATTACTATCTGACAAGGACTCCCGCTTACTACGGCACACTGCTTTTAGAGCTGTATGCCCAGAACGGCTGCATTTATACCTTTTTCCTTCATGAACGTCTGGAAGGTTACTTTCTATATACAGAAGAAGAAAAACGTCCCTTTATCCAGGAACTGCTTTTTTCCGAAAAACTCCGTTCGTTCATTTGCTTCAAAAATTATGTAAACCTTTTCCCTGCCGTCCTTCCTGACTGCAAGCCTATCATTATGGCTAAGAATCTCCTCCCTTTACCCATGGTATCTCCTGCTCCTATGTCCCTTACCGGCTTACCGGACGGTGTCGGCGACGAATCCAAGTCTGCTCCCTTTTCTACATTTGCCGCATCCCTTTCTGACATTGGTCCCACACCTTCTTCGGATGATCTGTTTTCTTCTATGCTCCAAAATCCAGATTATGTAAACTACCTGTCCACTCATAAAGGGTTTATAAACGAAATTGTCTGATTCCTCCTGCCAAGTACTGCACAATGAGAACCTCCCCCCAAAAATTAAGGAACAGATTCCCAAACCTGCTCCTTATCCTGCTAAAACTTATTTAATTCCACATCGTCATCTTCCGTATTCTCAATATTCTTAATGATGACATCATAACTGACCTTATCGTTGACCGTCACGGTAACCCGCTCTCCCGCTTTATGGCCCAACAGCGCCTTTCCCATGGGAGATTCATTGCTGATAAGGCCCTTTAAGGAATTTCCTCTTACTGTGGTCACAATGCGGTAAACCTCCTCCGAATGATCGTCGGCAAACTCTACCGTTACCGTATTGTTGATCCCCACCTCATCCTCTGCGGACTCGTCAGAAACCACCACTGCCGTTTTTATCATCCTCTCTAAAAAACGGATACGGCTTTCATTTTTATTCTTCTCTTTTTTTGCCGCATGATATTCAAAGTTTTCGCTTAAGTCCCCGTGGGCACGCGCTTCCTTTACATGCTCTAAAAGTTCCTTTCTGACCGTTACCTTTCGGTACTCGATCTCTTCCTTCATTTTATCAATATCTTTTTGGGTCAATTCATTATGCACAAAAACACTCTCCCTTTACTGCTTTCCGGATTTTATTTTCTGGATCGCATTCCTTTTGATCACGCATTCGCAATGTTCCTTGATAAAATGAATGTGCTCTTCCTTTTCAGAAACAAAATGCCCGTACTCATAGGCGGTAAGATAAACCCCTGCCAAAGTCTCCACAGACACATTCCGTCTCTCTACGATCATATAATAGGTACCGTGATCGCAGTCCTTATAAAGACTGCTGCCCACATCCCCGGGCATCTCCACAACCTCGGCATAGCGCAGTACATCCGTTACGTTATCAAAGGCAAAAATCTTCCGTTCTAAATTACTCGGTGTCTGCAAAGAATGCCGCAGGTCCTTTTCCCTGTTTTTTCCCTTTTGGATCTCCTTTGCGCCTTCCGCCTTAGGTTCTACGGAATTGCCCTGAGCCATATTCTTCTCCACTTCTTTATGTACGTTCTCCATAAATCTTCCGAAGAATTCCGCCTGCTCTTTTGGCGTGCTCTTTTCCACCTTATCCATGATGTCGTCAGGGATCTCAATTCCCGCTCCCTTTTTCAGGCTTTGTAAGATCGTCTTCAGATCGATCTGGGGCTTTTCCGTCAAAAATATCGCAATACCCTTATCGGGGATCGGCGCAATCTGAAGAGAGGTCAGAGGTCCTTCCGGTCTGTAATCCACTGCCAGCTCCGCCTGTTTTACAATTTCATGAAGAAATTCCATGGCATTCTCTGATCTTGAAAAGAAATCTTCAATTGATATATCATACTGATCCATGTCCTCTTCACTGATCAGGCACTTGATCATATGATCGTTTACTCTAATAAATTCCATACTCCATCACATCCGCTCCGGTGCTGCAAATCCTAAAACATCGATACACGTTTCCAGGATTTCCTTTGTCAGTTTCAATAACGCAATATATCCCGCCTGCTTTTCTTCATCCTCTTCCTGTAAGATCTTGGTCTCATGATAAAAATGATTAAAAGCATTGGCAAGATCATAAATATAGGCACACACTTTATGGGGCGCCATTTCTTCCCATGCAGCCTGCATCATGGAAATAAAGCCCGAAAGAGACATCATAAGTTCTTTTTCTGCCTCTCCCTCCGGCTTTCTGATTCCCGTATCCGGAATCTTCTTTCCCAAGGCGGCGTATTTGTTTAAAATAGATTTAATACGCACAATGGTATAAAGGATATAGGGGCCGGTATCTCCCTCAAAGGAGGTAAACCGCTCCACATCAAAAATATAATCCTTGCCCGCCTGATTGCTCAGATCGCCGTATTTAATGGCGGCAAGGGCAACCATTGCTGCAACCTCCTTTGCCTCTTTTCTCGCTTCCTCCGGAATCTCATGGTTGGAGATCATTTTGTTGTACATCTGCTCATTAATATCATTCAGCAGATCCTCCAGCCTCATGACACCGCCCTGACGGGTTTTAAAGGGTTTGCCATCCTTCCCATTCATAGTACCAAATCCTACGAAGGTAAGTCCAGTGTCAGGTTTTACCAGCTTGGTTTTTCTGGCACAACGGAACACCTGGGTAAAGTACAGTTCCTGCCTTTTATCCACTACATAAATGATCCGGTCAGGATCGATCTTTTCCATTCTTTCCCTGATGGTGGCAAGATCCGTCGTATTGTAAAGGGAGGCTCCGTCGCTTTTTAAGATCATGCACGGAGGAATCTCCTTGGTATCGGACTCTTCCTTTACATCCACAACCAAAGCTCCCTCGGATTCATGGGCGTAGCCTTCTTTTTTCATATATTCCACCATATCGGGGATCAGATCGTGAACGTCGGATTCTCCCTTCCACAGGTCGAATTCCACATTCAGCTTTTCATAATTTTTCTTTAGATCGGACACGGAAACTGCAATGATATGATCCCACAAAGCCCGGTATCCTCTCACGCCGTTTTGCAGCTTAAAGGTAGCGTCCATGGCTTTTTCCTTATAAGCCGGATCCTCTTTGGATCTTGCGCTTGCCGTAGGATAGATCTCTTCCAGCTCTGAAATGGTAAAGGGCGCCTCTTTGGGATATTCTCCCGTAAAATCATCATCAAAATAAGGAAGCTCCGGTTTCCTTTCCCTTAACTCCGTAATGATCAGCCCCATTTGAAGTCCCCAGTCTCCTAAATGGATATCCCCGATCACTTCATGTCCGTTATAACGGGCGATCCTTTTAATACTCTCTCCAATGACCGCCGAACGGAGATGCCCCACATGAAGGGGCTTTGCCACATTGGGCCCGCCGTAGTCTATAACGATCTTTAAAGGCTTTTCCTGCTTTGGAAGGCCGAATTTCTCCTCCCGCTCCATTTCCTGCAAATAATTCCCCAGAAATTCCCCTTTTAATTTCAGATTCAAAAATCCGGGATTTACCGCTTCAACGCTGGAAAAAACCGCACTGCCTTCACATTTTCCCGCCACATCCGAAGCGATCATGATAGGAGCCTTGTGATAGGTCTTCGCCCCGGCCATAGCGCCGTTACACTGGTATTCGCAAAGATCCGGTCTGTTGGATATGGTTACCTTTCCCAACTCCCTGTCATATCCCGCCGCCTCAAAGGCCTGCATCATTTCCTCTGAAATCAAATCCAGCAATTTTTTCATGTTACACCTCATTTTGGCTGAAAATGCAGCCACAATAATTTTGTCTGTATAGATCAAATTCCTTAGAAAGCTCTATGGAACGCTTATATCCGTTCTTCTTTTTAAAGTCCGATGGCAAAAATGCCACCCCCGCAGCCTTTCCCACAGCCTCGCCGATCTTATTCAGCCTCTCCGCATCCTTTAAGGGGCTGATGGTAAGGGTGGTGGTAAAATAATCATATCCGCCCTTTGCAGCCAAAATCGCCGCCTCTTTTAACCGAAGTCCGAAACAAATACTGCACCGTTCTCCCCCTTCCGGGTCTTCTTCATGTCCTTTAACAGCTTCCAAAAACAGCTCGGGCTGATATTTCCCCTCTTCATAGGTAATGGGATAGCCGCACCTGCCGGATTCATTAAATGCATCTACCAAACGTTTCTGTTCCGCCGCACGTTTCCTGTATTCCTCAGTCTCCGTAATATTGGGGTTATAATAAAATACCGTAATGGCAAAGCTGCTGCTTAAATATTCCAGCACATAACTGCTGCAGGGAGCGCAGCAGCAATGCAGAAAAAGACGTTTCCCCTTATTTTCCGGCATATCTATGATCCGCTCCAATTGCAGCTGATAGTTCTGTTTCATAATCTATGCGATCTCCCCACAAAATGATTCCACATAATTTTCTGCCGGAATCGGTTTGGAATAGTAATATCCCTGTACATAACGGCAGCCCAGCTTGCGCAGCATTTCAACCTGCTCCTTGGTCTCCACGCCTTCACAGATAACCCGGATACCCAAACCTTCAGCCATTTCAATAATCATACGCAGGATCCACTTGGAGGATTCCGAAGTAATGGATTCACTGAAAAACTCTTTGTCGATCTTCAATACGTCAAAAGGGAAATCCTTTAACATATTCAAAGACGAATAGCCGGAACCGAAATCATCCATGGAAAGCTGCACTTCCACTTCCTTGAGTTCATTCAAAATAGAGATCATCTTTTCCCGTTCCGTGAAAAATACGGTTTCCGTAATCTCCAGTTCGATATATCCCTTAGGGATCTGATAACGGTTCAACATTTCCGTGATCCTGTTAATATACATAGGGTCGTTTAAAAGCATTCTGGACTGGTTTACGGAAATCGGATAGGCCGGTTTCCCTTCGTCTATCTGGTCTCTGATCATCTTGCAGGCAGATTCCAGCATATATAAATCCAACTGCTCGATGAATCCGTTTTTTTCGAATACAGGAACAAAATCGGAAGGATAGATCATATTTCCGTCCTCTTTCATCCACCTGACAAGCGCCTCTCCGCCGTAAAGCTTATCCTCCAGAATATCCCACTTGGGCTGGATATACATCTTAAATTCCCTGTTGAAAAGAGCCGTCTCCATTTCCGATTCGATCCGGTCAGCCTTTCGCATATCATTTGCTAAGAGGTCTGAATATACGGCTACGCACTCCTTTTCTTCCCCGATGAGGGTCTTTCTGGCCATATTGGCCTTATCGATCATTAAGGAAATATCCGTTTCTTTATTTTTGATCTGGTAAACGCCCCTCTTTAATTTGATGGGGTATCTGATACCGATATCCAACGCCCTGGTATTTACCTTATCCGTAAAGGTAAAAAATCTTTCCTCCAGATCCTGTGTGTTCCTTGCAAGCAGAGCAAACTGGTCGGCATCCATACGGACGCAAAGCTCCTTACTGTAAAATACTGCCCGGGCCTCTTCAATGATGATCTTTAATAGCTGGTCCGCCCTTACATGACCGTAGGCTTCATTGATATATCGGAAATTGGAAATATCAAACCTGTGGATCATAAACGGAATGCCCGGATATTTCGCCAGCATCTCCGCCGTATATTCCTTAAAGAAATTCAGATTCTTTCCGCCTGTTATCTCATCCTCAAAGGCAAGCTGCGTAATCAACTGGCTGGCTGAGGAATTATGCTTGAACACAATGACCGAGAAAATAATCATGGAGACCATCATAACCATACAGGCGGCAATGCTTCCGAAAATAATCGTATTCTCGACGCCGGTATAGATATTTTCCGTATACATGGAAACAATGCGCAGTTTCGGAAAAACTTCAGGCGAAGAAAAAGAATAAAAGAATCTGTCCCTGCTCTTATTTTTGCACTGTACGGTCCCGTCCCTTTGCTCAATGTCGGAAATCAATCCGTCTAATTCCGAGATCTTATCCGCATCCGCTCCCCAAACTTTCTCCATGTAATCATATATGGTGTCATATTTCTCACTTTGATCCTTGAAATTTATAAAATTGCAGTCTAAGATCGTGCCCTTTTCATCTGTAATAATAAGGTCGCCTGCCTTTTTCAGATAAGAAAAAGCATCTCCGTCTAAAATACGGCTGCATTCCTTCAGTCCTACCACAAAACCGTTTCTTTCCCCGTTATTCATGACCGGAACTAAGAACAATAACAGATAATCCCTGTTATCGCCCCAGAAGTCATCGGTCAGATAAATCTGTTTTTCTTCAATCTCATATAAAGGCTCCCTGATCATATCGGAAGCATCTCTTTTCCATTCGTCGTCGAAATAAATGGTATGGTCTTCTTTGATATAAGCGACAGCCTGGAAATTATCAATGGCTTTATATTTATTTAAGATCCTGTAGATCTGATATTCCGTTAAGGATCCCCTTCCGCTCTCCCCAAGCTCTGCCGCCACCGCACTCACAACGCTTTCCGTATTTACAATATCATCCGTCAGGATCTCTCCGGCAATATCCAGCTGCACCAGCAACTGCTCGTTGATCTCCTTTTCCATGCTCTGCCTGATATCATATATATGAAAAACGCACACAGCAAAACAAACGATAAATGTCAGCGCACCTATCATGACTACGGGCTTTATAAAATTATTTCTATCCTTTCCATTTGGCATGTAACCAACCCCCGCTGATATATTTTATGCTTTCCCCGGTTGTATCTATATACTACTCCTTTTTTCCCCTAAATGGTAGCAATATCCACAAGATTTAATTTTTCTTTTTTACCGTTCTCCAGACTTGTCAGCAATGCGCTTGCCGTATCCAGGCTTGTCAGGCAGTTGACCCCTGTTTCAATTGCCGTCCTTCTGATTAAAAAACCGTCCCTGGATTTATCCCTGCCCTGGGTAGGCGTATCAATGACCAGATCGATCTTATGTCCTAACAAAAGGTCCATGACCGTAGGAGATTCCTGATGGATCTTATTGACCTTTCTGGCCGCCACGCCGGATTCCTTTAAGGCGTTTGCCGTAGAACGTGTGGCATAAATGGTATAACCCAGCTTTTCAAAACGCCGTCCGATATCAATGGCTTCCCCTTTGTCGGCATCCTTGACGGTAATGATAATCTGCCTGTGCCTGGGCAGATCGATCCCTGCGCCCAGGAAAGCTTTGTATAAGGCCTCGTCAAAGGTCCTGGCAATTCCCAGACATTCTCCCGTGGACTTCATTTCCGGCCCTAAGCTGATCTCCGCTCCCCTGATCTTCTCAAAGGAGAATACGGGCATTTTGATGGCAAAATAATCCGCATCCGGCTGGAGTCCCGGCTCATAACCCAGATCCCGTATTTTTTTACCGATGATAACCTCCGTTGCCAGATCCACAATAGGAATGCCGGTAACCTTGCTGATATAAGGAACGGTCCTGGAAGAACGGGGATTGACTTCAATGACGTAAACCTCGTCTCCCACCGCAATAAACTGAATATTGATAAGCCCCACCACATGAAGGGCTTTTGCCAGCCTTCTGGAATACTCCGCTATGGTTTCCCGGACCTTTTCGCTGATGGTGGGCGCCGGATAAACGGAAATACTGTCCCCGGAATGAACGCCGGTCCTCTCGATATGCTCCATGATGCCGGGAATGAGAATATCCGTCCCGTCACATACCGCATCCACTTCCAGCTCCTTGCCCATAAGATATTTGTCTACCAAAATGGGATGCTCCTGTGCGTACTGGTTGATGACCGCCATAAATTCCTCAATTTCCCCATCGTTTAGAGCAATCTGCATGCCCTGTCCGCCAAGTACATAGGAAGGACGCACAAGCACCGGATAGCCCAGCCTGTTTGCAACTTCCTTCGCTTCCTGTGCCGTATAGACGGTTCCGCCTGCCGCCCTGGGGATTTTTGTTTCCTCTAAGATCTTATCAAAGAGCTCCCTGTCCTCTGCGGCATCCACATCCTCCGCCTTTGTGCCGAGGATCGGCACGCCCATTTTCATCAGGCTCTCCGTCAGCTTAATGGCAGTCTGTCCGCCAAACTGCACCACAGCCCCGTCAGGCTTTTCAAGCCTTACGATATTCTCTACGTCCTCGGGCGTCAGCGGTTCAAAATAAAGCTTATCCGCTATATCAAAATCCGTACTTACCGTTTCCGGATTGTTGTTGACGATGATCGTCTCGTAACCTGCTTTGGCAAAGGCCCATGTGGCATGAACGGAACAATAATCGAATTCCACGCCCTGTCCGATACGGATAGGACCGGATCCTAAGACCAATACTTTCTTCTCAGGACGGGTCTCCTGCGCTTCGTTTTCACTTCCGAACACGGAATAGTAATAAGGCGTTGCCGCCGCAAACTCGGCCGCACAGGTATCTACCATTTTAAAGCCTGCAATAATGCCGTTATCATACCGCATCTGCCGGATCTCTACTTCATCCTTCCCGGTCAGCCGTCCGATGACATTGTCGGGAAATTCAATCCTCTTTGCCTCTTTTAACAGCTCTGCGGTAAGGGGGCCGCCCGAAAGCTTCTGTTCCATTTCCACAAGAATGGCGATTTTATCAATAAACCAGATGTCCACCTTGGTAATCTCATGGATCACATCATAATCGATGCCCTTCCGGATCGCCTCCGCAATGACAAAGATCCTCTGGTCGTCCACAACGTTTAAGCGTTCTAATAATTCATCCTCTGAAAGTTCGGAAAAATCATAGCTTAACAGGGAATCCACATGCTGCTCCAGGGAACGCAGCGCCTTCATCAGGGCGCCTTCAAAGCTGTTGCAGATACTCATGACTTCTCCCGTAGCCTTCATCTGTGTGGTCAGGGTTCTCTTTGCCGTAATGAATTTATCAAAAGGAAGCCTGGGCAGCTTTACGACACAATAGTCCAGTGTTGGTTCAAAGCTGGCATAGGTCTTCCCTGTTATGGCGTTTTTGATCTCATCCAGAGTATAACCTAAGGCAATCTTGGCCGCCACCTTGGCAATGGGATATCCCGTGGCCTTGGATGCTAATGCCGATGAACGGCTTACACGGGGATTTACCTCGATAACGCAATATTCAAAACTGGTAGGATGCAGGGCAAACTGCACGTTACATCCGCCGGTAATCTGCAATTCATCAATTATATTGAGGGCTGCGGTACGAAGCATCTGGTATTCCTTATCCCCTAAGGTCTGGGACGGAGCCACTACGATGCTGTCCCCTGTATGGACGCCTACAGGGTCGATATTTTCCATATTACATACGGTAATACAGTTGCCTGCACTATCCCGCATCACTTCGTATTCGATTTCCTTCCAGCCTGCAATGCAGCGCTCTACCAGCACCTGTCCCACACGGGATAAACGCAGACCGTTTTCCAGAATTTCCTCCAGCTCCACCTGGTTGTGGGCGATACCGCCGCCGGAGCCTCCCAGGGTATATGCCGGGCGGAGCACCACGGGATAACCGATGGTATTGGTAAAGGCAACGCCGTCCTCTACATTTTCCACCACAAGGGATGCCGCACAGGGCTCTCCGATCTTTTCCATGGTGTCTTTGAATTCCTGACGGTCCTCTGCCTTTTTGATGGTTGCCGCAGTGGTCCCCAAAAGGGTTACGTTATGGGCTTTTAAAAAGCCGCTTTCTTCTAATTCCATGCCCAGATTCAGGCCTGCCTGACCTCCCAGAGTAGGCAGAATGCTGTCGGGCTTTTCCTTTTCGATCAACTGTTCCAGTACTTTTACGGTCAAAGGCTCAATATAAACCCTGTCCGCAATATTTTTATCCGTCATGATGGTTGCCGGATTGGAGTTAATGAGCACAACCTCCACGCCCTCTTCCTTTAAGGAACGGCAGGCCTGGGTGCCAGCATAGTCAAACTCCGCCGCCTGTCCGATCACGATGGGGCCGGAACCGATTACCAGTACTTTTTTTACATTAGGATTCTTAGGCATTTCTTTCCACCTCCATCATCTGTATGAATCTGTCAAACAGGTATCCGGAATCCTGGGGACCCGGACACGCTTCGGGATGGAACTGCACAGTGAAAATATTTTTGCCTGTATAAGCAAGACCTTCACAGGTCCCGTCATTGACATTGATAAAGGCAGGCTTTGCTACCCTTTCATCCAGCTTATCCATATCCACCACATAACCGTGGTTCTGGGAGGATATGTAGACCCTTCCCGTAGCAAGGTCTTTTACAGGATGATTGCCTCCTCTGTGTCCGTATTTCATCTTAAAGGTATCCGCGCCTGTGGCAAGGGCCATAAGCTGGTGTCCTAAACAGATTGCAAAAATAGGCGTATCGGACTCATAGAGCTTTTTCACATTCTCTATGACCTCCGTACATACCTTGGGGTCTCCCGGTCCGTTGCTGAGCATAATCCCGTCCGGCTTGTCGGAAAGGATCTCCTGTGCAGCCGTCCTTGCCGGGTAAACCGTCACATCGCAGCCTCTCGCCGCAAGGGACCTGGCAATATTGTCTTTCGCTCCCAGATCCAAAAGGGCGACTCTTTTGCCTTTGCCGTTCAGTTCTTTTACTAAGGAAGGTCTCTTTTCCTTTTCGCCCGTATATCTGGCAGAGCCGGAAAGAGGTCCGTTTTCGGAAAGTTCCCTCGTTCCCTTTAATGTATATTTTTCCTGACAGGTAACAATGTCAACTACATTGCCCATGTCATATGCCTTTAAACGTTTTTGTATTTCTTCCATAACGTAATCCGCATTTGTGGTAATGCAGCCGTTCATGGTTCCCTTTTCCCTTAAGATTTTGGTCAAAGCTCTTGTATCGATTCCGGCGATTCCCGGAACGTCGTATTCTGCCAGTATTTCCTGTATGGACGCATCACACCGGAAATTGCTGGGGATCCTGGATAATTCTCTGACAATAAAGGCATCGGGCCATATCTTCTTCGATTCCATGTCCTCCCTGCATATGCCGTAATTACCGATCAGGGGGTAGGTCATGCAGACTGCCTGTCCCGCATAGGAAGGGTCCGTTAACACCTCCAGATAACCCGCCATGGATGTATTAAAAACGATCTCGCTTATGATTTCTCTGTCCGCACCTATATGGATTCCCTCAAATACGGTGCCGTCTTCTAAGATTAAAAATGCCTTCATTTAGTTACCTGCTTATCCTTTCGCATAGTCGTATTATTATAGCACAGGACGGAAAATGGTTCAATAACCAGAAAGTCCTAATTTGATGATAATCTAAAAAATAATATTCCGAAAATAATATTTGCTTTTACTGTATAATCCATATAAAATAATATATGGATGATCCGCCCGCTTTAAAAATGCGGGTAACATTTAAACAGCACGGAGGAAAATATGAACCAGTCATTATCTACCGTAAAAGAAGAAATCAAAAAAGTGATCCGGGGAAAAGACGACATACTGGACACTGTATTATGCACGCTCCTTGCAGGGGGGCATATTCTTTTAGAGGATATTCCCGGTGTGGGCAAAACCACTCTCGCCGTGGCTCTCAGCAGGTCTCTTAGCATGTCCTATAAGAGAATGCAGTTTACTCCCGACGTTCTTCCCAGCGATATTCTCGGTTTTTCCATGTATGATAACAAATCCGGGGATTTCTCTTTCAGGAAGGGCGCCATTTTTACCAACCTTTTCCTGGCGGACGAGATCAACCGTACCTCCCCCAAAACCCAGTCGGCGCTTTTGGAGGTTATGGAGGAACGAAAGGTCAGCGTAGACGGCACCACCTACGATCTGGAGCCTCCCTTTTTTGTCATTGCCACACAAAATCCGGTGGGCGCATCCGGAACCCAGAAGCTACCCGATTCCCAGTTGGACCGTTTCTTTGTCAGACTCAGCTTAGGCTATCCGGACCATCAGTCCGCCACGGAAATCTTAAAGGGTCATTCCATGGAGCAGATCGATTCCGTAAATCCCATTTTATCCGTTGCCGATCTGCGCCTTTTGCAGCAAAAGACCTCAGAGGTCTTTGCCAATGATGATATCTGCGATTACATCGTTTCCATAACAGAAAAAACCAGACAGACGGACATGCTCTCACAGGGTCTGTCCCCCAGGGGCTCCATTGCCATTTTAAAGATGTCGAAAGCAAGGGCCTGTTTTGAAGACAGGGATTTTGTCACTCCCGGGGATATCCACAAGATCTTGTATGCCGTCTGCAACCACAGGATGATACTTTCCACCAAGGCCAAAGCTTCCGGCTTTGATGCGGCGGATATCATTGAACAGATCCTGGACTCAGTCCCTGTTCCCAGGCTTTCCTAAAAGTACATTTCCAAAGGAGTTTTCCATTGAAAAAGAGAAGGGTCGTTATTTCTTATCTATCCTATATCATACTGTTTTCAGTTACAGTATTCTGGGCTTTATTTTACCGGCAGAGCTTTTTCTTTCTTCTCGCCGTACTGGAAATCTGTCTGCCCTTTTTTTCCTATTTTTTATCCAGATACTGTCTCTATCGTTTAAATCCTTCTTTGGACTTTAAGCCTTTGACAACCGTAAAAGGAGAAAAAGCCAGCCTGTTCTTACGATTAAAAAATCCCACCCGGATCCCCTTTGCTTCAGCCCTGGTTTCTTTTTCCATAAGGTCCGAATTTTATAACGGAAAAGATGAATCCGTGCACGTCCTTTCTCTTCGCGCTTTGCATGACAACGAACTGGTCTTTCCCGTGAACCTGACAAAATGCGGTCTCTATGAAGCTTCTGTCAGTCTTTTGCAGGGATATGACTATCTGCATCTGTTCCGCTTTGACCGAAAACTGGACTTAACGGCCCAGATCCGCGTCTTCCCTCATACACAGCCAAGGGAGGAACGCCACGAAGCCCTTTACAGCGAGGGCTTTGACGAATTTGAGGAATCCGCAAAATCCGGAAACATCTCTTCCAATGTAACGGATATCAGGGAATACCTTCCCGGCGACAGGCTGCAGAAGATCCACTGGAAGCTGTCCAGTAAAATTGATAAACTGATGGTAAAGGAAAATGAATCCACCTCGACCAATGAATTCTTTCTTTTGCTGGAGCTGTTTCAGCCCTCCGAAGAAAGCTGCGGCGGAAATACTTCCCTTTTAAACGCCCTTGACAATGCTTTGGACGAAGCCTGGTCTTTATCCTTAGAGCTGATACAGGAGGGGGAAATCTTTACCTTCGCCTCCTATTCCACCGCCAGGGAAGATTTTGTTATGTCAACCATTCGCTGCCGGGAGGATTTGGAAAACGCATTCTCAGAATGCTTCTATGAGCCATCTTATGACACTGAAAATCTGGCACTGGATATTTATGAAAAATCCGGCATGAAAAAAGGTACCTTACTGCATGTAACACACAAAGGAGTCGCCGATGTCCCTGCTGAATTTTAGCCTCAGAAAAAAAATACCTCATTCCGAAAACACAGCCCCCTTCTGCGGCTTTGAAATAGGGGAAAACTCTGTCCATGATTCCAAAGAATCCCTGTTCCACTGCCTTATTAAAGGTCTGCTGATCTTTACGTCCTCTTTCGGCTGTATCAGCGGCGTTTTATCCGAATTTGATATTGCCTACAACTACCTTTTTGTACTGGCCGTCATTTTCCTTTTCTCTATGCTGCTGTCCCTGATGCATATCAGAAAATGGATCTTCAACATCGGCTATCCCGTATTGTTCATACTGTTTTCAACAATGCTGATCCGTTACCGTATGTTTGTCAACAGCGGTTTCCAGGCTTTATTAAATATTGTCAACGAAAGCTACAGCGCCCATTTTTTAATGTTATTCACAAGGGAATCCACCGAGGTCATCACGGACCGTTATCTAACAGTAACTGCTGCCGTCGTGTTCATCGGCATATTCCTTGCCATTCTGATCAATGTGGGCATTTTTAATGATATGTATTTCCATACCGTATTCAATCTGACCTTCTGGCCCCTGCAGCTCGGCATTTATATCGGCAGATACCCTTCTTTTCTATCCCTGGGACTTCTGTTCTTTTCCTACTTTGCCACATACTTCTTAAAGCACAGCGGCCACTATCAGTTTATCTATCCGGGAAAAAGGCCCCAGTATACCAGAAATTACAAGCAAAAGTCCACGAAATTTGTTTTTCATAAATCAAATGCCAGAAACATGGCGCAGCTTTGCGCTTTTGCCTTGATCGTTTCTTTGTTTTTTTCGGCCTTTGGCATTGCTTCCATCCCAAGCTCCGAACAGGCGGCTTTAAATTCCTCTCCTTTAAAGGAATCCGCAGACCAATATGTGAAAATATTTGTCCAGAACGGCTTTTCCGGTTTCTTCAATCGTTATGAAGCCACCGGCGGCATCAGCAACGGACGGCTCGGCGGCGTCAGCAGCGTCCGCCCCGATTATCAGACGGATTTAATTGCCACCTTTGTTCCCTACGCCTATGAAACTCTTTACTTAAAGGCTTTCGTAGGGATGGAATATACCGGTTCCTCCTGGCAGGAGCCCGGCAAGGCCACCTTAAACAGATACCGTTACAGTGCTTCTCCTGAAAGGTCAATTTCCGAAAATGCCTTTACGGAATCAACCTTTTTATCCGCTATGATGGAAGATGAAGCCGTTCCCCCCATGTCGGGAACCATGATCGTGGAGAATGTGGATGCCGCTCCCAATCATTTATATCTTCCCTATTATACATCCGAACCCGTAGAACACTCCGCAGTTACCCTGGAAAGCATTCTGGACGGTTCCCTTGTGCCCGGGCGTTCCGTTTCCATTGAATATATCCCCTATTCCCCGGCACAGACGGATTTGGACAAATTAAATTCAGACGTATTTGACAGTTACCGCAGTCAGGCTGCCAATACCGGATTTCATGCATACAGCGAGGAAGTATATGAAAACTATCTGCAAGTCCCCGACGAGGTGCTTCCCTCACTTATGAAATACCACAGTGCGATCGGTTCTTCTTCGGATTTGTCGGAACAGATCTTCCTGATACGCCAGTTTTTGGCTGCCAATTACAGCTACAGCATGACGCCCGGAACAACTCCCCGGGATGAGGATTTTGTGACCTATTTCCTGGATACCCAGAAAGAGGGCTACTGCGCTCATTTTGCTTCCGCCGCCGCTCTTTTATTCCGTTCCTATGGCATTCCTGCCAGATATATAGAAGGCTATATTATCAGCCAGGCAGCCATTTCCGACCGTGCTTCGGCTACGGAATACGCTTATGACGACTTTTTTACCGGAGAAAATATTTTGGGAAACAGCAATGTGGTAGAAGTGGAAATTAACGACGGCGACGCCCACGCCTGGGTGGAGGTGTTTGTAGACGGTTTCGGCTGGATCCCCGTGGATGCCACTCCGCCCTCCCAGGATGATGAGGAAACCACTTATTCCGATTTCCTGTCGGCTCTTTCCGGGCTTTTTGACGCCAATACCGCACCGTCAAATAACGAAGAGGCCAATACGGATTTTAATAATCCTTTTTCTTCCCTGCAGTTCCAGAATTCTCCGATAATTATCCTGTTTCTTGCCCTTTTGGCTCTGGCTTTACTATTGCCGGCACTTTTAAAATCTGCGCAAAGCCTTATGGCATGCATAAAAAGAAGACGGGCATACAAAAGGGGACAGTACGATATCTGTATTGCCCATGCATACCAGAAATACTGCCGCATCCTGCGCAAGAAATATCCCCGGGAAAATCTGAAATTACCCGAAGACGTAGGGAGCTTTACCGACCGGCTTCTTTCCGGCCCTATGGAAAATATAGCAATAAAAATGTCTGCATCCGAATTGACCGACTTGACGCAGAAAGCATGCTTCGACAAAAAACAGCTTCCAAAGGAAGCTGCTGATCAGATCATATCTGCATATAAGATTTTACAAAAAAGGGTTAAATAGGATTTACGTTCCGACCATCCAAATCCATTGATCGGGATTCGGCAATCAGACTTCTTTTAACAGTTCCTTCATCAGATAGAGAATTTCCCTGTTTACTTTCTTTTCGGTAATGCCCACCGTCTGGGACATAACTCTCAATCCTTCCAGGGCATACATGATATTGCGGGCCGCGCCTTTAGGATCCTCACAAATAAATTCTCCTGTTTTGACACCGTCCGCGATCAGTTTTTCAATGATCTGGACAGCCGCATCAAACTGCGCCTTCAAAGGGTTTTCATTTTGGGGAAATTTGTTTGCAAAGAAAAACTCGTAGGTTGCCATAGTCAGACTGTCCGTCTGGTTACACAATTCCTTTTTCTGCTCCTGTAAAAACAGCGCCAGAATATCCGAGCTGGGTGCATTTTCACTGACTGCCTTGGTAAAAACATTTTCCTCTCCGCTTTCGGAAGCATCCTTCATATTTAAGACTTCCAGAAAAATTTCCTTTGTGCTGTCAAAATATAAGTAAAGACCGCCTCTGCTGATCTGACAGGCCTCCACAATATCCTTCATGGTCACATCCTTAAAGCCTCTGTCAGCAAAAACCTCTCTTGCCTTTTTTAAAATAAACGCTTTCTTTCTGGCTGACTTTTCTCCCATAGTATCTTACTCCGTTTCTTTTTCTGCGGTGTCCGTCTCCTCATCCATGGTTTCTTCTGCTTCGTTTTCCTGTGTATCCGCCGGTTCTTCCAGCTCTTCAATTTCCACGGCAGATTCTATTTCCTTTTCATCCTCGTCTCTTGATACTTCCTCTTGTTCCTCTTCTTCCCCTTCACATTCATCGTCAACCATCTCTTCCGTATCTGCTTTTTCTTCATATCCGGCTTCTACGGTTTCTTCTGCTGACTCTGTCAAGATTTCCGTCTCTTCTCCGAATTCTGCTTCCGATTCTACCTCTTCTCCGGGCACTTCCGCCTCTTCTCTATATTCCTCTTCTGTGTTTTCTTCTTCGCATTCCGCTTCCTGAAATTCTATGGTTTCCTCTTCATATCCTGCGTTTGCAGATTCTACGGTTCCCTCTTCGTATCCCGCCTCTGCAGATTCTACGGCTTCCTCCCCGTATCCCGTTTCCTCATATTCTACGGCTTCTTCCCCGTATCCGTCCCCGGAAAATTCCTCGTTTTCATACATGGCCATTTCTTCCAATTCTGAAAGGACATCATCCTCAACGACAATAGGCTGGTCCCAGAATTCTACGATCTGCCTTGCCTTTTTTAGTATATTGAGGAAGATCTTATGGTCTACGCCGTCCTTCCACAAATATGCTTTGGTCATACCGCCGAATATGTAACGGGATAAAATGCACTGCAGCACTTCCATATGCATGATATCCGCGGTCTCGATCATCCTGAGTTCGTCTTCATAATCCATAATATGGTTTCTTGTATAGAAGTAATGATAATTCTGCTCCATAAAAACAGTTGTGCTGGCGTCGTTTAAAAAGGATAACAGAATGCTGTCATATACGGGAAAGGACAATGTATGCCTCATTTTATCCCCGTCTTCATAATATTTGGAAACATCATTTCCGCTCTTTTTTTCCAACCAGGTAATATAACGGGATAACCTGATAACGTCCTCCCGAAACATGCCCAAAAATTCTTCCCTGCTCAATTTTTCCTTCTGCATATGTCTCCCCTGACCTTCCCATTTGTGTATCCGTTTGTGACATATATGTCAATCAGTTTTATTTTACCACACTTTTTCCAAAAGTAATAGACAGGAATCAAAGAAACCTGTCTTAATTAAAAATAATCTACCGTTTTTTTGCAAGCGGTGCAAATATTGTCTTTCTGCCAATAAATCCCACGATCCTGGTAACAAGGATTCCTAAAAGCACACCACAGCTGTCTATGAACACATCCTTTTTGGACGGACTCCTGCCCGCTACAAACGACTGATGATACTCGTCAAGGCAGGCAAATCCCACACAAAAGGCGCCGGCAAAAATAACCAGCCAGATCCCCCGCATGCCATATACATACAACGGAAAAGCTACCGTTACGGCCAAAATAAAATATTCCGTAAAATGAGCCAGTTTCCGCACATGATAATGATACTTATGGGCATACGCCTCGATCTGTTCCTCCGTAAGCTCCTTGTCAAGCACCTTGTCCGCCACATAAACAAGCCCCTTGCTTACCTTATAGCTGAGCGCCGAGGAGTCCCCTCCTCCCTGGGATGAAAAATGAAAGATCATTGCCATGACCAGGATAGCCGGCACAAAAGATAATGGTTTTAATACCATACGCAATAAAGTTTTTATAAAAAGCCATATATATTTCATTTTGTTTTATTCCTCTCCATGCAGGAGCTTCCCTCTACAATTTCCGGCTCCATTAAAATGTGTTTTCCCTCTCCCCTATCCCCGCTCTTTATCAAAGAAAGCAAAAGCTCTGCCGCCGTTTCCCCAAGCTTTTCCTGGGGATGCCTGATGGTGGTAAGCTTCATCCCCGCCGCCATTTGGGAATTGTCATATCCCGTTACCGAAACATCCTCAGGCACCTTAAGTCCTTCCGCAGCCAGGGCGCGAATTACCTCAAAAGCGATCTGGTCATTATAGCAGACGATCCCATCCATTTCTTTCCCGCATAACGCCATTTCCCTGATACGCTCATAAGGCTGGATAGCTCTGTCCTCTGTATAGAACCAGATGATACGCTCCGGGTCATAAAGGATCCCTGCTTCCTGTAACGCCTTAACATATCCCTTGTAACGGTTTCTTCCCTGGGAATCATCCGCCTTAAAAACTCCTACGATATTTCTGTGTCCGAGATCCGTCAGATATTTTGTAATAAGGTATCCTCCCTTAAGATCATCCATCAGGATATGCGGCTTTTCCTTCATCTGCGAAAAACATCCCTGGATAAAAACATAGGGGATCTGGAACTCATCCATTTTTTCATACAAATGCATATGCTTACAGTAGATCTCGCTTTTGCTGGGTTCAATGATCATCCCGTCTATATCCTTCTTCAGAAGCTCTTCCAAAATTCTGGCTTCCCGGCTGCGGGAATTCCTTGTGTTCTTCAAAATGATGCTGTAGCCCTCATCTGTCAGAACGCTGTCTATCCCCTGAATTACCCTTGGAAAAATATAATCGGAAAGATAAGTGGTAACCACCGCAATATTTTTTGATGTCTTTGTATGTATTGCCAGCTCGGAACAAAAAGTACCCTTGCCATGGAGCGCATATACATAACCCGCATTCTCCAAAATAGCAAGGGCTTTCCTTACAGTATGCCTGCTGACCTGATACCTTTCGGACAGCACATTTTCAGACGGGAGTTTTTCCCCCGCCTGAATCTGTCCCGATAGGATCATCCCACGCAGCTCTTCCGTGATCTGATCGTATTTCAGCTTTTTATTACCGGTATCCGCCATCTTTTGTCTCCCGACCGGCTTCTTAAAAGAACTTTTTCCGAACAGTCCTTTTCTTAAAAGAAACCTTTTACTTCGTTAAAAGCAGCATGATATCATTGCTTCTTGCAATAAATTTGGTCATTGCCTCCGGCGCTAGAGGCGCATTCTGAAGCATTGCCAGATCATACAGCTGCTCGCAGATCATCTTGGTGTTTTCCCCGTCCCCATGCTCCATCACATAGGTAACCAGAGGATGGTTTGCATTTAACACAAGAGTCTCTCCCTCGCTTCCGAACATACCCATATCCATTCCGCTCGTAGCATACATTTTCATCATATCCTGCATGCGGCGGCTCTCTTCGGAAACAGTAATCATGGATGAAATCTTCTTGTTCTTTAATTTCTCAATTTTAACAGAAAGTTTCTCTTTTTTCAAAGCCTTTTTCATGATCTTTGCAATTTCCTCCGCCTTGGCGTCGAACTCCTCCTGAGCCTTTTTGGAGGTTTTTGCCTTAAAACTGTCCGTTAAGTCCGCATCGATCCTTGAGAACTTGATTCCTTCATTTTTGGATTCCAGCTGGTTGACAAAGGGCTGGTCGATGTTTTCCGTCAGATACACGGCATCCATTTTAGCCTGCTTAAACATATTGATATACTGGCTCTGCTGTTTTTCATCCGTTATATAGTAAATAACCTTTTCCTTCTTCTCCTCTTCTTCGGATTCTTCCTCCGACTCTCCTTCTACGGCATTGCCGTCCGCATCCACAATTTCGGCTTCAACCTTCTCCCCGTTTTCATCAACGGCATTTTCCCCGTTCTCTTCCCCATCGGTATCAATGGGTTTTACCTCTAAGCATTCCGGCAGGGTCATATAATTGCCGTCCAGATTTTTGAAAAGGATATAGTCGGTCATCTTCTCGCAGAATTTATCATCCTTTAAGCAGCCGAATTTAATGAAGGGACTGATATCATCCCAGTATTTTTCATATTCTTCTTTCTCGGTCTTGCACATGCCCGCCAGCTTATCCGCAACCTTTTTGCTGATATAATCTGAAATTTTCTTAACAAAACCGTCGTTCTGCAAAGCAGACCTGGAAACGTTTAAGGGCAGATCGGGACAGTCGATGACGCCCTTTAAAAGCATGAGGAATTCGGGAATGACTTCCTTGATATTGTCCGCTATAAATACCTGATTATTATATAACTTAATGGTTCCTTCAATGGATTCGTACTCTATATTGATCTTGGGGAAATAGAGAATACCCTTTAAGTTAAAAGGATAATCCATATTTAAATGAATCCAGAACAAAGGCTCCCTGTAATCCCTGAATACCTTGCGGTAGAACTCAAGATATTCCTCCCTTGTGCATTCATTGGGATGCTTTGTCCAAAGGGGATGGGTATCGTTCATCAATTCAGGACGCTTTTTGATCTTGACCTTTTTCTCCGGTTCCTTCTTTTCGGCTCCTTCTTTATCTGCTTCTTCGTCCGCAGCTTCTTTTACCTCGGGTTCGATTTTTTCAATTACCTCGTCGGAAGGAAGCACCTCTTCCTCTTTGACGATCTCTGTCTCCGTAGTATTTAACTTGCCCACATAAATCTCATAAGGCATAAAAGAACAATACTTTTTAATGACCTCTTTAGCCTCATACTCATTACAGAATTTCAGGCAGTCTTCATTGACAAACAGGGTAATGGTCGTACCTACTTCCGTTCTATCCCCGTCTTTCATATCAAATTCCGTACCGCCGTCGCATTCCCAATGTACCGCTTTAGCTCCATCCTTATAGGACAATGTATCAATATGCACGGCATCCGCTACCATAAATGCGGAATAAAATCCCAGACCGAAATGGCCGATGATCTGGTCCTCATTTGTCTTATCTTTATACTTTTCAATAAAATCCGTCGCGCCTGAAAATGCGATCTGATTGATATATTCTTCCACTTCATCAGCCGTCATGCCCAGGCCGTTATCGGAAATGCTGATGGTCTTGTCCTCGGGGCTTACCCTGATATCCACCTTGGGCGTAAACCCTTCAGGAAGAGAATACTCCCCCATCATATCCAGTTTCTTTAATTTGGTAATGGCGTCACAGCCGTTAGAAACCAGCTCCCTGTAAAAAATATCATGGTCGGAATATAACCACTTCTTAATGATGGGAAAAATATTATCGCTGTTGATGGATAAGTTTCCATGTTTGTTAGACATAAAATCACGTTCCTTTCTTTTATCAAACCTCTCAATAATATGAAGTTTACAACCCCTTTCGCCATTCGTCAAGCAAAAACTAGCACTCATTTCAATCGAGTGCTAGTAATTTGTCAAAAAGCCTGATTTTATAAGGCTTTTCCATTTCTTAAATTTTTATAAATCGCAGTCTATTCCGAAAAATACTTTTCATAAATATCAAAAAAGCTGCTGGTCGTTACCTGTTCTTCATGGACCATAAAAATATTTCCCCATAATTCCTCATTCATCTGACGGATCTGATTTTCCGCAAAGGTCCCGTAAACTTCGTTAAAGGCCTCCTTCTTCCTCTGGGTAATGATCTTTTCTTTATTGGCATCCGTTTCCTTCCGGTCCAGCGTGCTGACACAATGGATAATGTAATATCCTTCTTCTCCCTTTATAACCTCTCCCGTTTCATCTACGGCAAGATTAAAGGCACATTCCTCTACCGCGCCGTCTACCGCGCCTTTTCCAAAGGAATGGGTAACCGCTTTATCATCGCTGTAGGAAAGCGCCAGCGTATAAAAATCCTCGCCTTCCAAAAGTCTCCTTCTAAGTTCCTCCGCCAGTTCTTTCTTTTCCGCATCTTCCTCCTGGGATCTTATAAATATCCAGTCCACGGTAACGCTCCTTGCTTCGTCATCGCTGATCTCCGGATTGATATCCCGGATAATATACTCATACACCTTATGGGCAATGACATATTCCCGATACATTTGTAAAAGTAGTTCCTCCGTCACATTCATGGACCTTATTTCATCAGCATTCAATGACTGATAATACTCCGCGGCAGCCTGTGAAACCAGCTTTTCTTCTTCATCCGTCAAGGTAACCTGATACTGGACTGCCAAAAGGTTCATGGTCTTGACCTGGGCGATCCTTGCTGCGACCGTATCCTTGATCCTGCTTTCCATGGAGATCCCGTTGCTGGAAACGCTCCATATCTGGCTTCCGTATACTGCCTCGTAACGGTTCTGGATATTGGTCAGGTAAACCATAAATTCACTCATGTGGCAGGAGCTGCTTCCGATCCTGAACACTTCATCCTTTTCAAATCCCGTGGTCAGTACGATCTGGGTAACCGTATCGCTTTTGTCCGGTTTTACGCTGTCCTCTTCATTCTTTCCACATGCGCAAAGCAACAAAAGTCCCAAAAGCAGCAATGCCGGTATAATTAATTTTTTATTTCTCATATGCTTTTAAAATACTCCTTGCAACACTGATACCGTTTGCCGACGCCTGCTGTAAGCCACGGGTAACTCCTGCTCCGTCCCCGATGGCACGAAGCCCTGCAATGCTGGTCTCAAAATCCTCGTTTACAACAACCCTGTTACTGTAGAATTTAACCTCTACGCCATACAAAAGGGTCTCGTCCGCCGCGATTCCCGGTGTGATCTTATCCAGGGCCTCTAACATCTCTTCTATATCCACCATAATACGGTGCGGAAATACAAGGGATAAATCTCCCGGCACCGCATCCTTTAAGGTGGGGATCAGGTTATTCCTGCACAGCCTTTCCTCCGTGGTCCTCCTGCCTCTCTTAAAATCGCCGAAGGTCTGCACCAAAACTTTCCCGCCGCAGAGCATATTGGAAAGCTGGGCGATCTGTTTGCCGTACTCAATAGGCGTTTTAAAGGGCTTTGTAAAATTCTTGGAAACAAGGATGGCAAAATTGGTATTATCCGTCTTGTACTCCTTGGACTTATAAGCGTGACCGTTTACCACCGCAAGGCCGTTTTCATAGTATTCCGTGGCAACCTCTCCTGAAGGGTTGGTACAGAAAGTACGCACCTTATCGTCAAAGGTAGGGGTATGGTAGATCAGCTTAGCCTCATAGAGGTTTTCATTTAAAAACTGCATGACCTCATCCCGCACTTCCACCCTGACGCCCACATCTACAGTGCCCGGCGTGGTTTCGATCCCGATCTCCTCACACTTATCCTTAAACCAATCGGCGCCTTCCCGGCCTACTGCGGAGACGATCTCCTTTGCATAAAAGCTCTCGCCTTTATCTGTTACAACGCCTACAGCCCTGCCGTCCTCCACCAGGATCTGTTCCACCATGGTCTGGAACAAAAGGGATGCGCCCTTGTCCTCCAGATGCTTTTGAAGCTTCTTGTATATCTTATAGCCTTCCTCTGTTCCCAGATGCCGGATGGGGCACTCCACAAGCTTTAGGTTGGCGTTAATGGCCTTCTTACGGATCTTTCTGATCTCCTTTTCCTTATCCACTCCGTATACGTTTGCATCCGCACCGAATTTTAGATAAATGCTGTCGGATTCTCCTATTAATTCTATGGTCTTATCATATCCTAATATCTTTGGGAGATTCCCGCCCACATCGGGGGAAAGGGATAATTTCCCGTCGGAAAAAGCGCCTGCCCCTGCAAAGCCCGTTGTAATGGAACAGGGCTTACAACCTACACACTGCTTTGTTACCCTCTTAGGACATGTCCTCTGCTCGATGCTCCTCCCCTTTTCAATCATCAATACCTTTAGATCCGGCTTCTTCTCCAGGAGTTCGTAGGCGCAAAATATGCCGCCGGGTCCCGCACCGATGATAATGACATCGTACCGGTTTTCATATGTTCTATCCATAAAATGTACCGCCTTTCACAAAAGCATACAAAACTGCCGCTTCATACTTCTTACCGTCTCACATAAGATATACAGCCTTTCATAAAAGCGTACAGCCGTACGTACAAAATTTCATAATCTGACATTAGAAATTTTAGCATGGAATGGAAAATATAGCAATTTTAAAATATTTTTTCATAAGGGGTCTGAATTTGAAATTAAATAATTTCCACTCTGAATATCCCTCAAAATCATGCATTATTCACTATTACCTAAAATCTCTGCAATGGACTTCTGAATCTCTTCCTGTGGGAAACTGTATTCGTCTTTATCCAGCAATGGTTCAAAAAACATACACGCAGTGCGGTACATAGTCCCCCGATACATTAGTAACGCTGCATTGGTTCCATTGCCATAACCGTGTTTTTCCGGACTTTCCACCATATCATAGTTATCCAGCATTTCATTCAGAATTAAAGGTTTCAACCTATCGAACCCTTCTTCCATCTCTCTTTCAAATAAATCGTAGTTTTCAATATCATCCTCGTATTTGCATTTTTCCCTGATGATCTGCATGATCGTTTCATATTGTGATTTCCATGTATTGTAATAAAGTTCCTGACACATGCGATATGTAACTTCATCTTGCTCTCCTGCTTTTAACAGTGCATCCGAAAAAAGTGGATCAATTGGATTTTCCACGCATCCATAAAATACATGCGTTCCATTCTCTGTTTCTTCCTTCCCATTATATATGCGTAAACACATTAATGCGGTGTCATAATAAAGTTTCCTATACATACAATATGTATTTAGCCCTATTATATCTCCATTTTCTAATATGGGGCGGAAGCCGGATGCATGATGTGTTTGATTCTTCTCCTCATTTTTTTCATTATGTATATACATCCCCATTAATATAACAGCACACATCAAAATTATATTGATAATCAATAAAATCTTAGTTTTCATAGAAACTCCTCCTAAATCGGGTAGGAGGTAGATAATTATTTTATCTACCGACCTC
>ULTO01028101.1_pt1 | contig 27514 bp, 18 predicted proteins | sample 1957601 | NCBI WGS metagenome assembly ULTO01 (sample SAMEA4835734, study PRJEB28245) | human gut metagenome | biome: gut microbiome; material: fecal sample | place: Denmark | collected 2008 | reverse complement strand
CTAAAACTTGATGCTGGTGTACTTTTGACACCCACATCATATAATATTTTTTATATATTCCCTTCCCTTTTTAATTACTTCTCTTTTTAATTGTTCAAAACTAATTATTTGATTTATCCATTTTCCGTCTTTTGGATCTTTTAAAGAAAATTCCACATCATGAGAACCCTGTTCTTTTAAAGCTTTTACAATACTTATTATTACATCTTCATTTCTTTTTTCAAACACAATCCAAGTATTATATGATTCTACATCACTAAGTGCAACATAATCTTTTATCATCAAACTTTTAATAACTTTAGCCATTCTTTCGAACCAATCATACAATGAAACTTTATCCATAAATTCCTCTATTTCTTGTGGATATATCTCACCATAAATATAACCATTGCATTTAATTTGGAAAAATCCATTTTGTCCTACAAAATCATCATATTCGTTAGGCACTATGCGATAATTTAACTCAAACATATGTTTCTCTCTACTTTCTTATTTATTTCGCACAAAAAAGCTCTTATTTTAGCCATTCGTCCAATAGTCTATAAAGTTACTACAATGACTCCACATCTGATGACGGGCAAAACTGTGTCATTTCGGGTGCAATGCACTTCGTTTTCCTGTCAAAAAGTTACACAAATTAAAACGTCATCCTTTTTATGAAGGCGAATCTGTGTTCCTTTCTTCCCTATGGCTGCTACCCTCTCATGTCTAACAGGATCTTCCTTCCGTTTCCGGCAGATCTTAAATTCTTTCGTCCAGCCTGCCCATAGTGGGGTGCTGCCTCTGCTCCTACCCGGGGGCATACCTTATAAACTATGTCCCGGCAGAACCGTTCCTCATCAAACTCATAGCCCGTCTGTAATACTATATAAAATGTCCTGATCGCTTTACACGCTACCGCTATCTTCGCCTGCATCCCTCCAAAGGGATTTCGCTCCCTGTTCCGGTAATAGAGGAATGCATCCTGAAATGCCGGATTCCAGTTGATCAGTGCCCTTGCAGATTCGTACATTGTCCTCCGCAGTTTTCTCCTACCCTTCTTGCGGATCCGCAACTGGCCTTTCTTCTTGCCTGAACTTTTCTTTACGATTTCCAATCCGTCAAGTTTCTTTATCTGCTTCGGGTCTGTGAAACATCTGATATTACCTGCCTCTGCAACAAAGCCGATTACCGTGCCCCACCCTACACTGATCTGTGCGGCTTCTACCAGAGTCTGTGCCCTCTTTATTCCTGCCGCACGCACCTTTGCATCACGCCATATCTGATTGATTCCACCTGCTCCGATTTTTAAGATATCCTATGGAAATGGTCCCTCTTTATTTTGAAGCCATCCCTGTATCTTATTTGACAGACGCATATACTGCTTCATGATCCGGCAGGAATTTCTGGAACGTAAGCTAGCAACATCCGGTAGGTCCGCAGCCAACAATTACCTTTTTCATTCCGGTTTTATTCATGAGTTCCCTAGATATAATCCCCGACTTTGCCGATATGATAGGTTTCGTCGTGCCACGGTTTACCCCGTTTATTCCGTTCTGTGCTATCCGTTCCGCTTTCCTCAACACGACATCTACCATAATAATTTTCCACATTCTTAAGCCCGTCTGGAAATTCCAAATCTGACAGTACTTAAATTTTTACTGGTATCCTTACTTACCCTCTGCAAAGTCCGACACATGCTTCGGCAAAAATCTAAGTAGCACAATATATGTCTTTTTCTAATAACCTACTCATTGTATTCCTCTAAATCTCTTACCCATAATTTGTTTTCTTTTAATTTTTCTATAATATTATCATTTTTACTTATAATAATTGTCATAGAACTATCCCATGCAACAATTTCTATCTCTGCAAGTGGATGCTGTATAGATACAGGATTTTTCCACAAGCCGGTATACCCATTTGCGTATGGCAATTTACTTTTCAAAACCTCCTCCTTAGTTATACTCTTAGGAAATGCCGAAAAAACCCCCCATATCCATTGAAAGTCTTCGTCATCAATCATTTTTGTCAGCTCTTTTCCTGTTATCCAACAATATTCTTCAGATAATTTTTTTGCATATTCTGTATTTTGAGGATAACACTCATGTCCTGTAATTAACCAATTATATTCTTTTTGAACATTTTCAATTGCTAAAAAGATACTTTTTAAAAATGTAAAATATTTTTCGCCTTTTTCTATTACTAAACCATTCAATTAGTATCCCTCCTATTTGCTTCTATTAGGATTTCCTCCAGACCAATCCCAAGTATGTTCATGTGGATATTCAGGATGAGTCTTAGAATTTCCATGATTAGTCATATCTACATCTCGATATGCATTCCCATTAGCATCATACCACCGTCTTGTTACAACATTTCCATTCTCATCTAATATATCTACACTTGAATTTGGATTTCCCTTAGGACCTGGGTTTTTTGTCACAGTAGTATGACTACTTGATGGTGTTACATCAATCTCATTACCTAAATTACTTGTGACTTTAGTTATTGTACTATTTCCTCCTGCATTCCCCTGCGTTCCTCTTCCCGGGATCAAAGCCGTTGCACTGGTGCTTGCCAGCATAGGATAATAGACAAACCCTGTATACACTCCCACGGCTCCTATCAAGGTGCTTACTACCCCATACTTCTTTTCATCTCCCCCAAACAAGGTATCCCTTATAAAGTTGCTGTTCGGCGTGGTGGAATCCCCATTCCATCCAAATTCTATGTCCTGGATGCCCTGGCTCACGTCTGCAATCGCCGTTATCCATCCGGCAACCCCCAATGTTATTTTTGCTGCTCCCAGAGGAGCGCCTGCACCGGTAGACACTTCCACACCACCTACAACTATAAGCGCCGACCCTCCAAAAGCCTCTGCCACTCCTTTCAGGAAGGTCTTTCCTCCTGCCACGATCCTGTCAACATCTTTCCCTTCCAGAAATTTCTGGACCTGATTATCACAGTAATCATATGCTGCACACGCTTTCTGTTCTGTCCATCCCGCAGCGCTCTCTACCCACGGCTTTCCCAGCACACAGTCTATTGTCGCTGCTGCCGCATGCGCAATATCTCTCCTGTCCGGTCCGGCTTTCGTCCCCGAGGTAATCCTCTCCTCCGCACTCTGGACTGCCGCTCCTCCTTTCGTCGTACCCCGGTTTACCCCGTTCACTTCATTCTTTGTGATCCGATTTGCCGCCATGGAAACTGCAGCTGCCCCGTCCCCCGACTTTGCCACTGCTATCTCAGCCGCCTTACCCGCCTGGTTCTTTGCCTCCTGTGCTGCCTTCCTTACCGTAGCTGCCATCGCAGAAAAGGTGTTCTTTACAGTAGTTCCCACAGCCTTATGCCCGTCCGGGTCCGCATAGTTTATGGGATTATTCCCCACATAAGCATAACGGTTCTGGCTTAAGATGTTGTCCATGGTGCCGCCATAGGGATCACGGCTTAAAAAGGTCCCCGTCGCCATATTCAGATAGCGGGCCCTTAAATATTGCATCCCCAGGTTCTCATGGGTGTATTCCCCGTTATAGCCGTAGGCTGCCGCCTGGGTCCTTACATAAAGGCTTGTGCTATCCGCCCCGTAAGGGCTCCTGCTCCCGTCTGTCCCATAGGCATAGCTGACAGTCCCGCTTCCCGATACCAGGTTTGCCACGCTCCCCGTTCCCGTATAGTAATAGGTCCCGGCAAAAGCTCCCCGGCCTGTCATCCCGGCGTTCTTTATACCTGCCCCGTCTACCGATGCCGCTCCGGCCGTTGTAGTCCCGGAAAGCCCGGCTCCTTTTGCCACGCTGAAGCTTTCACGCCACACCCCGTAGCTGTAGCCCGTAAGGCTCTCCCCCATACCGCCGTTTACTGCGTACTCCGAAAGCACCTGGGCATTGGGGAAACTGACATCATTGACATAGCTTACCTGTCTGTAGGCTCTTTCATTGAAACCGGTCCGGCTTTCATCCCCGAAAAGGCCTTCGATCAGTTCAAAGGGACTCCCCGCTTCTTCCACGGTCTGTCCGCCCTGGCCGGGATACGTTTCCTCCGCTCTTTCCCACAGCATTCCGGAATCCGATTCTCTTGTGCTGCCTTCCCACAAAACGGTCACATCATCCCTAAAGCCCATCCGCTCATGGAGCCATGCCTTGAAGGGTGTGGGTGCGGGCAGGAAAATATCCGCCGCCTGGCAAAGCACTCCGTACCAGAATGCTTTTGCGCCTTCCTTATCACTTTCCTTTGCAGCTTCCGCATCTGAAAGTCCTGCATCGCCGCAGCCTTCCATCTGCCCGTCTGCAGGGTCTCCCTCCTTTCCGTTTCCGGTAAAACGCCCTTCCGAATCTCCGGAAAAACCGTTACCTTCTTCTCCGTCTGCAGGGCCTGCCCCCTGTCCTGACAGTAAGCCCGGGCTTCCCGCATCCGTCCTGCGGGTGTTTCCTGTGCTGTTCTTTTCCGGGCCTGTCCCCGAAGGGTTCCCTGCACTGTTTCCTCCCCGGTTCCATTCCCCATAGGAGGAATCCCCCGGGTCTTCATCCTCTCCTTCCCCTGTCCGGTTTCCGGTTTCATCTTCCTTCCCCTTATCCTCCGTATCTTCATCCGGCTTCGGCGTAAGGAGTCTGTCTGCGGAAAGCTCCGGCGCATATTCCATGGTAAAGACCCTGTTGTCATTTCCGTCATACAGTGCAGCTAAAAGCAGGCTGTCCTGATCCATGACCGCCGTCAGACGGCCCGATGCATCGTATAGATAGTGTCTTTCCTCTTTTCCCTCTTCTTTTATGAGGTTCCCGGCTTTATCGTAGCTATAAAGGGTCTCTCCGTCCTCACTGTCCCAGACCTTTACAAGTCTTCCTGCTTCGTCATAAGTATAGTTTACCGTCAGTTTTTCCCCGTCCGCCAGGATTTCCATCTGCAGCCTGTTGCCCGCCGGGTCATACAGATAAGTGGTAGCAGCGGCAGGTTTCCCTTCTTCCTTTTCCTCACTTTTGATAAGCTGGGACATACCGTCATAGGTATAGCGGTTTTCCTTTTCCACATAGGAATCCCCGTCATAAAGGCGTATTTTCTCCTGTATGATATTTCCCCTGCCGTCATAAGCATAACCGTAAAGGGAAATGGTTTTTCCCTCGTGGGTATTCACAAGGCCTGTTACACGCCCCAGTTCGTCATAGGTAATCCGGGTTTCCCCGTCCTCTCTTTCTGCTCCGGTCAGGTTCCCGTCAGCGTCGTAGGTATAGGCCGTGGTTTTTCCGTCAAGATCCGTAACGAAAGTCATACGGTTTAAGGCATCATAGGTATACGAAGCTTTTCTTCCGTCAGGATAGACTACCTCTGTCACATTTCCAAAGGCATCATATTCATAGGAAATCTCCCTGCCGTTCCCATCCTTTGCCTTTACAAGCCTTCCCGCTTCATCATAGGTATAGAGGCTTTCCCCCGTCACATCATCCATGAGCGTCAGTCTCCCCATGGAGTCATAGCCATAGGAAGCTGTGGATAAGGCCTCTCCTGTGTTCTTAGATACCAGGCGGTTTAAGGCATCATAATCATAGGTAACGGTATTTCCGTTTTCATCCTTAACTTCCGACAGATTTCCTGCTTCATCATAAGCATAAGAAGCCCGGTTTCCCAAGGGGTCTGTGGTCTCTATGAGGTTTCCGGCTTTATCATACTCATAGGAGGTGGTATTTCCGTTCCCGTCTTTTACCTCGGAAAGCTGTCCGTCCTGATGGTAGCTGTAGCTTACCAGGGAATCCTCCCCTTCTATGCTTACAAGCCTGTCCATCACATCATATGTGTAGGTATAGGCTTCCTCTCCCGCTATGTCTTCGTGGCGGAGTCTCCCCTTAGCGTCATATAAATAAGAGGTCTGATTCCCCGCCCCATCAGTCATGGTCTTTATATTGGAAAGGGCGTCGTAGGTAAATGCAGTTTCCATTCCTCCCGGGGATGTAAACCCTGTCAGTCTGCCCCTGGAATCATAGGCATAAACGCTTTTTCCTCCCAGGGCGTCCGTAAAGCCCGTCAGGTTTCCTGTTTTATCATAAGTATAGGCGCTTACGCGGGCCTCTACGCCGTTTTCCGCAGTCCTGCCGGAGGGGGCCTTTTCATAGGAGGTTTCTTTGATGAGCTGTCCTTTCGGGTCATAAACAAGGTCCGTCTGCAGCCCCGAAGGCAGAGTGATACCTGCAAGCCTTCCGTTTTCATCATAATCATACTGATAAAGTGCTTCATCCCCATAGGAAACAGCGGTTACGTTTCCGTCTCCGTCATAGGTATAAGCCGTTTTCCCGCCCAGGGCATCCACGATTCCCGTAAGACGGTTTAAGCAGTCGTATTCATAACGGGTCTCTCCATCAGCATCAGCTAACGAGATCAGGTTCCCGTTTTCATCATAGGAAAGCTCTGCCTCCATTCCCGTGGGTCCGGTAAGCCTTGTCAGGCTTCCCCTTTTGTCATAGGCATACAGATAACTTCCTCCGCCCGGCAGGGTCTCTGAAACCAGACGGCCCGCCCCGTCATAGGCATAAGTATTCTCCGAACCGTCGGGAGCAGTCTCTTTTATAAGGTTTCCTGCTTTGTCATAGTCATAAAGCGTCCGGTTTCCGAACACATCCGTAACAGCCGTAAGACGCCCTGTCTCATCATAGGCATACTCTGTAAGGCGGGTGTCCCCTTCCTTTTTGTAAGCAAGGTTTCCCATTTTATCATAGGCAAAATAATCTGCGCTTCCGTCAGCGTAAACGGCAGAGACCAGCTGTCCCAGGGCATCGTAGGAATAAGCGGTCTTATTTCCTTCCCCGTCGGAAAACCCTGTCAGATTCCCCGTCCTGCTGTATTCCATGGTAGTCGCAGCGCCCAGGGGATCCGTTACCTGTATGAGATTCCCTGCCCCGTCATAGGCATATAAGATCTCCCCCTTATCGGAAGCGGTCTCCTTTACAAGCCTTCCCGCACGATCGTAAGCATAGGCTGTTTTGATCCCCAGAGGGTCCGTAACGGAAAGGATGCTTCCCCGTTTATCGTATTCCATGGATGCGGTGTTCCCGTCTGCATCTTTTACAGAGGTCATCCGGCCTTCACTGTCATAAGTATACTCTGTTTTGTTTCCTTTTGCATCTGTTTCGAAAATAAGATTTCCGAAAATATCATATCCGTACAGGCGCCGCCTGCCCTCTTCATCGGTAAAAGAGGTAAGGTTTCCCGAAATATCATAATCATAGAGGCGCACGCCGCCTAAAGGATCCGTTTCCTTTATGATCCTGTGGGAGGCGTCGTATTCATAAGCCGTTTCCTGTAAGAGAGGGTCTGTTACAAGGATCAGACGGCCGTCCCTGTCATAGGCATAGGAAGTTATTTCTCCCAGGGCATTTACCTCTTTTAAGAGGTTCCCGCCGGCATCATAAGTATAGGCAGTCCTCCCTCCCAAAGCATCGGTCATGCCCGCAAGCCGTCCGGCTTTGTCCCATTCATAAGCCGTCTTATTTCCCAGGGCGTCGGTCAGGACCGTTAAATTCCCCCGTTTATCGTATTCACAGGTCGTGGCATAACCCTCCTCATCCAAAAAGGCGGTAATCCTTCCTGCTTTGTCGTATACATAGTTCTGCCTTCCGGCAGCCGTTTCCGTGCCGGTAAGCCGGTTCCCTTTATCATATGTATAGACGGTCCTGTTCCCTTCCCCGTCAGTCATTGAGGTACGGTTATTGTTCCTGTCATAAGTATAAACGGTCTTTCCGCCTTCAGGGTCAGTGATCCTTGTAAGGTTCCCTGTGTTGTCATAGGCGTATTCCCAGACGGCGCCGGAGGGGGTGGTCTCTTTGATGAGGCGGTCATGGTCATCATATGCATACCGGGTTATCCTTTCCCCGCCTTCTTCCAATGCGGCAGTCCCTGTGTTTCCTTCTTCTGCGGATGTGCCGGCGCTTCCCCTCTCCCTTATGAGGATGCAGTTTCCGTTCCCGTCGTATTCCCGCTCCTGCATCAGCCCGCCGGCGTAGGCTGTCCTGATAAGCCGTCCTTTTTCATCATATTCATAAGCTTCCGCTAACACCCCGGCACGGCTGATGCCCGTCAGGCGGCCAAGGAGGTCATAGGTGTAAGCGGTTTCAATCCCTTCATAGTCCCTTTCGCTTAAAAGCTGTCCTGTATAGGGATCGTAAGCCATGGCGCTTTCATGACCCGAAGGGTCTGTTACTTTAATCAGACGGTCATTTCCGTCATATTCATAGTACCGGCTGTTCCCTTCTGCATCCACAGCCTTCACGGGACGGTCCATGGCGTCAAAGGACACCTTTCTTACATTTCCGTAGGGATCCTTTTCAGAGATCCGGTTGCCGTTTTTATCATAGGCATACTCATAGCGGTTCCCCATGCCGTCTGTCACGGAGGTAATGTTCCCCGCCTTGTCGTAGGTATAAATGCTCTTTTCCCCCATAGGCCCCAACACGGATAGGATGAGTCCGGTCCTTCCGTAGGCAATGGCGGTATGTCCCCCTTCCGGCGAAGTGACGGATGTATTTCTTCCCAAAGGGTCATAGGCATAAAGGGTAACATTTCCGTTACCGTCGGAAATGCTTACGGGCAGTCCCATGGCGTTATAGGCATAGGACGCCGTTACCGTGCCGTTTAAGGTAGCTTTTGTCAGATAGTTTCCCGTATAGCTGTAAAAGATGTGGTTTCCGTTCCCGTCGGTTTCTCCTTTTAACCGGTTTCTGTTATCATAGGTAAAGCTTCTCCCCGTTCCGTCGGCTTCCGTGAGCCTTTTAAGGTTTCCTGCCCCGTCGTATTCCGCCGTTACGGTATTGCCCATGGCATCCGTCGTGGAAAGCAGGTTTCCGTTCCCGTCATAGGAAAAAGAGGTAACGATATTTCCCCGGGTCTTTTTCGTGATATTCCCGTCGGCATTATAAACAAAAGAGGTCGTCACTCCCGTTCTGTCAACGGTCTTTACCATCCTTCCCCCGATATATTCCTTTGTCTCCCCGGTCCCGTCGGGATAAGTTATTCTTGTGGTACGGTAATTTTCGTCGTATTCATAAACAGTCAGGTTTCCTGCCGCATCCTTTGCCCGGGTCTTTCCCTGTCCGTAGCTTAACGTGATGGTCCCTCCCAGTCTGTCCGTCTGGCGGATCACACGGTTTTCATCATCGTAAAAGTTCTGCACCACCCTGTTTCCGTTTTCATCATACCAAGCTTTTAAGCGGTGCCTGTCGTCATAGGAAAAGGTCTTGCTGTTTCCCATGGGATCTTTAACCTCTGCAAGGTTCTGCCCATCGTCATAGCGGTATTCATAGATGCCGCCGTCAGGCATGGTCATAGAAGTAATACAGCCGTTATCATCTACGGTTACCCCCATGGTAACGCCTTCCCTGGAAATGCCCGTAAGCCGTCCCTCACTGTCCCTGTGGAAGGTGCGCACTTCCCCGTTTTTTCCTTTGATCTGGAGGAGATCTCCTTTTGTATCAAAGGTGTGGACGCTGCCGTCTTCCTCTTTTATTTCGTATTTATAAATGTCTAAGGTCTGTTCCCCTGCCGAAAAGCTGCCCTGCGCTTCCCCTGTCTTTATCCGTTTCAGGCTGATCTGATACCCTTCAGGGCTTCTGTAGCCGCCCCTTCCGTCAGGGGTAAAATAAAGACTGCTCCCGTCAGGACGATTGTATACAAGGGTCCCGTCGGGAAGGGCGCCCATACTTTCGTCAAACATGGAGGTAAAGCCCCGCCCGAAGCTTCCCAGCCTTTCCGCATTCATTCCGTTGTAATATCTCTGCATGGCAAAGACGCCCAGAGCGTCATGAAAGGAAAAATCCTCCTGGGCTAAAAAGAAGTTGCCTGTATTTAAGTTGATCGGCTCAAATCCGAATTCACAGTGGAGCCCCCTTCCTAAAAGGGCGGTGTCGATCCGACTTTTTTCATCATCGGTCAGTTCCCCCGGCTGATAAGGAGTGTTCCGGTTTTTCTGCGGGTTCCTGATAAAGATGGTGTTATTTTCCACCATCAGGGTGTCTGCCGCTTTGTTATCAAACATCAGGACGGAAAGAGGTACCCCATAATAATCCGCGATCTTTGAAAGGCTGTCATATCTGGTGGCCCGGTAGATCAGAAACTCATCGCTCTTTACGAGGGTTCCCTGTTTATCCCCCTTTGCAGCCTGGGCGCTCATAAAATACAGGGTGTCATAGTCAAACTCCGTAAAGGGATATGCGCTCTGCCAGTTGGACTGTACATCCTTATAGCGCAGTATCCCCTGGGGAAAGGCAGCCTCAAAGGAGCTGCTGTCGGGGTACACCTTTGCATTGTCCGTCCCATGGATCCCCTCATAGTTTTTGGAAGCATCGGACAGGGCATAACGGACAAAAGCGTAAGGTGTTGCTAACCCATCTGCAAAAACGCCGTAGCACTGCATCTTCCCGTCCGTGGAAGTAAGGGTCATGGGACGCAGGTTGATGGTAGTATTAGAAAGACTGTAGTCCATGGGCACGTCCCCCGCCGGCTGCCAGGTAATGGAGATCCTGGGGGTAAGGGAAGCGTCGGGATAGTTTTCCGTGGCAAACACCGCGCCCGGCATGGTCTCATCGGAAGAAAGCAGCAAAAGTCCATGGCTTTCATAGGTACTGTGGATCCACCCGTTTACCGAATCCCTGATGTCGTAGCTTTTCCATCCTTCTCCCGCCGGCCTCATGGAATCCTCTCCCGCAATGAACCGGTCCAGGTTCACGGAGTTTTCCCATGTGATATCCCCGTAGGAAAGGGGCTGCCTTAAGCGGTAGCATCCGATATCAAAGCCGTTATTTCCATTGAGCTGGCAGATATCGAGGCTTGCAGAGATCACATCGATATCACGAAAGCCCGCAAGGATATCCTGATAGCGGAAGGTCGTGATCACGTAGCTCCTGGACTTCCCGATCCCGTCAAAGTATCCTGTAAAGCTGCAGATCTCTTCCGGCAGATACCCTCCTAAATTTGCTATGGTAAAGTTGTCGATCTCATTCTGCAGCACAGTGGTACTGGGGTCTATTTTCACGGGATAGACACGGGATGTATCCTCTATCCAGCCCTTATCCGCAGAAAGGGTCAGAATATATTCCCCGTCCCGTTCCGCAAGCTCCAGGGTTATATCCTCCGATACTTCCCCGGCGGCATCCTCCATGCGGGGCGCGCTGATAATGATGGCCGGCAAAGTATTTTCACTGATGCTGCCTTTGTCTGCATCGCTTTCTCCCGCATCATTCCCGCTCAGGCTCTTTCCAGCCGCATCGTCCCCGCCTCCGTCATTTTCCCCGTTTATATCATTCCCGCTGACCTCCCCTGCAGCTTCGTAGATATAGACGCAGTTATTCTTAAGGACCGCCCTGATCCCCTTTTTTTTCAGGGAATAGGTAAAGTCCGTCTTTTCCTGGGGCGCCAATAGGATGATATCCTGTTTCACGCCATTCGGCTGCACCGTATACTGGATATCAATATTTTCATACACCCCGTTATATCTGATGGCATTGTCCGACACCGCCGCCTTTGTATAATCCCCGTCTTCTGCCGTAAGGGCCGCCTCCACGCCGTTCCCGCTGACGGTAACGGTCCTTTCCCCGTTTCCTCCTGCCGGGAATGCGGCGTTCATGCTGTTTTCCTTATTGGTATAAATATCCCCCTCCGTGCCGTTTCCGGACACCAGGGTGTTGTCTATGGCTTTCTCCTGCCCGTCTTCCATGTAGGTGTTGGGACAGGAGGTAAAAACTGTCCGATAAGTCCCGTCAGGCAGACGGTAGGTCTTATAGTTTTTTCCGGTCTCAATGAGGATCCCGCCGTCCTCCTCCGATAGTTCGGATGCTTCCCTCTCCGGCATCCTTAAAGATCCTTCGGGTATTTCCGTAAGGGACGGTATTGCGGCGGACGGGGCTTTGTCCTCAGCTTTCCCGGCGGCTTTATCCCGGGTGTCCGCCCCGCCCGGAGCGGCGGGCGTCTCCCCTGTCCCGTCTAAAAAGTCCCCCGAGAGGGTCCTGCCTTCCTTTACCCGGAAGATGTCTTCCTCCCGCTTAAGCCTTTCCGCTTCTTCTCTTTCCTGTTCCCGCTGCTCCGATACCCTCCGGTATAAATCCGGCAGGCCTTTCGCATAGGCCGGCGCCTCTTGTGTGAAGACTAAGAGGACTGCCAGAAGGAGGCTGACCGCACGAAAGATATTTGTTCTTTTCCTCTGTCTTTTCTGACGGACTTTTCCCTGCTGTGGTTTTCTCTGTTGTAGTTTTCTCATTTGTATCTTCCCCTCGTAAAAAAATAGAACCGGCAGTCCCTATGACCGCCGATTCTAAGTATAACTTATTTTTATTCCCCTACTATTTCCGTATTTGGAAAGTTTTTGCATATTTAATAAAAATTTAAGATTTTTATTTACCCTTAAGCTGTTTCCTGGCCTCATCTCCCAGATAGAAGGCTGACCATCCGTTAAAAGAATTCGGTTCTTCCCATATTCCCACCGCAAACCGATTCCCGTCTTTAAGCCACCTTAATTCCTTCGTGTCTGTATATCCGTTATTCAGTAAATGCTCCCAGGCAACGGGCGCTTTATATTCGCTATTGGAAAGATCCTCTGCAAAAAGAAAATAGCCGATATCCTTATGACAGTCTACCTCCACCCGTTCATCCTCTACCAAAAGCTCTATGTCACGTCCCTTTTCCACTTCGGTCTCTACAACATCCCCGTCTGTGATTTCCCTGCAATAAGTTTCAAAAAACAAGTGAAAATTTCCCTCCTCAAGATGATCCCATCTTGTATAACGCACAGTATGGGAATCCTTCCGGACGCTTTCTTCTAAGATATCCGACATCATATAATCATAAATTCCGCCAAGCTCATCCGAAGCCTCCGCCTTGCTTTTCATATGCTTTATCTTTAATGACCTAAGTCCCGGCAGCGCTTCGATCCCATAACCGTCGGGATCCGGTCCCTCTTTTCCTTTATAAATAATATCCATGTTTACAGTATAAGTTTCATCCTCCAGAATCGCTATTACGCTGTCTTCTGAAACATCCAGCGAAACCGGGACCACGCTTGCCAAAGATATACTCATACCTTCATACCGGTTTTCCTTATCCTGGCTCAAGGCAGGAACCCTCACTTCCACATCCATATACGATTCTATTATTTCATCGCAGGATATTTGAAAATAATCCTGCACATAGTCCGTTCCCATTTCTTTCAGTTCCTGCAGCCGCAGGGAAGTAAAGATTTCTTCTGTCCGGGTGTTTACCACAAACTTATAGGATTCTCCTTCATAAGTAAAACTGCCGTCCACAAAATCCGTCAGGTAATACCCATTGGCTTTAGGAGGAACTGCCGCATGGACAGACGCTGTCACAATTTTCCCTTCGCCCGGTTCTCCCTCCAGATACCGTGCAAAAATTTCCATAGCTGCTTTTTCCTGATCCCGCGCTTCTTCTTTGGTATATTCATTGGGAATACAGCCGGTCAGACAAAGGCTGAGCAATACCAGCAGTCCCGCCGTCAGCAGGGACGCAGACAATTTTAACCGTTTCCCGGACTTTTTACTCATAATCATCTCCCCTTTTCTTCTAATCTTCCATTACAGCCAGCCAGCTGAAAATAAACCAGCTTCTTCTCTCAACCTTCAATTCACGCTCGTATGCATAATCGGTCATGGTTACATGAACCATTTCTAAGTCTTCATCATACTTATTTACATATTCTTCTATTTCTACATCATAAAATACCTTAATACCCCAGGGGGCATCTTCCGGCGAATTTGAATCTATTCTCACATTATAGAGTTTTCCGTCGTCATCCGCGTATATATAATCATAATAATTGACATGCGGCAAAGCTCCGCTGTCCCACATGATCGTTTCATCATACTCCAGGGAATCTCCCTTCCCAATGTACCCTTCCCTCGTCAGGCATTTCAAAATATCATTCCGTGTTTCCTCCTTGATCCCGCCCATACAGCCGGTCAGAAATAAACTGCACAGCATCCCAAGCAATGCCATGCGTTTCATTATCTTTCCCATAATTACAAACTCCTTTTTCCCCCGTCTGAATACCGTTGTCCAAAAAATGCCAAAGCCAAACGCAATTGACCTCGGCATTATGCACATTTTTCTATGAATCCCGCCTTATATGTAATACGTTTTAAAGCCCTAAAAGGTTGCGGCGTTCTTATTCTTTTGTAATGTTTTCAATAAATCTTCCTACCTCGACCCATGCCTTTTTGGATTCCGGCAAAAGCTTTGCCGCCATTTGAAAAATATGGAACATTCCCTCATAAATGCTTAAGCGGACCCTGCAGCCCTGCTCCCTTGCCTTTGCCGCCACGCTGACGGAATCGGAAAGAAGCATCTCTATGCTCCCTACCTGTATCAGCATGGGCGGAAAGCCCCTGAAATCCCCGAAAAGAGGAGAGATATAGCAATTCATGGGATCGTTATCCCCCAGATAATCCTTATTGTAAATGAGGGTATCCCTGCTGTTGCCAAACAGGGGGTCTTTCTCATAATTGGTATCGTAGCTTTCTCCGCCGGCAGTCAGATCCGTCCATGGGGACATGGCGATCAGACCACAGGGAAGCTGCATATTTTTATCCTTTAAATAATGACACAGCGCCATGGCAAGGCCTCCTCCGGCGGAATCCCCGGCCACAATGATCTGCTCCGAGGAAAAGCCCTGCTCAAGCAGCCAGCAATAGGCGCAAAAAGCGTCCTCCAACGCAGCGGGATAGGGATTTTCCGGCGCCACCCTGTAGTCGACGGTAAGCACGCTCATACCCTTGCTTACCTCGCTGTAGAGGCCGGCAAAGGTCCGGTATCCGTTCCGCATAGGCGCTACATAGCCGCCTCCGTGAAGCTGCAGGATGATTTTCTCCCTGTTTTTGTTTTCCTCTTCCTTTTGGGAAAGCAGCTCCATGGTAAAATGCTCCATTGAAATCTTTTCCAAAACAAAGCATTCCGGACATTTCCATTCCGGCTCTACCTCGCTGATCCGTTTCCTGAACTCGCCGTTTCTTATTTTTTTGCCAAGGAGATGCTCTCTTGCGGCGCGGGCGATCAGATCCCTGACCACCCGTCCTCTGATACTGGCTTCACTTTCTGTATTTTCCATTTTCCTTTTCATCCTGCATACTGCTCCTTTGCTATCTTATATGAAATCTCCGCTTCAGTTCCACTCTGGCTCTCCGGTCGCCTATGATAACGGTGCCTAAGAATAAAAAGAAAGAGCATCCCATGGCTATAACGGTCAGCCCGGGCTTCGTTACGATCTTGAGCAGATAAAGGATAAAGGGGACCAGGCTGCACAGTATCATAAAAATCTGCCACACCAGATAGCTCTGCCAGCTTTTGATATTGACGATCATCAGAACAACAATTCCCGCATCCACCAAAAGAATCCCTGCAGGCAGGACATAATTTACCGACCAGCCGTTATAACCGGCCACAAAATCGATGATGATGACCATGGACAGGCCGATCATCATCAATACCGTGACCTTGGCCTTGTATCCGCTTTTCCCTATAATGGCAAAGCGCATCACGAGATATACATACAAGAGGGAAAGCCCTGTAATGACGCACCACCAGATCCGGGATTCCAGGACCACGTTTAAGTAGATCAACACCGCTTCCGCCAAAATAGCGCAAAACAGGTAGATCCTGCTTATCAAAGACATCTTCCGGCTCTTGATCCTTACATCCGGATACATATTTTCCACTTCCACGGTTTTTTCCAGAACCGAGTCACATAACGGACACCGTTCCGTTTCATCCAGTATTTCCACCTGGCATCTGATACATTTACTCATAATTTACCCCATTGCTTTCTACTAAAACTTCCAGGCCGTCTTCCGCCAGTTTCCGGAAAAATCCTCTCTGCACGGATACGTCCTTAAGATCATAGCTGAAGCTGAACACCAGCGTATCCTTATAGGAACAGATCGTTCCTTTTATATGCTGTCCCCTTGACATGGCAAGGAAGGCATGGAACATTTCCACAAAAGGTTCATAATCCTCAAGAACCGTAATATTCCCGATATTGGTAACCGTAGCCGTATTGGCAAGAGCTGAGGTCGTATAGATATGCCGCATTGCAATATTTTTGATAAACAAAGGCGTAGCCCTCGCCGCCAAAAGCTTTTCATTGGAAACATTATAGGAAAACAATTCTTCCAGATGCTCCCTGTTTATCTGACTTCTAAGGCTTTCCCTGGTAATCGCCAGAACTTCCTCAAAGGAATAATCCTCTTTTAGGGGATGAAACTCCGCCGAGACCATGACAAAGAAATTTTTAGTGGTAATGGATTGGTAAAAAGGCCTTAAGTTAACGGGAACCGCCACCCTTATAGGCTTCTTGGAAGGCATTCCGTGAAGACATTCCTTATAGACGCTGTAGATATAAGCGCCCACCAGATATTCATTGATGCTTGCATCATATCCCTTACAGACCTCCTTTAAGCGGGGAATATTCATATAGCCGTGCATTACCCCGAATTCTCCCGGTTCCAGCCTGTCCCCTTTTATCAGGTACGCCTTCTTGGACTGATACCCTTTATGGGCTTTTCTCCTGTAATTTTTTAAGAAGCTGTCCTCCCTGTTTAAGGAAGTATGGCTGCTGAAGGAATCCCCCAGCTTTTCCCTAAGCTCGGGATGGGAAAGCCGCAGGTACTGATAAGTCAGCTCCTTTAAAAAATTGATGCCGCCCATGCCGTCCGCCAGCACATGAAACACTTCCAGGTTGATCCTGTATTTATAATAAGTTACCCGGAACAAATAGCTGCGGTTCTGCCCGATGAAACGGCAGGGGAAGGTATTTTCCTCGCAGACCCTGGGTGCAGGTTTTCCGTTCTCCTCCAGATAGTACCAGAACATTCCCGTCCTAAGGCGCAGATTGAACCCGTCGAATTTTGGAAGGATCTTGTCAAGAGCCTCCTGCAAAAGCTTCGGCTCTATCAGTTCCTTTAATGTCACGCTGATGCGGAATACATTGGTCATGCTCTCCCCTGCAATAACAGGAAAAAGATGGGCCGTATTATCCAGGCGTTCCCATCTTAAATCCCTGTAGGATCTTCTTTCCTTTTTCTTCCTGCTCCTTTTTTGTACTTCCTTTGCAGAAGTCTCCCCTGTTTTTTTCTTCATAGCATTGTTTCTCCATATTATTCAGGGATCAAATAAGAGATCCCTCTTTCTAATGCCTCTTCATCCAGCATTCCTCTTCCCGCAGCAATTATCACGCCGTTTTCGTCAATAAAATAAGTAGCAGGCAGGGAGCTGACATAGAATGCGTAAGCGCCTTCCTGGTCCACATCATAATAGACCGGAAAGGTGTAGCCCTGCTCTTTCACATATGCCGCAGCCGTTTCTTTTGTTTCCCTGCTGCCGTCGGTCAGGTTGACCATCATGAATTGGATGTTATCCCCGTAGGTTTCATATGCCTTTTGAAAATCCGGCATTTCGCTTTTGCAGGGAGGGCACCAGCTTGCCCAGAAATTCAATACCACCGGTTTTCCTTCCATAGAGGATAGGGATACCGACTCGCCGTCGGCATTTACCGCCGTAAAATCAGGGGCCTCATTCTCCGACTGATCGTTTTCTTCTTTTGCCTGCCCGTTCCCGCTTTCCGGCTCTTCTCCCTCTCCGTTTTGTCCGTCATTCTCCCCGCCTTCAGTACTTTCGGCTAAGGACGGATCGTTTTCCTCTTCCTGCGGGCTGCTCATTTCCAGATTCTGCCCGGGTTCATATTCTTTTTTCAATTGATGATACAATACCGCGCTTCCCGCCATTAAAATGGCAAAAGCAAGACATCCTGCTATAACCTTCCAATACTTTTTCAATTTGCTCTCTCCTTATTTAACCGCTTAACAGGCTCAACAGACGGTTCAAAGTCCCTGTCATCATAAATATGCCTGTTATGACCAAAAATATGCCGCAGATCGTATTGATAGTTTTGTAATGGGATTTTATAAAGTAAAAGGTCTCCTTCAGCCGGTCGATCAAAACCGCGCTGATGAGAAAAGGGATTCCAAGCCCCATGGAAAACATGACCAGCATGATGACGCCGCGAAGGGCAGAACCCCTTTGAGACGCCAGCAAGATCGCCGATCCCAAAAAGGTGCCGATACAGGGGGTCCAGCCCATTGAAAATATCATGCCGAATAAAACGGAACGGAAAAACCCGTTTCCTGCCACCTGTGCATCCAGCCTTTTCGTCCTGTTTAACAGGGATATTTTCATCACACCCATAAAATTAAGGCCAAACACGATCACGATCACGCCGCAGACGACATTCAAAAGGCTCTGGTATTTCCTGAGTAAGCCTCCGAGGATCCCGGCAAAGGCTCCCATAGATACAAAAACAAGGCTGAATCCCAGGACAAATCCCAGGGCGCTTATAAAAGTCTTTCTCCTGTTGTTTTCCCCTCCTGCGAAATAAGATACATAGATCGGCAGCATAGGCAGCAGACAAGGGGAGATAAATGTAATAATGCCTTCTAAAAACGCTATGAAATACTGCATTCTTTTTTCTCCTGCTATTTTTCTGTTTCAATTCTGTCATACGGAAATATTTATTTCTTAAAGCCTTACTTCATTATGTCTTATATGCGGGCATATCATACAAAAGAATAAAAAGCCGGTTCCTTTCTATAGTTCCGGCCTCTTTTTCCCACATCTCCTACTTGGAAGAATTTCTCTTATAATAAACTTCCTTATCCTTATACATCTTTTTATCCGCCTCTTCCATAAGCAGGGACAGATCCCCGGGATTCTCTAAAAAGCTCTGGCCCACAGCCGCGCTGCAGCCGTTTTTGCCCCCAAGCTCCTCCTTTAACCTGCTTTCCAGCTTCCCCATATCCTCTGCGGAAATATTCTGGCACAATACCACAAATTCATCGCCTCCCAGTCTGTAGACCGGGTATTCCCCTACAACATCACAGATAATATTGTAAATCTGTAAAATCAGCTTGTCTCCCGCTTCATGCCCACAGGTATCGTTGGTCTTTTTCAGTTCATTAATATCGACAAAAAAGCAGCCCGCAGTCAAAAGCCCCCTGCTGTTTCCAAGCATGGCATCCCTGATAAAAGCATTGCGGTTCAAAGCCCCTGTCATTCCGTCTTCAAAACCGATCTTCTTTAAATAGTCCTCCCGTTTTTTCCTCTCCAACAAGGATTGGAAAAAATAAGCCAGCATTTTTAAAATATCGGATATTTCATGAAGACTGTCTGCCCACGGGTTATCAATACCGAAATATCCCGCCAGATTTCCCTTCTCTATGAGCGGAACCGTAATCAAAGACCTGATATCCTGAAGCTTTAACACCTCATATTCTTCAGGGGAAGTCTCCTTTATCTGTTCCACATCTTCAATAATGACGCATTCATCCTTGTCAAAATAAGGAAGCCATCTGTCGATCAAGGTCACGGGAAGATTCTGAAGGGAATCTATCTCCCGCGAAACCCCTTCTGCACACCACTCATAGGTATTATCCATCGTCCTGCCATGGATACTGAATACGTAGACCCGCTCGCCCTTAAGATAATTACCCATCATTTCCAGGGTATTATTGATCGCCTCATCGGTCTCCACAGAAGAATACATCATCTTGATACAGTCCATGACGATCCGCTCGCTCTTAGCCCTTTTCTTTGTCCTGATCTCTATTTCCTGGGTATCGCTTTCCGTAATATCCTCCGCAATTTCCATGCGGACAGTCCGTTCCCCATCCCAGGGGATGAGCTTGCTCTTTAAGCGGTACCTCCTGCCTGTTACGGGATTGTCATGGGTCCACTCAAGATATTCCTTATCGTTCAACCGCTCATCGCCGCAAAAGACACAGGGAAGATCCTTCCCCTGCAGGACCTCGTGGCATTTCTTCCCCAGAACCTGATCAAGACTTTCATATCCGAAGGCTTCCAGCCCCGCCTTGTTCAAAAACAACAGCTCATGCTTCTTTGTATCCGCAGCATATACAATTTCCTTTACCCCGTCAAATTCCTTTATGTACTCTTTCATTTGTTTCTTTAACTCCTTTACAGATTCCCCTTAACCTCATTTGTAAAACAGCTTATTTTTTATCATAACAAATTTTTTACCATTTTTCATCTGTTAATTTGCTGATATGTTAATTTACTAATATTTAAATTTATCATTGTTTAACTTTTATCCCTCTATTTAAGGTCATATACATAGATAGGCATATATGGATTTATTATTTTTTAAATCTCAAATATTTCTTTATCATTTTTGAAACAACAGTTGACTCGCGGCTTATATGTTGTTATAATAACAATATGATTTTTGAAATAACAATATTTCTTTTGATTTAACAACTTTGTACGGATGCCGTCAAATATTTATCCGCCGATCTGTATCATGGCTCAAAAAAGAAATTTGTTATAGCAAAAGAAATAGATTCGAAACAAAAACAGAAAGGAGTCTTTATTTATGAAAGCAAAAGGAGTAAGATTACATGCAGCGAATGATTTAAGGCTTGAGGAATTTGAACTTCCTGAAATTACCGATGATGAGATCCTTGTAAAGGTAGTATCCGACAGCATCTGTATGTCAACTTACAAATGCGCCATTTTAGGCACAGAACACAAGCGCGTACATGATGATGTGGCAGAACATCCCGCTATCATGGGACACGAGTTTGCCGGAGACATTGTAAAGGTAGGAAAAAATCATCAGGATCAGTTCAAACCCGGCATGAAATTTACCCTGCAGCCCGCTTTGAATTATAAGGGCACTATGTGGAGTCCCGGCTATTCCTATGAGTTTTTCGGCGGAGACGCTACCTACTGCATTATTCCCGCCGAGGTCATGGAACTCGGATGCCTTCTGGAATACAAGGGACGCGCCTATTATGAAGCATCCCTGGCGGAGCCCATGTCCTGCAGCATCGGCGCCTTCCATGCAGCCTACCATACCCGGATGGGCGTCTATGAACACCAGATGGGCATCAGGGAAAACGGAAAGCTGGCTATTATGGCCGGGGCAGGTCCTATGGGATTAGGCGCGCTGACTTATGCGCTGCACTGTGACAGACGCCCGTCCCTCATTGTGGTAACGGATTTAAATGAATCCCGTCTGAAAAGGGCCGGGGAGCTTTTCCCTGTAGACGTTTACGCAAAAGAAGGCATTGAGCTTCATTTTGTAAACACAGGAAACTTCGAAGATCCCGTTGCGGAGCTACTGAAGATTTCCGGAGGCAGCGGCTATGACGATGTGCTCTGCTATGCGCCGGTAGCGGCAGTTATAAAGCAGTCCGGAGACATCTTAGGAAGGGATGGCTGCCTGAACTTTTTTGCCGGACCTACAGACAATCAATTCAGCGCATCCTTAAATTTCTATGACGTACATTATAATTCCACTCACGTTATGGGGACTACGGGCGGCAACACCGCCGACATGATCGAGTCTTTAGAACTTACTGCAGCAGGACGTATCGATCCTGCCGTCATGGTAACCCACATCGGCGGACTGGACGCGGCAGCCGAAACCACCTTAAATCTGCCAAAGATCCCGGGCGGGAAAAAGCTTATTTACACACATCTTACCATGCCGCTTACCGCTTTGGAGGATTTAAGAAAAGCAGGTAAAGAGCGTGGCGATGAGCGTTATGAAGCCCTTGCCGATATTGTGGATGCACATAAAGGCTTATGGTGCCCTGAAGCAGAGGAATATTTATTAGACAATTTTATCAGTTAATAGAATGCTGAAATTCTTTTTTCCATGAATTTCGGCATGGAAGGAGAAGAGTATGAATTCAATGGAAGCACGAAGAAAACAGATTGCAGAACTGGTAGACCAAAACGGATACATGAGCTTTCTGCAGATCAAGGAAAACTTTCCGAGCGTTTCGGAAATGACCCTTCGCACCGATTTAAAAACCTTGGACCAGGATAAGCGGATCGTGAGGATCCACGGCGGCGCCAAAGCCGTCCAGTCAGTGATCGGCACCGATGATTATCTGAACCGCAGAGCCGTCCGTAACCTGGCAGAAAAGGAGGAGATCGCCAAAAAGGCAGTTAGGCTCCTTTCCCCTAATACGGCAGTTTTTCTGGATTCCGGCAGCACAACGGCAGCCCTGGCACGATTGTTTCCCAATCAGCCAAACCTGATCTATACCACAGGGCTGACCTGTGCCACAGAGCTTTCCGGACTTTCCGAACCCACTATCTGGATTCCCGGCGGAAAGCTCAACCGCTACAGCATCAGCTTATACGGCACATCCGTAGTGCGGGAACTGGAACAAGTCAATTTCCATCAGACCTTTCTGGGGGTTACAAACTATTCATCGGGAATCGGCTTTACCTGCGGGAACAGCGAAGAAGCTATTTTGAAACGTACTGCCATAAAACAGGCGGAAGAGGTTATTGTCCTTATGGATTCCTCCAAAACGGGAACAAAGGGCACTTATACGATCTGCGGTCTGGAAGATATAGATATCCTGATCTCGGACGGACATCTTCCATCAGACTTTCTGGCAGAATGTGAAAGACATCATGTATCTGTTTTGTAAAAATATGCCGCAAAAAACCGCTCTGCATCAATCTCTTGACGGACCGTGACGCTTCCATCTTTTAAGGAGGTTATGTAGTGAAAAACAAAGTACAAAAATTCGGAAAATTTTTATCGGCGATGGTCATGCCCAATATCGGCGCATTGATCGCCTTTGGCTTCTTAGCCGCATTATTTATCGATACCGGGTGGATCCCGAACAAAAATTTCAACACCATCGTATCCCCCATGCTGACCTATCTGATCCCTGTTCTGATTGCCTCCACCGGCGGGAAAATGGTGGCCGGCGAAAGAGGACGCATCGTAGGGGCGATCGCCGTTATGGGCGCGATCATGAGCAATACGGATATTACCATGCTCATGGCTGCCATGATCATGGGGCCTTTAGGCGGATTCTGCATCAAAAAGTTCGATCAGCTAATGGAAGGGCATATGCCTGCGGGATTTGAAATGCTGATCAATAACTTTTCAGCGGGTATCATCGGCTTACTGCTGACACTGTTGGGCTATGTTGCCATCGGCCCTCTGATGAGCGCCATTCTTGCCGTATTGACGGCAGGCGTTAATGTTTTGGTAAACCACGGCCTGCTTCCGCTGGTATCGATCTTTATCGAACCTGCAAAAGTATTGTTTTTGAATAATGCCATTAACCACGGCGTTTTCACTCCCATTGCAACCGGGCAGGCAAATGAGCTGGGCAAATCCATCATGTATATGCTGGAAGCAAATCCGGGCCCCGGTCTGGGCGTACTGTTAGCTTATATGTTCTGCTGTAAGGATAAGGCAACCAAACAATCCGCACCCGGCGCGGTCATTATTCATCTTTTCGGGGGCATCCATGAAATTTACTTCCCCTACATACTGATGAATCCGGTCGTTATCATTGCCCCCATCGTCGGCAATATGGCTGCTATTTTCTGGTTCAGCCTTACAAACTGCGGTTTGAGCGGCCCTGCTTCTCCCGGTTCCATCATTGCATTTTTGATGATGACTCCCGGCTCCGATATGTTAAAGGTCATCATCGGCGTAATACTTGCAACCGCAGTTTCCTTTGTTATTGCCGCACCCATCGTAAGGCTCTCCGGCAGCAAAAGTCTGGAGGACGCACAGAACGAAGTAGCCGCCAGAAAAGCGGAATCCAAAGGCCAGGCGACTCCGGTACAGTTGGGCAGTATTTCGGGCGCAAAGAAAGTTATTTTTGCCTGTGATGCGGGAATGGGTTCCTCCGCTATGGGAGCTACCAAATTCAGAAAACGGATCCAGGATATACGCCCCGACCTTATCGTTACAAATACTTCCGTAGACAATATTCCGGCAGACTGTGATATTGCCGTTGTCCAGACTATACTTGCGGAACGTGCAAAAAAATCCGCGCCTTCGGCAAAGATCATTACGATCGGCAACTTTTTAAGCGATCCCAATCTGGATGCTCTTTATGAAAGCCTGTGCAAAGCAGAAACAGAATCCCCCGCCCCTTCAACACAGGCGGACAGCACCAAAACAAACAATGCACAGACAGCAGATGAAAAGACAGCTGCATTCGAAAAAAAGGTTGTCATTGTGGCTGACGGCATTAAGCTCAATCAGGCGCCGGTTTCCAAGGAAGAAGCAATTCAGGCGGCCGGAGAATTACTGGCAGAGTTGGGATATGTAGACGCTTCCTATGCAGACGCCATGCAGGAGCGCGAAAAGCTCATGACGACCTATATGGGCATGGGCGTAGCTATTCCTCACGGAACCACCCAGGCCAAAGGGACCGTAAAGAAAACGGGCATCGTCCTTTTACAGTATCCCGAGGGCGTGGATTTCGGAGAAGAAAAAGCCCAGCTTGTATTCGGCATTGCCGGAATCGGCGATGAACATCTGGATCTGCTCAGTAAGATATGCGAGATGTTAGAGGACCAGGAGGTATTGGAAACCCTGAAAACGACCAATGATACGGAATGGGTCTTAGAAAAACTTTCATAAACGGCACCATAGCAAGAACAAGAAAACAAGGCTGCTGCCTTAAGGGATTTAACTGTTTTGGCAGCAGCCCTGTTTTTAATTTATCCTTATCTGTCCAGAAGGCATTGAAGGAGCATAATGTGATATTCCTCATCCTTGATGATCCGGGCGAGCACTGCGTTTACGCAGTCGTCCTTGATTGCATTGATATGGGCTTTGTATTGTTTGATCGCCCCTCTTTCCGCTTCTATGTCGGCTAAGATCATTTTATTGACATTTTCCGGGATATCAAGATATTCAGGCGTCCACATTTTTCTTCTTCCGTCATTTTGCTTTGCGGTAAAATCTATACACCCTCCCAGCAGAACGATCAATTCCCCAAGCTTTTGCAAATGTATCATTTCTGCCATGGCAATTCCCAAGAGTGTCTTTGCTATAGGGCACCTTTGACTGGCAAGACGGTTTTCATTGTTAATATATTGGGTAATGGCGGACATTTCAGATACCGCGCCGCAGTAATCCACACTGAGCAGATTTGCATAATACTGATTTTTCTCACGCACCTGCAAAGGCGGATAGGGCAGATCCATCATGATCGGTTTGACATCCATAAAATTGCATGCGCTTTTCATAGCGTTTCTGTTCTCTTCCATAAGTATTCTCCAGGTATAGCCTATCTTTACCAATAGTATATTGAGAGCTTTATGGAAAGGTGTTAAGATTGCGTAAAATTCGTGCCGCATCTCTTGCCTTTTTATTTCTAAAATCGTAAACTGATCTTAGATATCAGGGAGTAGCTCACATGGTTATCCATGTAATATGTTTCGTCAATACGGGAAGATGTTTCCCCGGAGCATGTTATAAGCAGCGAGACTTTTATTGCATTATTTGCAGTAAAAGTTTCGCTTTTTTTATATTTTAAAGAATGGAGAGTGAAGTAAAATGTTTTTATTCAACGTGTTATTACTGGTAATCGGATTTGCCGCCTTAATAAAAGGCGCAGATCTCTTTGTGGAAGGAAGCTCCGCCCTTGCCAAAAATTTTAAGGTGCCCGGACTGATTATCGGGCTGACCATCGTCGCCTTGGGAACCAGCGCCCCGGAGCTGGCGGTCAGCACCTCCGCCGCCCTCTGCGGCTCCAATGAGATCGCACTGAGCAACGTGGTCGGCTCCAATATTTTCAATCTTCTATGTGTACTGGGCATTTGTGCAGTCATACACACAGTACCTGTGGAAAGCGAAGTGATAAAAAGGGATTTTCCCCTGTCCATAGCGGCGGCAGCTTTTCTTCTATTTGCCGCAAATCCCAAAGCCCCCCTTTCCCTTAAGCTTTTGCAGGGAAATATGGACGATAATGCCGGAAATATAAGCCGGCTAACAGGCATCATGATCCTTGCCGCATTTCTGATTTATATCATAGTTTTAATTCATCACGCCCGGAAGAATCCGCAAAAAGAAGAGGCCGCAGTATGCATGCCTCTCTGGAAATGTTTCATTTTTATCGCCATAGGGCTTCTTCTTATCATAGGCGGCGGACAGGGCGTTGTCTACAGTGCAAAGCAGATCGCAAGAACTGTCGGAATGTCTGAGACCTTGATCGGTCTCACTATCGTCGCCATCGGAACTTCCCTTCCCGAACTGGTCACTTCCGTTGTTGCCGCCAGAAAAGGGGAAACGGGGCTTGCCGTGGGCAATGTCATTGGCTCCAATATTTTTAACATCCTTTTCATTCTGGGCGTATCTACGGTCATTCATCCCATTGGGGTAAATACCGCATCCCTTTATGATCTGATAATCCTGATAGCCGTCAGCATTATCACTTACATTTTTGCAATAAGCAAAAAGGCGATTAAACGGATCGACGGCATTATCATGATAGGACTTTATATCGGGTCTGTGATATTTGCCATCCTGCGGTAAGCTTATGCTAACCGCAGGGTCTATTCACGATCCGGGGCAGCTTGTGCCAGTTCCTTCATAATTTGCGGAATTTCTATACTTTGGGGGCAGTGACTTCGGCATTTTCCACATCCGATGCAGTCGGCAGGCGTTCCCTTGGAATCCACCTGCCCCAGCTGCTTTAACGCTCCCGGTTCTCCCGCTTTATAGGCATTATATAGATCCAGATATGCCGGTATCCTGATTTCCTTTGGACATTCGCCCAGACAATAATGACAAGCTGTACATGGGATCTTGAACTGTCCGTGGAACAGCTCACAGGCCTGCAGCAGGATTTCCTTATCTTTTTCCGTCAGGCCGCCTTCCTCCCCAAAGGTTGCCACATTATCCTGAATCTGGGAAAGGGTGCTCATACCGCTTAACACTACCTGCACCTGGGGCAGGCTTTTTACAAACCTCAATGCCCACGACGCAATGCTCCAGTCAGGGTGGGCTTCCTTTAAAAGCGCTTCCGCTTCTTTGTTCAGGGAAGCCAGCTTTCCGCCGCGGACAGGCTCCATAACTATAATGGGGAGTCCCCGTTCCTCTAAAGCCTTGTACTCTTTTCTCGTATTTCCATAAAACCAGTCAAAATAATTTAACTGTATCTGGGCAAAATCCCATTTTGTATAATCGGCAAAAGATGACAGCGCCTCCACACCTGCATGAGAGGAAAAACCGAGATATTTGATCCGTCCCTTTGCTTTCTGCTCTAAAAAGTATTCAATGCAGCCGCTGTTGATGTATCTTTTCCAGGTAACGTCCATGATACAATGTATCAGATAAAAGTCGATGTAATCCGTTTGAAGGCGCTTTAACTGTTCCTCAAATACTTTCTTATAATTTTTAGTTGCCATCATATAGTATTTTGTTGCCAGATGATAGCTTTCCCTTGGATATTTTTTTAACGCCTCTCCCAGAAACTTTTCCGATTCCCCGAAATGGTATACGTAAGCCGTATCGTAATAATTGATTCCGTTAGCCATGGCATAGTCTATGATCTCGCCGGCTTTGGGGCGGTCGATCTTTGTGCCGAGGCGCTGTACGGGCAGACGCATATTGCCCATGCCCAGGGTGGAAAGTGAAAGATTGTCTTTAAAAGGTTTGTACTGCATGGAGGTCACTGGTCCTTTCTGGCTGCTGGCGCCCTTA
>ULTO01073723.1_pt1 | contig 27578 bp, 25 predicted proteins | sample 1957601 | NCBI WGS metagenome assembly ULTO01 (sample SAMEA4835734, study PRJEB28245) | human gut metagenome | biome: gut microbiome; material: fecal sample | place: Denmark | collected 2008 | reverse complement strand
AAGCCGTAAATTTATATTTTTTTATCAAACCTTGTGGTAAAGTGTTGAAAAAAATAGTATGATGGTATATGACGTAATGTATGTATCATATGTCGAATGTGTACATATAAAAGAGTAACAGCATGTACGCCGTCAATGGGATTTCATGAAGGCGCCGGCTGTTTCAAAGAATTACTACTTACATAGAAAAGAGGGAGAGTTTATGGGAGCAAGAGGGACTTTCACGGGCGGGATCCATCCCTATGACGGCAAAGACTTAAGCAAGGATAAGCCGATCAAGGACATACTGCCCAAGGGAGACTTGGTTTATCCGCTGTCTCAGCACATCGGGGCGCCGGCGGTTCCGGTCGTCAAAAAAGGAGACCATGTGCTGACGGGGCAAAAAATTGCCGATGCTGCCGGCTTTGTTTCTGCGCCGATTTATGCAACGGTTTCCGGTACGGTAAAGGCGATCGAAAAAAGACGTGTTACCGTTGGGGACAATGTAAACGCCATCGTCATTGAAAATGACGGTAAATACGAGGAAGTGGATTACGGGGAATGTAAGCCTTTGGAAGAATTGACCAAAGAAGAAATTGTCAAAAAGGTTCAGGAGGCAGGCGTAGTCGGCATGGGCGGCGCCGGATTTCCCACTCATGTAAAGCTGTCGCCGAAAGAACCGGATAAGATAGAGTATGTTATTGCAAACTGTGCGGAGTGTGAGCCTTACCTGACTTCGGATTACCGCAGGATGTTAGAGGAACCTCAAAAGGTAATCGATGGTTTAAAATGTGTTCTGGCCCTTTTTGACAATGCCAAGGGCATCATGGCGGTGGAGGATAACAAACCGGACTGCGTAAAGATATTAAAGGAACTGACAAAAGATGAGCCGAGGATAACCGTGAAGGCGTTAAAGACCAAATATCCCCAGGGGGCGGAGCGTCAGCTTATTTATGCGGCTACGGGAAGGGCGATCAATTCCGATATGCTTCCCGCCGATGCGGGCTGTATCGTGGATAATGTGGATACGTTAGTTGCTATTAACAGCGCCGTCAGGGAAAACAAGCCTTTGATGTACCGCATCGTTACGGTAACGGGAGACGCCATTGCGGACCCCAGAAATTTCCGGGTGCGCATCGGCACCAATTACCATGAGCTGATCGATGAAGCGGGCGGATTTAAGGAAGACCCTGAAAAGATCGTAAACGGCGGGCCTATGATGGGATTTGCCATCTTCGATCTGGATGTGCCAACGACAAAGACCGCTTCGGCGCTTCTCTGCCTGACCCATGACCAGGTTTCGGAAAAGGAAGAGGGTCCCTGCATTAACTGCGGACGCTGCGTGGACGCCTGTCCGGGAAGGGTTATTCCCAGCAGGCTTGCGGATTTTGCCGCTAGGGGAGATAAAGAGAGTTTCCAGAAATGGAACGGTATGGAGTGCTGTGAATGCGGATGCTGCAGCTTTGTATGTCCTGCCAAGAGGCAGCTGACCCAGCAGATAAAATCCATGAGAAAAATGGTCCTTGCAGACCGGAAAAAGAAGTAGGAGGAAATGGAAATGAGTGATTTAATGAAGGTTTCATCCAATCCGCATATCCGCTCAAAAGCCGGCACAAGCAAAATCATGCTTTGTGTTGTTCTGGCTTTAATGCCTGCTGCTGCTTTTGGAGTCTACAATTTCGGAATCAATGCTTTGCTTTTGATTCTCATCACTGTGGCAAGCTGTGTGTGTTCCGAATTTCTGTTTGATATGATATGCAAAAAGAAAAATTCTATCGGAGACTTTTCGGCGGTGGTAACGGGCGTGCTGTTGGCCTTAAACCTGCCTCCCAATGCACCGTGGTGGATCGGGCTTGTAGGCGGCGCTTTTGCCATCGTTGTTGTAAAGATGTTGTTCGGGGGACTGGGGCAGAACTTTATGAACCCGGCTTTGGGAGCCAGATGCTTTCTTCTGATCTCCTTTACCTCCATTATGACTAATTTTGACTGTGACGCCTATACGGGCGCAACACCCCTTGCAGTATTAAAAGGGGGCGGGAGTGTCAATGTATTCGATATGGTAGTGGGAAGGACGGCGGGAACCATCGGCGAGACTTCCATGATAGCCATTGTGATAGGAGCCTGCTTCCTGATCCTGTTAGGAATCATTGACTTAAGGATTCCGGGCAGCTACATTGTCAGCTTTATTATTTTTATCTGTATTTTTGGCGGCCACGGCATTGATTTTAATTATGTGGCGGCCCATCTTGCAGGAGGCGGACTGATGTTAGGCGCCTTCTTCATGGCAACGGATTATGTTACAAGGCCCATTACCATTAAGGGACAGTATTTATACGGCGTCCTTTTAGGTATTCTGACGGGGATATTCAGAATCTTCGGCGCAGGGGCGGAAGGCGTATCCTATGCCATTATTTTAGGAAATATTCTGGTTCCCTTGATTGAGAAGGTTACGCTTCCCAAAGGCTTTGGAAGAGGAGGGGAAAAGATATGAAAAGTATGTTAAAAGAAGCAGCGATTCTATTTGTCATTACCCTGATTTCCGGCTGTCTTTTAGGATTGGTCTATGATGTGACCAAGGAGCCTATAGAAAAAGCGCAGGCTGCCGCAAAGGAAGAAGCCAGCAAGGAAGTATTTGCCGATGCAGCCTCTTTTGTACTGCGGGAAGACATTGATTCAGAGACAGCAACAGCGGTAGTAACAGAGGCAGGTTTTAAAGTGACCATAGACGAGGTTTCCGAGGCCCTTGATGCAGGCGGCGCACTTTTGGGATATGTGATTACCGTAACGGACCACGAAGGTTATGGCGGAGATATCCAGTTTTCCATGGGTATCAGGAATGACGGGACCTTAAACGGCATTTCCATTTTGCAGATTTCAGAAACGGCAGGCCTGGGCATGAAGGCGGACCCGGTATTAAAGGAGCAGTTTGCAGGGAAAAATGCGGCGCAGTTTACCTATACCAAAACAGGAGCGGCTTCCGAAGACCAGATCGACGCTATTTCCGGGGCGACCATTACCACCAATGCGGTGGTAAACGGCGTGAACGCCGGGCTTACCTATTTTCAGACAGAATTGACGGAAGGGGGCAGCAAAAATGAATAAAGCGGGCGAGAGATTATTTAACGGCATTATCAAAGAAAACCCCACGCTGGTTCTGATGCTTGGCATGTGTCCGACCTTGGCGGTTACCACTTCGGCGATCAACGGTCTGGGAATGGGGCTGACCACTACCGTGGTGCTTGCCCTTTCAAACGCCATCATTTCCATGCTTCGGAAGATCATTCCCGATAAGGTAAGGATTCCGGCATTTATCGTTATCATCGCTTCCTTTGTTACCATTGTGGAGCTTTTGCTGGAGGGCTTTATTCCTTCCCTTTACAGCGCCCTGGGGCTTTATATTCCCCTGATCGTTGTAAACTGTATTATTTTGGGAAGGGCGGAAAGCTATGCTTACAAAAATCCCGTAATTCCTTCTCTTTTTGACGGTCTGGGAATGGGGCTTGGATTTACCTGTTCCTTAACGATCATCGGTCTTGTAAGGGAGATTATCGGAGCAGGGGAAGCCTTCGGATTTTCCGTTATGCCTGATTCCTACATACCGGTCAGCATTTTTGTTATGGCTCCCGGTGCATTCTTTGTCCTTGCCGTTTTAGTTGCCATCCAGAACAAGGTTAAGATGGAAGGCGAGAAAAAGGGCAAAGACATGAGCAAGATCGGTTCCGGCTGCAGCGAGGACTGCATGAACTGTGGGGAATCGGGGTGCTCGGCGCGGAAATTTTACGATAATACAGAAAAAGGAACGGATGGAGAGAAAAAATCCGAAACAGAAAAAGCAGCAGAGGAGGTAAGTGCAGATGAGTGAGTTGATTATCATTGCGTTGGGTTCTGCTCTGGTCAATAACGTGGTCTTAAGCCAGTTTTTGGGCCTGTGCCCCTTCCTTGGGGTATCCAAAAAGACCAATACGGCTGCGGGAATGGGAACGGCGGTCATATTCGTTATTACCCTTGCATCCTTTGTAGCGGCGATCATTTATAATTATGTGTTGGATCCTTTGGGACTTGATTACTTAAAGACCATTGTCTTTATTCTGGTAATCGCCGCACTGGTCCAGTTTGTGGAAATGTTTTTAAAGAAGTTCATGCCCTCCCTTTATGAGGCGTTAGGCGTTTATCTTCCTTTGATCACGACTAACTGTGCCGTTTTGGGTGTGGCATTGAATAACGTACAGGATTCCTACGGTATTTTAAAGAGCGTGGTAAACGGCTTCGCCACTGCGGCTGGATTTACCATCGCTATTGTGATCTTAGCGGGCATCAGGGAAAAGATCGAATATAACGACATTCCGGCTCCCTTTAAGGGAATGCCCATTGTACTTGTAACTGCGGGGCTGATGGCGATCGCGTTTTGCGGTTTCTCTGGCTTATTGTAGGAGGTGTGGCAGATGAATATAAGTGGAATATTGATCGCTGCCGCTTTGGTAGGCGGAATCGGATTGTTTATCGGTTTGTTCTTGGGCGTAGCGGGAATCAAGTTTAAGGTGGAAGTGGATGAAAAGGAAGAGGCTGTTTTAGCGGTCCTTCCCGGAAATAACTGCGGCGGCTGCGGTTTCGCAGGCTGTTCGGGGTTAGCGGCTGCTATTGCAAAGGGCGAGGCAGAGGTAGGCACCTGTCCCGTAGGCGGAGAGCCGGTGGCAAAGCAGATTGCAGAGATCATGGGTGTGGATGCAGGCGAAAGCGTGCGCATGGTGGCATTTGTGAAATGTCAGGGCGACTGCGGCAAAACAAGCGTGGATTACGACTATAGCGGCGTAGAAGACTGTGGGATGCTCAGCTTTGTGCCAAACGGCGGCCCCAAATCCTGTAACCAGGGATGTCTTGGCTACGGAAGCTGTGTAAAGGCGTGTCCTTTTGACGCCATTAAAGTAGTTATGGGCGTTGCCGTGGTGGATAAAGAGAAATGTAAGGCATGCGGGAAATGTGTGGCAGTATGTCCCAAGCATTTGATCGAGCTGATTCCTTATGATTCTAAATATGCAGTGGCCTGCAGCAATACGGAAAAAGGTCCCGTGACCATGAAGGCATGTGAGGTGGGCTGCATCGGCTGTACGCTCTGTGCGAAAAACTGTCCCAAAGAGGCGGTTACCATCGAAAGCTTTAATGCCCATATCGATCAGGATAAGTGCGTAGGATGCGGCGTCTGTGCTTCCAAGTGCCCGAAAAAAGCAATTATCGAGGTATAAGCGGACAGATCCAAGGCAAAGCTAAGAAGGGATACGAAAGAGGAAAACAAATGCAGAGAATGGATGCAGCAGAAATCTAAAGAGTAAGCCGGGGAGTTGGAGCCGGAAAGGACGAAAGAAAAGAACAGAGCGAGTAAAAAGACATATTAAAAGAAAAATCAGAACAGTATGAGAAAGAATCAGAACAAAATCAAAGGCAGGTAACGGTTATGAAAACAGAAAATGTCTGGGAAAAATATAGTGATAAGCAGTTAAAGGAATTGGAGAAGCTCAGCGCTTCCTACAGAAAATTTCTGGATGTGGGCAAAACGGAACGGGAATGCGTCAGTGAAATCGTAAACCGCATTGAAGATGCAGGCTACGTTGAACTGGAAAAAGCCGTAAAAGCAGGGCGTAAATTAAAGCCCGGCGATAAGGTATATGCAGTCAATATGGAAAAATCCGTTGTCATGTTCCATATCGGGAAAGCGCCTATAGAGGAAGGCATGAATATTTTAGGCGCCCATATCGATTCCCCCAGACTGGATGTGAAGCAGAACCCTTTATATGAAGAGGGGGACTTTGCTTATCTGGACACCCATTATTACGGCGGGATCAAAAAGTACCAGTGGGTAGCCATTCCTCTCGCACTGCACGGTGTGATCGTAAAGAAAGACGGCACGACAGTGATCGTCAATACAGGGGAGGAAGAGGACGATCCGGTATTTTTCGTTTCGGACCTTTTGATCCATCTTGCCGCAGAGCAGATGGAGAAGAAAGCCAATAAGGTCATCGAGGGGGAAGCTCTCGACATTATCGTGGGCAATAAGCCCTTAAAGGGAGAAGAAAAGGATAAGATCACAGCAGGCGTTCTCAAAATTTTGAAGGATGAGTATGATGTGGAAGAAGAGGATTTTATTTCCGCAGAGCTGGAAATCGTTCCGGCGGGAAAAGCGAGAGAAGCAGGTTTTGACAAAAGCATGGTCTTGGCATACGGACAGGATGACAGGGTGTGCGCTTACAGCTCTTTGGAGGCAATGCTTTCTATCGGGACTCCTGCAAGGACCGCATGCTGCCTTTTGGTGGACAAAGAGGAGATCGGCAGCGTGGGGGCGACGGGAATGCAGTCCAAGTTCTTTGAAAATATTTTTGCCGAAGTACTGGACTTAATGGAGCAGTTTAGCGAGCTTACCTTAAGGAGGGCGCTTGCAGCTTCCAGAATGTTATCTTCCGATGTCAGCAGTGCGTTTGATCCCACCTATGCGTCAAGCTTTGATAAAAAGAATGTGGCGTATTTAGGACACGGCATGGTATTTAATAAATTTACCGGTTCTAAAGGAAAATCCGGTTCCAACGATGCCAATGCGGAATATCTTGCCTTGATCAGAAAGATTATGGACGATGCAAAGGTTTCCTTCCAGACAGCGGAGCTTGGAAAGGTGGACTTGGGCGGCGGCGGAACCATTGCCTATATTCTTTCCCTGTATGGCATGAATGTCATCGACTGCGGTGTGGCGGTTCTGAATATGCACGCTCCATTCGAGGCAACCTCAAAGGCGGATCTTTATGAGGCTAAATGCGGCTATCAGGCATTTTTGCAGGCGGAATAGGTAACCGTCGGCAAAGCGTCTTTTAAGCTTAGAAAAACAGCTGCATAAAAGAGGGATTCATGACACAATTCAAGGAACAGCCGCAGGAAAGGATTATAGACGGAAATGACAATCGTAACACTGAAAAAGGGAGAAGGCAGGGCGTTGAAGGCCGGCGGAAGCTGGATTTTTGACAATGAAGTCGCTTCTGTTGCCGGAACCTTTGAAAACGGGGAAATCGTCATGGTACATGATTTTGACGGTTTTTCTCTGGGGCGTGGATTTATCAATACAGCCTCGAAAATCCGTATCAGGATGATGACCAGACAAAAGGAACAGGAAATCGATGAGGCTTTTTTGTATAAACGGGTAAAGGATGCCTGGGAATACCGGAAAAAGACGGTGGATACAAAAAGCTGCCGGCTGATCTTCGGAGAGGCGGATTTCCTGCCGGGAATGGTAGTGGATAAGTTTGAGGATGTTTTGGTGGTGCAGTCCCTTGCTTTGGGAATCGATAAGCTAAAGCCCCTTATTCTGGAACAGATCCAAAAGGTTCTGTCAGAGGACGGCGTTTGGATTCGCGGGATTTATGAGAGAAGCGATGCCAAGGTGCGCAGGCAGGAGGGGATGGAGCCTTATAAAGGATTTATGGGAGAACCCTTTGATACAAATGTGCAGATTACAGAAAACGGCGTGAAGTACATAGTAGACGTAAAGGACGGGCAGAAGACGGGATTTTTCTTAGACCAGAAATACAACCGCCTTGCAATTCATAAATTATGTAAGGATGCCAGAGTCCTTGACTGTTTTACCCATACCGGCTCCTTCGCTTTGAATGCAGGAATTGCAGGCGCAAAAGAGGTAACGGGTGTGGACGCTTCGGAGCTTGCAGTTAAGCAGGCGCAGGAAAACGCTTTATTAAACGGATTACAGGACAGAGTCTCTTTTATCTGTGAGGATGTATTTTCCCTGCTTCCCCGGTTAGAGGAGCAGGGAGAGAAGTATGATGTGGTCATTTTAGATCCGCCTGCTTTTACAAAATCCAGGAATTCCATTAAAAATGCGGTAAAGGGCTATCGTGAAATCAATTTAAGGGCCATGAAACTGGTAAAGGACGGCGGTTTCCTATGCACCTGCTCCTGTTCCCATTTCATGGATTACGAGCTGTTTACAAAGACCATCGGACAGGCTGCTAAAAATGTTCATAAACGTCTAAGACAGGTGGAATACCGGACACAGGCTCCCGACCATCCCATTTTATGGGCAGCGGATGAGTCCTACTATCTGAAGTTTTACATTTTTCAGATAGTGGATGAGAGATAGGAAAAGAATTATTTGACCCATAGAGGAAGAATGCGACAGTGGATAGAGTTGGGATCCCGCTGTCGCATTTTGTTATTTCTTATCTGGTGGAGTTGTATCGTTGGTTAAGCCGCCTATATAATCTAAAGACACATGATAGAATTTAGCAAGCGTAATCGCTAATTCAAATGGCAGCTCTCTTTTTCCGGTTTCGTAATTGTGATAAGTAGTTCTCTGCATATGAAGTATATCGGCAAGTTTTCTTATGGACAAATCGCTATCTTCCCGTAAATCCCTGAGTCTCGGATAATATCCCATGCTGCATCACCTCGTTGACAGTGTACAACAAATGATGTACAATTATGTTTAGTGTCCAACATATGGCGGACAAAGCGAAAGGAGGGCATTGGATAATTGACGCACTTATGCGGATTTTGGCGTTTTGCAAATGCCTGATTTCACAAAATAAAAGGAGAAAAAACAAAGATGAAAAAAAGATTTATTACAGTGTTTTTAATTGGTGCTTTTGCATTGGGTACATTGTCAGCCTGTGGAAATTCCTCACAGGATAGTGCTGAGACCATGACTCCTTCTGCAGAAATTGCAGAGGAAACCGATAATCAGGAAGAAACTGATGAGCTGGTCGAGGAAGAAGAAGCCGAGGTTGAGTCTGACGGACAGGAAGAAGCCGATGCGGCTTGTGATGCAGGGTATAATTGCTTGTATGGCGAGGATGGAAAGGAAATCAATTTAGAAGAGGCGTACACTAACTTTAATCATGCTTTAGAACTTGGCAATACAGAAGCAAACTTTTACTTAGGTTTATTATGTGATTGGTACAGTATTCCTGAGAAGGATTATGAAAAGGCAAAGGCATATTATGAAGCGGCGGGGGAAGATAATTCTGGTGCCCAACTGGCTTTGGGCTTTTTGTATTATAATGGACAAGGTGTAGAGCAGGATGTGGAAAAAGCACAGGAACTGTTTGATGCTGTTATCGAACAGGGAGATATGGGAGGATATCTGGGCAATGCTTTCATAGCTTATGATAAAGGAGATTATACAGTCGCTCTTGAAAATTGTAACAAGGTTTTGGAAGGAACAGAACAAGTATTTCTTGCAGAGGCAATGGGTAGTATCGGTGCTTTGTATTTTCATGGACAAGGGATAGAACAGGATTATGCACAAGCCTTGGAATGGTATAGAAAGGCCGCTGATTTAGGGGAGACGGATTCGATGATTAACATTGGCAGTATGTATCTTTATGGACAAGGGGTAGAGCAGGACTATACACAAGCTTTGGAGTGGTATGAAAAAGCGGCTGATTTAGGTAAGGAAAATGCAATGGGGTGGCTTGGCTATTTGTATTATAATGGATTGGGCGTAGAACAGGACTATACACAAGCTTTGGAGTGGTTTAAAAAGGGGGCTGATTTAGGAGAACCAAGCGCAATGAATAATCTTGCCGGTATGTATTATTATGGACAAGGGGTAGAACAGGACTATACACAAGCCTTGGAGTGGTATGAAAAGGCGGCTGATTTAGGAAATACAGACGCAATGAAGAGTCTTGCCGGTATGTACACGGATGGCAGGGGCGTAGAAGTGGATATAGATATAGCGCAAGAATGGTATAATAAAGCCGAAGGAGTAAAATGAGTGAAATATTATAAATAATTATCTGGTATTTTAAGTTAGATGAACCTGCAGGATGCAATATTAGCAATGCAGCAAAAAATATTCCTGTATAGTTTCGTTTTAATTAATCAAAACAATCAGAATCAAAGGAGAAAATGTAATATGAGCTATAAAGCACAAGAAAATCTCATGAGAAGTGTAATCAGCAGCCTGAAGCCGGGAGAAAAATTTTGCCTTAAAGATGTTGTTTCCGGAGCGCCTCCGCAATTAGGTACTACACTTTTCAAAGAAGTAAGGAACGGCGATATACCGAATGTAAAATATGTGGGTAAAATAAATCGTGTTGAACAATATGAAAAGCTGTAAGACGGCATAGTGCAAAACAGTCAGGGGTATTCCAAAAAAAGTATTTTGGAAGCCCCTTTTTTATTCAGAATAAAATGTTTCTTTTCACTTCATATTTGTGATAAACATTAGATTGTGGTATACTCATTAGTAAAAAGAAGCAAGTGAGAGACAAAAGACACAAACAAGGAGAAAGAAATGAAAAGAGCGATTATTACCGTTTTAGGAAAAGATACAGTGGGTATCATTGCCCGGGTATGCACCTATTTGGCGGAGCATGAAGTGAATATTCTGGATATTTCCCAGACCATTGTACAGGATTATTTTAATATGATGATGATTGTGGATATGGGGAAATCCACGGCGGATTTCGATACGGTGGTGGACGAACTGGCAGCTTTGGGAGAAGATATCGGCGTTATGATCAGATGCCAGCGGGAAGACATTTTCGATATGATGCATCGTATTTAACGGGAGAGAAGCCATGATTAATTTTTATGAAGTAAACGAAACCAATAAAATGATCGAAAAGGAAAATCTGGATGTCAGGACCATTACCCTCGGCATCAGCCTTTTGGATTGTATCGATTCCGATTTGGAAACCCTTCGGAGCAATATTTATAACAAGATAAAAGAAACGGCTAAGGATCTGGTAGCCACAGGGGAAGAAATCGAAAAGGAATTCGGAATCCCCATTGTCAACAAAAGAATTTCCGTTACCCCCATCGCCCTCGTTGGCGGGGCTGCCTGCAAAAGTCCCGAGGATTTTGCAAAGATCGCAAAAACCCTGGATACGGTGGCAAAGGAAGTGGGAGTCAACTTTTTAGGGGGTTATTCCGCACTGGTGGCAAAGGGTATGACAAAGGCGGATGAGATGCTGATTAAGTCCATTCCCCTTGCTTTATCAGGGACGGAACGGGTGTGCAGCAGCATTAATCTGGGCTCCACCAAAACAGGCATCAACATGGATGCGGTAAAGCTTATGGGAGAAATCGTAAAGGAGACCGCCGAGTATACAAAGGACGACGGCTCCATGGGCTGCGCAAAGCTGGTTGTATTCTGCAATGCGCCTGACGACAATCCTTTTATGGCAGGAGCTTTTCACGGCGTGACGGAAGCGGATAAGATCATCAATGTAGGCGTTTCCGGTCCGGGAGTTGTAAAGACCGCTTTGGAAAAGGTGCGGGGGGAGAATTTTGAAGTCCTCTGCGAGACCATTAAGAAAACGGCTTTTAAGGTGACCAGAGTAGGACAGCTTGTGGCAAAGGAAGCCTCGCGCATGCTTGGGATTCCTTTCGGAATCATCGATCTGTCTCTTGCGCCTACACCGGCTGTTGGGGACAGCGTCGCGGATATTTTAAAGGAGATCGGTCTGGAACATCCGGGCGCACCGGGCACTACGGCGGCCCTTGCCCTTCTAAACGACCAGGTAAAAAAGGGCGGCGTTATGGCGTCTTCTTATGTGGGCGGTTTGAGCGGTGCGTTTATTCCTGTCAGTGAGGATCAGGGAATGATCGATGCGGTAAATGCGGGAGCCCTTACCTTAGAGAAGCTGGAAGCCATGACCTGTGTATGCAGCGTGGGACTCGATATGATCGCCATTCCGGGAGACACGAAGCCGTCCACGATTTCCGGCATCATTGCCGATGAGATGGCCATCGGTATGGTAAACCAGAAAACCACCGCAGTCAGGATCATTCCCGTTATCGGAAAGGGCGTGGGGGAGACCGTGGAATTCGGCGGCCTTTTGGGATATGCGCCTATTATGCCGGTCAATCAGTTTGCATGTGATAACTTTGTGAACAGGGGAGGAAGGATACCGGCTCCTATACACAGTTTTAAAAATTAGGGAAAGAAAGAGCCGGCAGCATCCATCGCTTATTACCGTTGCCGGCAGCAGGGTATTTGATCTTTATTTGAAAAATTAATATGAGTTGGAGGAATACGCATGTATCATTGTCATGTTTGTTTTTATCTCTTGGGAAAACAGCCGGGATTTTATGATTTTATAAAGAAATCGGAACCGCTTGCGCATTTTGAACATGAGTTTCTGGAAAGCGAAGAACCGGAAAGAGAACAGATAGACAGAGCTGATGTGATTTTTGCCAATCTGCAGGGAATGGATGCAGAAAAAGTCCTTGTGCATTTAACGGCTTACAGAGAAAAAGAGAGGGAAATGATTCTGATTGCGGATAAAGAGCAGACGGCAGAGCTGGTTTGTAAGGATCTGCCGGATGATATAGCAGACATATGGAGCCTTCCTATGTCGGAAGAAGAACTGCATTTCCGCTTTTTAAGATGGCAGAGGCTGTATAAGAAGGATAAGGATTTCTGGCAGACCCGGAATTTTCTGGATGCCACCATAAACCATGTGCCTCATCTGATCTGGTATAAGGACAAGGAAGGCGCTCATGAAAAGGTCAACCAAAGCTTCTGCAAAGCGGTAGGTAAGACCATGGAACAGATAGAGGGCAGGGGGCACTACTATATCTGGGATATTACGCCGGAGGAATACAGCAAAGGCGAATATGTCTGTATGGAATCCGAATATGAGGTCATGGAAAAAAAGGAAACCTGTATATTTGACGAGAGTGTAAAGATCGGCGATGAAATGCGTGAGCTGATGACTTATAAGACGCCCTTGTTTGATCTGGACGGAAGCGTTATGGGGACGGTAGGAGTGGGAATGGATGTTACCCAGGAACGGCTTTATGAGCAGATGATCCTAAACAATGCCAATACGGATTTCCAGACCGGCCTGTATAACAGAAGGTATGTGTACCAGTTCATGGAGCAAAAGGGAGAAGCGCCCCTGACCGTGTTTTTCCTGGATCTGGATAACTTTAAAGAGGTAAATGACAGATACGGTCATCAGGAGGGAGACAGGCTGCTTCTTGTTACAACAAATGCACTTAAAAAATGTATGCCTGATGATGTGATCGCCAGAATGGGCGGCGATGAATTTCTGGTTATCCGGCCCGGCGAAATTGCAGAAACTGAAATGGAAGACAAAAGAAAATGGCTCCAGGAGCAGCTTGACATGGTCTACATAAAGGATAAACATTTCGGTAATGTATCCGCAAGCATCGGCGCGGCGTATTCGGAAAAGGGGAACCGGGATATCGATCTTTTGATCGGAGAGGCGGATTCCTTTATGTACAGGGTTAAAAATGAAAAGAAAAGCCGGAGATAAAGGGGTTTTAATGCGGTTTTTGACTACATATCCTGTTGAAAAAATATAACGGAACGGATATAATAAACATATCGGGATGTAGTATGGACTTTATAGGATGTAAATAAATATATCAATATGATAGGCAGGGGTTTGGGGCTTATGGTAAAGACAAGAAGAGAGGTTCTCATCGTAGAAGATCAGAAACTGAATCGGGATATGCTGCAGGATATACTGGCATCGGACTATGAAACAGTTTGTGCGGGAAACGGTCTTGAAGCAGTGAACATTTTGCTGGAGGACGGAGAAAAGTTTTCGGCGGTTCTTCTGGATATTCTGATGCCTGTTATGGACGGATATGAAGTAATGCGCGTTATGCAGAAAACTCCCCGTTTGTCCAGGATGCCTGTTTTGGTTACCAGCCAGGCTTTTGAAGAAGAATACGAGTTGAAGGCGTTAAATATGGGCGCCAGCGATTTTATCTCCAAGCCTTATAACGGCGAGATATTAAAAAAACGTCTGCATAATCTGATCCAGATGCATGAAAATGCGGCTGCGGTAGGGGTTATGGAAAAGGACAGCCTGACAGGTCTTTACAGCAAAGAGGGATTCGGACATAAGTTAGGGGAAATGTTAAGCGGCGGGACGGATGTTCCTTACGATATTGTTGCCCTTGACATTGAGCATTTCAAATTATTCAATGACACATATGGCGTGGATGAGGGAGACCGTCTTTTAAAGTATGTTGGAAACCATATCATGAATGAGAGCGGCTTTTACCGGGGTGTCTGCTCCAGGGTCTATGCGGATCAGTTTTTGATATTCTGTGAACGGCTGGACGGTAATTATGCAATAAGGGCGGTAGAGGATATCAACCGCAGCATGGAAAATTACCCTCTGGACATGAAGGTGCATGTAAAGGCGGGCGTATACCAGATCCATGATATTTCCGTACCGGTAAACAGTATGTGCGACAGGGCGTTTATTGCCGTTAAGGCGGCAAAGGGGCTTTATGAAAAGGATGTGGCATATTATGACGATTCTATCCGGGAAAAACTGCTATTAGAGCAGCAGATCGGAGACGATATGGTCCGTGCCCTAAAGGAAGAGCAGTTTGATGTGTACTTCCAGCCCAAATACAATCTGCTGACAGGAAAGATGGCGGGTGCGGAAGCGTTGGTAAGATGGCGCCATCCCGTAAAAGGATTTATGTCTCCCGCAGAGTTTATACCGATTTTTGAAAAGAACGGCTTCATTACGGAACTGGACATGTATGTCTGGAATAAGAGCTGTGAATATATAGCCAAATGGCAGAAGAAATACGGGAAACTGGTCTCTCTTTCCGTAAATGTTTCCAGGAAGGATATTTATAAGCAGAACCTTCCGGAAATTCTAAAGGATATTGTGGAGAAAAACGGGCTGAAGCCGGAGATCCTCCATTTGGAAATTACAGAGAGCGCCTATACGGAAAATCAGGAACAGCTGATCTATATTGTGAAACAGTTGAAAAAGGAAGGCTTTATCATTGAAATGGATGATTTCGGAAGCGGCTATTCCTCATTGAATATGCTGGCGGAGCTGCCCATCGATATTTTGAAGCTGGATATGAAATTCCTGCAGAATAAAGGCGAACAGAGTAAAAATGAAAATATCATGAGTTCCATTGTGGAACTGGCAAAGAAGATCAATCTTTATGTCATAGCGGAGGGTGTGGAAAAGGAAAAACAGATTTCCATGTTAAAATCTATGAAATGCGACATGGTACAGGGGTATTATTACGCCAAACCCATGCCGGCGGAAGAATTTGAAAAGACGTGTCTTGTATAGAAGACACGTCTTTTAATCGGCGGTCTGTAACTTGACCATCTGCCTGCGGTATTCATCCCGCATGCCGTGACGGTATTTGGTACCTGCAATGCATTCGTATATATGGGATGCATGAACGTCGTGTTCAAACTGCTTTCTTCCTAAGGGATAGAGATTGGCAGCGGCAGACGTAGTTTTGGTAATGAGGGGGATGGACGTATTTTTCTTAATTGCTCTTGAAAGAGGAGCGGCTTTTTCGTTAAAGCCTAAGGCTCTGGCGTAAAATACGATACCGGAATCCATATATTCTTTTACATCGTCCGTATAGGTGTCAAGTAAAATGTGGGAAAGGCACCTGCTGATCCGGGCATAGGTAACATCCTTGGTTTTTAAAATATCGCAAAAGTCGTTATAATCCTGCATTTTAAAAGTGTCTTTGATAATCTTGTCAGAGATGCTTTTTGTAACATCCAGATATTCGGTAAACCCTTTTTCACGTTCCTGTATCAGCTTGAAATTCAGCATGGAAGAAAAATCCGATGCAAAAACAGGGAAGGTCTTGTGGAAATCTTCTTTCATAATGTCATAGACGGCGCCGGGAAGCTGGGGACGAACCATTTCCAGATTATCCTGGGTCGCTAAGGACTGTCTTATGGAGATCGCAGAACTGAACGTATCGGCGAGCCGGTAGGAATGGTAGTCGGAACCGATTCTTAAGTTGGTAAAGGGCTCAATGGTGCTGTTCTGACGGATGATCGCCTTAATATATTCGATCCCCAGAATGTTGTTGGGGTAGCCCAAGATCATGTCAAAGGGGATGAATCCGTCTAAGGTTTCCGCCAGAGCGGTGTTACGCGCCACAGGATATGTACAGCCGCATTTTAAATGGGTCTTTAAAAGCTTTTGATATTCATCCGATTCATGGGCAAGGGCCCCGGCGATTTTTTTCAGGGGAACGATGTCTCCGCATTCGCTTCCGAAGCAGATCGAATCCACACATCCTAACTGGTTCAACAGGGCGATGGCTCCGGATGCAAAATATTCCGCGCTGCCGGTAGCATAGCAGACGGGCAGTTCCAAAACCAGATCAGCTCCGCCCATAAGAGCCATTTTGGCACGGCTGTATTTGTCAATGAGTGCCGGTGTGCCCCTCTGGGTAAAATTGCCGCTCATGACAACGATCATGTAGTCGGCATCCGTTATCTGCTTTGCTTTTTGGATCTGATAACGATGACCGTTGTGAAAAGGATTGTATTCTGCTATAATAGCTGCAATTTTCATAAGCTGATATCTCCGTTTAGTATTTTGGTACTATATAAATATAATCCAATAAATCAAAGATACCATGTTTTGAAAATTCCAACAACCGCAAATGGGAAATTTTTGAAATTGTATTAAAATAAGGACATGATTTAGAAAAATCAGCGGACACAAAACTTGTGGTTCTTTTAGGAATACATTATAATTATGAAAAAGGAAACGTGAAAGGAGACATAGGGATATGTCATATATTGACTTGATCAAGGAAAAGGCGAAGGCTGACCGTAAGACCATCGTATTGCCGGAAACAAACGATAAGAGGACTTTGATTGCGGCAGCCCACATTATGCAGGAAAAGATTGCCGATATCATCATGGTGGGAAACGAGGAAAAGATCATGGACGGCGCCCGGTGGCTGGAAGTGGAGCTGGATGACGCTACCGTGATAGACCCTGAAAAATATGATAAGTTTGACGAGTATGTCCAGCTTTTATATGATACGAGGAAGTCTAAAGGAATGACCATGGAGAAAGCAGAGGAGCTTTTGAGGACCGACTATCTGACGTTCGGCGTTATGATGGTAAAGGCAAATGACGCCGATGGCATGGTGGCAGGAGCCTGCCATGCAACGGCAGATACCTTGCGGCCCGCTCTGCAGATCCTGAAAACAGCTCCGGGAGTGAAGCTCGTTTCGGGTTTCTTTATTTTGGATGTGCCTGATTGCGAATATGGAGAAAACGGGACCTTCCTTTTTGCAGACTGCGGCCTGAATCAGGACCCGACGGCGGAAGAACTGGCTGATATTGCAGAGACCTCCGCAAAGAGCTTTAAAAGCCTGGTGGGGGCAAAGCCCATTATCGCCATGCTTTCCCATTCTACAAAAGGAAGTGCGAAGCATGTATTAGTGGATAAGGTAGTGGAAGCGACCAGAATTGCAAAGGAGGTTTATCCCAACCTTTGTGTAGACGGCGAGCTGCAGGCCGATGCGGCGTTAGTTCCCCATATAGCAAAATCCAAAGCGCCGGGCAGCGAAGTGGCGGGCAAGGCCAATGTGCTGGTATTTCCCAATTTGGACTGCGGAAATATTTCTTATAAGCTGGTGCAGAGACTTGGAAAGGCAGAGGCTTACGGTCCCATGCTTCAGGGTATCGCAAAACCGGTCAATGATCTGTCAAGAGGATGCTCCTGGGAAGATATCGTGGGCGTTGTGGCGCTGACGGCAGTACAGGCCCAGCTTGTATAAAAAACATATCAAAAAAGCTGTACAGAAAGAATCTGTATCAGAAAAAGGCCGTATCGGAGAAAGCTTTTCGTTAATTTCGGATACGGTCTTTTTGGTTTCTTTAAATGGTGGGAGAACGCTTGGATTCTGTCAGTTCCATAAAGGTAACGGCAGACAGAAAATATCCTGCCAGATAGAAACAGTAATAATACATGAAAAACATGGCGGGGGCGGTCAAAAAGATAAGCACCACCTGGGCGCCTGTCAAAAACAGGATAAAGGCGGGAACTCCCTTCTTTTTTATCAGACATAATATCATAAGAAATAGCGTGATGACGATGGTGGGGAGACAATTATAAAAAACAGGATAGAGAAAATTCGTTTTGATGTTGTTTTCCTTATAATTCCGGCAGGAAAGAAGATCAATAACGGCGTTTCTGACCTTTTCGCCAAAAAGGGGCTGCATAAGGTAATAGTTGTTTTTATAGTCCTCCCCGTAATAGGTCAGGGTATAAACCGTTTCGGAGGTGGGGGCGGTGGGATGGTTGATCTCGTCGGGGACCATGCCGTTGGTATGCATAAAGGTCAGCCAGCGGTAATAGAGAAAATGGTCGAAATTGTTAAAGATCAGCCGCATGGATGCCGCCATAAACCCGTTTAGCTGTTCCTTGGGAAGCACGTCGGGAATATTCCAGTACTGGCTGATGTTGCGCACGGAGGGATGAATGCGCAGGGCCTGTACGTCGATTAATTCATTGATGGTCATAATGTCGTCATAAGCGGTCTCGCCGCGGATTTCATCCTGGGCAAAGATATTTCCTAAAGGATTGATCACAAGGGAGATCGGATATTTATTGCTGCCGTTTAAAGCGACCTTGTTGGGAATATTGAATATCCCGAAGGAGACCAATATGATGAGAAAGCAGAGAACGGCCTGGCCGGGATGCTTTTTGTATATAAATCTGACAGTCGGGGGAATAAACAACAGTAAATAAATGTATTCGCTCCTCCATGCGACGATCAGGCCGCAGAGCAGGGAAAGGATGATGAGCTGCTTTGTGGTCATGAGCCGTTTTTTCCAGCAGAAAAAGCAGATGCACATAACCAGAAGGAAGATCCAGCCTGCCAAAGTGGCGCGCAGGGTAAAAAGGTCCCCGTCCAAAACGGGCAGGAGCAGACAGACAAGGCGGCAGAGGAGCAGTCTGCGCCCGGGATAGACCGATTTAAGCATGAAGAAAATATAGGCATAAATGCAGCAGATCAGGGTAATCTGAAAAAAGGAAATGGAGGCCATAGAAGGGAAAAAACGAAGGCATGCAATATAAAACAGACTGGTAATGCCTGTCTGGGCGGGGGAAAAAGTAAAATCCCGTACAGCCTGCAGCACATAAAATTCATCTCCCTTAAAGATGCCGGGCCAGGTGCATAGCAGTAAAATCATCAAGGGTACAAAATAAAAGAGAAATTCCTTTGCCAGCTTAATGAACGTCTGGTTTTTGTTAAAAAGCAGATAAGCCCCGATCAAAATGCATAAATAGACCGAAAAACCAAAGAGCGCGGATAAAGTGGTGGCGGCGATCCGGGTCTTTCCCCACGGAAGGTCCGGGGAAAAAATGTTGCGGACCTGGTTGCGGAGCATAAAGCTGTGAAAAGCGTATAAAAGCAGGGCTGCCACAGGTAATAAAAGGCGCATGGGCCTGGATTTTTCGGATTGAAAATTTGACATAAAGCTGTTCTCCAAAATAAAATTTCGTAAGCATAGTATATCACAAGAGAAAGAAAATGTAATCAAAAAGCTTTTATGATTATTGACAAATATCATTAAGTTATGTATAATCGTTTGAGTGTGGATAGGAGTATGAAATGTTACTGAACCTGACAGACATCTTATCAAATGAAGGTAAAACAGAAGAAATCTCCGTTGTTTATGAGTCCGGTTTCTTTCGGTCGGACCAGGGACAATTCAAGGTGCTGCAAAACGGCCCTGTGATATTGACCTTAAGCAATCGGGGGAAAGGCGAGATGAGTGTGACCGGAAAAGGCAGTTTGCAGTTTCGGACAAGGTGTGACCGCTGTCTTGGGCCTGTGGATATTACCGTTCCCATTTGTATTGATGAAGTTATCGGGACAGAGCAGATCGAAAATCCTGCCGATGCCGATGAATGTCCGTATTTAAAGGGATATCAGCTGGATACTGAGGTGTTGATCGGCAATGAAATATTGATAAACTGGCCAGGTAAAATCTTGTGCAAAGAGGATTGCAAAGGCATTTGTGCAAAATGCGGTAAAGATTTAAACCAGGGGGACTGCGGATGCGATACTTTTATTCCCGACCCCAGAATGGCAGTAATAAAAGATATCTTTAACGCGAATAAGGAGGTGTAACGATGTCTATCTGTCCTAAAAATAAATCTTCTAAAGGTAGAAGAGATAAGAGAAGAGCAAATTGGAAGATGAGTGCTCCCACTTTGGTAAAGTGCAGCAAGTGCGGCGCTTTGATGATGCCTCACAGAGTCTGCAAGGCTTGTGGCGCATACAATAAGAGAGAGATCATCAGCGTAGATTAATAAAATATGCAAAGTGAAAGCCATCGGCAGAATGCCGGTGGTTTTTTTATTGTCGACGAAAAATTGTATTTTTATTGTATCTATTGTCGATGAAATGTTGTTGACGCTTTAATAACGCTGAGTATATAATTTAAATCAGCAGTTGGAGCGACAAAAAGCGCCTTTTTTATCGATTTTCTGACGGGCTGCAAAGACGTAGAAATATTAAAAAGCAAAAGAGGGGAGAACACTTATGAAAAAAGCAGTCATATTAAGCATGATTTTTAGTATTATGCTGTGCGCATGCGGCAAGGCTTCCGGAGAAGAAGGAAGCAAGCCGGTTTCGGAGGAAACTGCATGGAATATTTATACTTATTCCGAAACGGAAACCGGATATCAGTATACGACGAATGAGTACCCTGTTTCCGATGAGGATGAATTGAAATCATTGCTGGAGAAAGCGGAAAGCGAGCTGAAGACGCCTTCCTATGTGCCTGACGGATATGCTTTTGAAAGCGCATACGTGACCTATTACGTGACAAAGGAAATGTTAGACGGGTTATCTCCGGAAGAAAAAGAGGAAAACGGAAGTATCGTATATGAATATGTCCTGCCGGATGAAGTGCTGACCCAGATCGACGGTTTTCAAATAACGTATTCCAACGAGAAAGGCGAAAAGCTTTTGGTAAGTGCGGATTATGTAGTAAATATGGAGACAGATACAGGAAGCCGGGATTTTAAGGATTTGGAATCGGCGGGGTATGAAGCTGCCAGAGCGGGGCTCTTTCAGGAGGAATATGTGGGAGAATTTTTCCGCAATGCGCAGCCGGTCTATGAATACCGGGGAAACTCGGAGGTAAGTTTAAACTGTATTTTTGTCAGGATCCAGACGCCGGATGAAAATGAGGGAGAAATCATTAAAATTGCAGAGAGCATGTGACAAAATAAAAAAGTGCAATGATCTTACAGGGGGACTTTTCGTTATGAGGCAGTCTCCCTGTTATCTTTTGATACAAGGAAGAAAAAAGAAGGGCTGGCGAAAAGGAAAGAGTATAAACCCAAAAGGAAAGGAGATAAGCCAAAAAAAAATCGGTAAAAACAAAAAACGGATGCGGATCCCGCAGATATATGGTAGAATGTGCTTTAACAGGGAATGTATGATTGTATTTTTGGATGGTTGTGTCCGATATGGCATACATCGTCTGTATAAGAGGAAAAACGGGGGAGAAAGAGATGAAAAAAGCAACCGCTCTGATCTGTATGATCTTACTTTTTTTGACTCTGATTTTGGAAAATCCGGATTGTGTATATGCAGAGGAAGGCTCCGGCCTGCAAAACTGGATCATATATGAATACAATGAAACCAATGGCCTTCCTACAGGAGAGGCTAATACGGTATTGCAGACGAAGGACGGTTATGTGTGGATCGGGAGTTATGGAGGGCTTATCCGCTATGACGGAACTACCTTCCGCAATTATTCCACGGAAAACGCCATTCCCTCTTCCAGCATCCGCGCGCTTTATGAGGACAGTGAAGGCCGTCTGTGGATCGGCACTAATGACAGGGGCGTCTATCTTTACGAAAACCAGGAGTTTATCCATTGCGAATATGACAACGGACAGGATTTTCTATCTGTCCGCTCCTTTGCAGAGGATTCCTTAGGAAATATTTACGTAGGAACCACCTCCGGCCTGGCGGAGATAAAGGACAACAGGCTTTCGGTTGTCAATGACGGGGCTTGCGGTATGACGGTTTACAGCCTGGCAGTGGACGAAAACAATATTCTCTGGGCATGTATTGACGATGGGACCGCCCTGCTCCTCGATCAAAAGGGGGAATTGATTTATACCTTTCAGTCCGATGTGCTGGAGGCAGATTTGTATTGCGCGGGAACATTGAAGGATGGCAGCCTGTATCTGGGCACCAGTGAAAATGTGGTTTACCGGGTAGAATTTTTAAATAAGGAGTATAAAAAAGATTCCTTTGCTTTTCATAAATACAGGACGGGAGAGGTTTCCACTGCAAATAACATTGTTCAGGATGCCGAAGGAAATATATGGGTTGCCGCATTAAACGGCACGGGATATCTGGATAAAGACTATGACTGGCATCCGGTTTCGGCAAAACACGTAACGGCGGTAAATACGATCGCATTTGATTATGAGGGCAATATCTGGCTGGCTTCTACCGGATACGGGGTCATTCATCTGGTAAAGGGCGTTTATTATAATGCAAACGATGTGGCAGGTATATCAGAAACTGCCATTAATACGGTGGCAGTCTGCGGCAGCGACTATTATCTGGGAACGGATGGGGGACTGGTTATCCTGGATCAAGGGTTTAAGCCTGTAGAAAATGAGCTGACGGATATGCTTAAAGGGGTCAGGATCCGGAATATTCTCTGCGACAGCAGCGGAAATATCTGGATCGGAACCTATTATCAGTACGGGCTTCTGCTGTATGAGCCAGAGGAAGGACGGATTTCCTCTTTCACGCAGGAGGACGGCTTATCCAATGAGCAGATCAGGATGGTTTTGGAATGTTCTGACGGCAGTATCGCGGTGGCCAGCCAGGGCGGGGTGTCTGTTTTAAAAAACCGCCAGGTGGTAAAAACTTATACGGAAAAGGACGGATTATCTTATCCCATTATCCTGTGCCTGTGCGAAGGAGAGGACGGCACGCTGTATGCAGGAAGCGACGGACAGGGATTTTATGCCATCAAGGACGGTAAAGTCACGCATTACGGGTTTGATGAAGGTCTCGAGGCGGGAGTGGTGCTGCGCATGCTGCCGGATGAAGACGGAAAGGGAATGTTTATCAGCGCAGGGAACGGGCTTTATTACTGGGATTTTGAAAGTTTTCGGGAGATTTCGAATTATGAGAGGAGCCCGGGCAGTATCTTTGATTTGTACATAAACGGCGGGGAACTGTGGCTGATGCAGAGCAACGGAATCAATGTGCTGGATAAAGAACAGCTGCTTGCCGGCGAAGAAACGGCAGTTAAGATAATCGGCGTTTCCAGCGGCCTGACGGGAACCTTAAACGCCAATGACTGGAATGTGGAAGAAAAAGGTCTGTTTTATCTATGCACTGATAACGGAGTATCCGTACTGGATATGGCGCAGCTGGAAAGGGAAGAGAAAAGCGTGTATCTGGTCATGAATCAGATCGAGGTGGACGGAGAAGTTTATGAAATGCCTGAGAACATTGATATAAACGGGAATGCTACCCGTCTGACTTTTCAGTTTGCCGCCTTGTCTTATTCGGGAAGGGAGATAAACGTAAGATACCGGTTAAAGGGATTTGATGAGGAAACCCACAGCATTACGAACGCCCAGCCCATGAGCGCCAGCTATACAAATCTCTCCGGGGGCGATTATGAATTTGTGGCGGAGGTCATGACAGAGGACGGGGAGAGCGTATTAACTTCTTACAGCGTCATCGTCCATAAGGATTACAGGTTGTGGGAGCATACATGGTTCTGGATCCTGGCGGCGGTTTTTGGAGTGGTTCTGGTGGCCTTTATCGTATGGATAGGCATCCGTTTAAAGACCCTGCGTCTGAAACAGAGGCAGGCGGAGTACAGGAATATCATCAATCAGTCCTTGAACACTTTTGCCAATACCATTGACGCAAAGGATAAATATACCAACGGACATTCCCAGAGGGTGGCGGTATATTCCAGGGAGCTTGCAAAAAAGCTGAAGCTGTCAAAAGAAGAGCAGGAACGGCTTTATTATATCGCATTGATGCATGATATCGGCAAAATCGGAATTTCCGATGAGATCTTAAATAAACCCGGTAAGCTGACAGAGGAAGAAAGGAAGGTCATTATGAGCCATCCCGCCATCGGCGGAGAGATCTTAAAGGATTTTACCTCTTTGCCCGGAATCAGTGAAGGAGCGCGTTATCATCATGAGAGATTTGACGGAAAGGGCTATAATGAAGGCTTAAAAGGGGAGGAGATCCCGTTTTTTGCCAGGATCATCTGTGTGGCGGATTCTTATGATGCCATGTCCAGCACAAGATGTTACCGGAAGGATCTGGATGAAGCTACGATCATAGAAGAACTGAAAAATAATGCGGGTACCCAGTTTGACCCGGATATTGTCGCCGTTATGCTGGAACTGATTGCGGAAGGCAGGGTCCCTGTGGACATTTGTTGACTTTTCCCCCTTCTTTTAGTATATTTATAAAGGTATGGAGGTCGGATGTTTATGGAAGAAATGGTAAATGTTGCACTGGATGCAATGGGCGGAGACAATGCGCCGGCAGAAATTGTAAAGGGTGCGGTGGAAGCTGTCAACGAAAGAGATAATGTTAAGGTGTATTTGCTTGGGAAAGAAGATATGGTAAAGGCGGAACTTGCAAAATATACCTATGATGAAAGCAGGATAGAGGTCATACATACGGAGGATGTCATTGAAATGGCGGAAGCTCCCGTAAATGCCATCCGGAAAAAGAAGGATTCCTCCATTGTAAAGGGAATGGCCATGACCAAGGAAGGCGTAACGGACGCTTTTGTTTCGGCAGGCAGCACAGGTGCGGTATTAGTAGGCGGTACGGTCTTGGTCGGAAGGATCAAGGGAGTGGAAAGAGCACCTCTGGCGCCTTTGATTCCTACAGCCACGGGAGCGGCCCTTTTGATCGACTGCGGAGCAAATGTGGATGCGAGAGCTTCCCATTTATTACAGTTTGCAAAAATGGGTTCTATCTATATGGAAAGCGTTATGGGAATTAAGAATCCCCGTGTGGCGCTTGTGAGCAATGGGGCGGAAGAGGAAAAGGGAAATGCCCTGGTAAAAGAAACCCATCCCCTTTTAAGGAGCTGCCCCGACATTAACTTTATCGGTAATATCGAGGCGAGAGATATTCCCATGGGGATGGCGGATGTAGTAGTCTGCGAGGCTTTTGTAGGCAACGCCATCTTAAAGACCTATGAGGGAGTGGGAGCTGTTTTGATCAACAAGATCAAGGGCAGCCTGATGGAAAACCTGCGTACAAAAATAGGCGCTCTCCTTATCAAGCCCGCATTGAAGAAAACTTTGGGCGAATTTGATGTGGATAAATACGGCGGAGCCCCGCTTTTGGGATTAAACGGCCTGGTTGTCAAGACCCACGGCAATTCAAAGGCGGTGGTCATTAAAAACTGTATTTTCCAGTGCGCTACATTTAAGGAACAGAAAATTAACGAGAAGATAAAAGAAAGAATCGTTCCCGTAAGCGAATAGGAAGGAAGTCATTTAGTGGAATTTGAAGTTTTACGCGACATTCTGGTTAAGATACTGGGGGTTGCCCCGGATGAGATAACCATGGACAGCACATTTGCGGAGGATTTGGGTGCGGATTCTTTGGATATGTATCAGGTTGTTCTGCAAATGGAAGAAACCTTTGAAATTGAATTAGAGCCAAAGAAGGTTGAAAAGATTAAAAATGTTTCCGAAGCGGTATCCTATATTAAACATGCAAAAAAGAAATAAAAAGCCCGTCAGGGGCTTTTTCATTGCACGTGCAAAGCAATGAGCGGTGCCGCAAAACAATGCGCACTGCGTATCATGCTATGAAAGAAGTAAAGGTTATAAAATGGAATCAATGGAAGAACTGGAACAGAAAATAGGATATAGTTTTAAAAATGAGGCGCTGCTGCGTCAGGCGCTGACCCACAGCTCTTTTTCCAACGAGCAGAAGATCAAAAAATGGAAAAATTATGAGCGGATCGAATTTTTGGGGGATGCGGTCTTAGAACTGGTCAGCAGCGATTATTTTTACCGCACCTATCCCGATGAGACGGAAGGAAATCTTACCAAGATGCGCGCGGCGGCCGTTTGTGAGCAGGCCCTTGCCATTACTGCAAGGGAACTGAATTTGGGAAAATATCTGGTTCTCGGAAAAGGCGAGGAACAAAACGGCGGCAGGGAAAGGGATTCCATTATCGCCGATGTGGTAGAGGCTGTCATCGGCGCTATTTATCTGGATTCCGGCATGAGAGAGGCAAAGCGTTTTATATACCGCTTTGTGTTAAATGATCTGGATCATAAAAGGCTTTTTTTTGATGCGAAATCCGTTTTGCAGGAGTATTTGCAGGAAGAAAAGGCAGGAGAACTGACTTACAGGCCTGTGGGAGAAGAGGGACCGGAACACGAAAAGGTCTTTGTCATGGAAGCATTGTTAAACGGAGAGGTCATCGGAACGGGTAAGGGAAAAAGCAAAAAAGCGGCCCAGCAGAGCGCGGCCTATGAAGCCCTTATGAAATGTAAGAAGGGCAATGAGGGGTAAGGTATGTATTTAAAGAGTATTGAAGTTCATGGATTTAAATCCTTTGCAAATAAGATCGTATTTCAGTTCCATCAGGGCATCACGGGAATCGTGGGCCCTAACGGAAGCGGTAAGAGCAATGTTGCCGATGCGGTACGCTGGGTTTTGGGCGAACAGCGCATCAAGCAGCTTCGCGGCGCCAGTATGCAGGACGTTATTTTTTCCGGTACGGAAAACCGCAAGCCTTTAGGCTATGCCTATGTTGCCATAACCTTAGATAACAGCGACCATTCCCTGGCCATTGATTTTGAAGAGGTAACGGTTGCCAGACGGATCTACCGTTCCGGGGAAAGCGAATACCTGATAAACGGCGCACCCTGCAGATTGAAGGATGTCAATGAACTGTTTTACGATACGGGTATCGGTAAAGAGGGTTATTCCATTATCGGACAGGGCCAGATCGACAAAATCTTAAGCGGCAAGCCCGAAGAGCGCAGGGAGCTTTTTGACGAAGCGGCAGGTATTGTAAAATTTAAAAGAAGAAAAGTGACCGCACAGAAAAAGCTGGAGGATGAGAAGGCCAACATGGTCCGTATCAACGATATTCTGGCGGAACTGGAAAAGCAGATCGGGCCTTTGGAGAAGCAGTCGGAAAAGGCGAAAATATATTTAAAGCAGAAAGAGGAATTAAAGACTCTGGATGTGAATATGTTTTTACTGGAGAATGCCCGCTTGAAGGAGCAGTTTGAGGATGTGAAGGAAAAGTTTACCGTTGCATCCGAAGACCTGGAAAATACCACAAAGGAATATGAGAACATTAAGTCCGAATACGATAAAATAGCAGGGGAACTGGAAGAACTGGAGCGCAATATAGAAGAGGAGCGCATGGCTCTTTCCGATACCAATGTGATGCGGGGCAAGCTGGAAGGACAGATCAATGTTTTAAAGGAGCAGATTTTATCCGCAACGGGCAATGAAGAGCACTTAAAGGTAAGACAGGCTTCTTTGCAGGAGCAGATTGCAGGAAAGGATAAGGAGAAGGAAGAAATTCTTGCAGGCAAAAAGCAGTTCGACGACGCCCTTTCCCAGATGGAAGAAAAGAAGGCTGAGGCCCAGGCTGCGCTGGAAGCTCTGCAAAAACGCATGGAGGAATTGAACGGACAGATCGAAGCCGGCAAAAATTCCATTATCCAGGCGTTAAATGACCGGGCGGGCATCAAATCCCGCATCAGCAGCTTTGATAC
>ULTO01069316.1_pt1 | contig 27928 bp, 15 predicted proteins | sample 1957601 | NCBI WGS metagenome assembly ULTO01 (sample SAMEA4835734, study PRJEB28245) | human gut metagenome | biome: gut microbiome; material: fecal sample | place: Denmark | collected 2008 | reverse complement strand
CTCAAGATATCACGGTTGATAAAACGCTTGATATCCTGGTCATAATATCTGGCCCTCATGTAATACAGGCCGTTTCCGCCTGTGGATACGCCATACTGCCCGTTATAAAGATATTCCAGTCCCAGGGCATCCGCCATTTCCGCCGCCGTACAGTCTTCCGCCGTTTCCGCCGTCAGAAGGCTTATGCCTCCGGCATTCCTGATATCATAAAGTTCCCCGTAGGTGCCGTAAACAATGCGGAATACGACTTCCCCATCCCTGTCCGTTACCGCTGCTGCAGAACCCAGATGGTTATAATGATAGATATACTCTTCCCCGCCATCTCTCCTTTCACTGATCAGGCCTGCGCCATAGGTGTAGGTTGTCCGTCCTTTTTCCTCACTATATACACCAAATACATTCTTTTCATAAGAGGTCCTTACCAGCACCTGGCTGTATTCCGCTTCCCTGTCCGTAATGTATTCTGTCCTGACGCCTCCCGTGACCTGTGCCGTCCTGATATCTTCCGCATCATATTCATAGACGGTGGTCTTTCCGCCTTCTTCCGCCACTTTTACAAGGCGGTTGCGGCAGTCATAGGTAAACTCCGCCATTCCCCCGTTTAGAGGGCCTTTGGTCATGTTCCCGCAGGCGTCGTATTCCACGTTCCGGCCGTTATAGGTCATGAGGCGGTTGTCCACATCATAGGTCATGGCAGCGGATACAGATACCGCAGATACGCTCTCCCCTGCTTCCATCCCGCTGATTTTTACAATATTCCCCCGGCCGTCATATTCATAGGCAAGGTCACTGATGACCTCCCCGGCCTTCGTCTCATCCTTCAGTGTCTTTAACTGCCCTGCCCCGTCATAGGTCCGCATTTCACGGCCGCCGTCCGCACGCTCCGTCAGGGTCAGCCTGCCGTTTTTATCATAAGTATAATGGGTTATGCCGCCCTGTGCATCCGTGACCGCCAGAAGGTTCCCCGCCTTATCATAGCTGTAACGCACCTTCTCCCCGCCGGGATAGGTTATGCTGATCCTGTTGCCCAGCTCGTCATAGCCGTAGGAAACGGTGTTTCCCTTATAGTCGGTTACGTCCGTCACACGGTTTAAGCAGTCATAGGTACGGCTGATGATCCCCTTTTTGTCCGTGACCGTCAGCACATTTCCGTTTTCATCATAGGTATAACGAACGGTCCCTTCTTTGTCCTTCCGGCTGATGATCCTGCCCGCCGCGTCATAGGTATAAGTGGTTTTCTCCCCTTTCCCGTTCCTGCTTTCCGAAAGAAGTCCTTCTGCATTGTAGGCATAGGTGTTCTTGACCCCGATGGCGTTGACGATCTCCGTTACCCGGTTCATGGAATCATAACTGTAGGTACTCATCCCTCCCACAGGGTCGGTAACCGAGGTTACGTTTCCCTTTGCATCATAGGTCTGCGCCGTCCTGCCTCCCTCTTCATCCACGCAGGCAAGAAGTCTTCCGTCCGCATCATAGGTATAGCTTTTTTCTGTCTGCAGTCCGCTGTTTAAACACTCCACGATTTCCGTCATATTCCCTGCGCGGTCATAGCCGCAGGCTGTGATATTTCCAAGGGCGTCCACAGACGAAACCAGTTCTCCCCGGGCATCATAGGTGTTGTTTTCCAGCTGATTCCCCTCTGCGTCCGTAAGGGCCGTAAGGTTTCCGAAGCTGTCGTAGGCAGCATGGACTGCATTGCCTTCCCCGTCAGTAACGGAAATGACCCTCCCGGCTTTATCATAAGTAAAGGAAGTAATATTTTCCCCTCCCGAAGTCTTGACGCTTATTTTTGTCAGGCGGTTTAAGGCGTCATAAGTCATTGCCGTAACCGTTCCCGCCGCGTCGGTCTGCCTGATGCAGTTGCCGTTGCCGTCATAAGCATAAGCCGTACCGTTCCCTTTAGGGTCCGTTACTTTTACGCATCTGCCATAGATATCATAGGCATAGCTCGTTTTATTTCCTAAAGGGTCCGTGGAGGAAGTCAGGTTTGAAGCGGCGTCATAGGTATAAACACAGCTGTTTCCCCTTCCGTCCGTCTCCGTCAGGCAGTTGCCCCTCTTATCATAAGTATATACTATTTCTTCTCCCGTGGGTTGTATTATTTTACGGATCCTCCTCTCCCCGTCATATTCGTAGGCTGTCAAAGAGTCTCCCGTCTTTTCCGTTATTTTATTTCCGAGGGAATCATAGGTATATTCCGTGGTCATTCCCGACGCTGTTACCGCCTTTATCAGGTTGGAAGTTTTGTCATAAACAAAGGTATCCCTGGTTCCGTCCGGATATGTGACGGATGTGGTGTTTCCTTCCCCGTCATAGGTATAGGCGGTGGTTCCGGCTTCATTTGTCATTTCCGCAACCCTTCCCATTCCGTCATAGACATAGCGGACGGTTCTGGTACTGCCGTCTTCTCCCCTAACCGTTTCCTCTGTTTTCTGTCCCTTTGCATCATAAGTACAGGCAGTGACCGTCCCGTCAAAGCCTTTCTCCAAAAGTACCTTTCCCGTCTCATCATAAACCGTTTCCATTCTGTTTCCCATGGCATCAGTCTGGAGACACCTGTTGCCCCACTCATCATAGCCGAAGGTCGTCAGGTTTCCGTTATGATCGGTCATGCCGGTCAGCAGGCCGTCTTCATAGGTCATAGCCACAGTGCCCAGTCCGTCATCCACCTGTCTGACCGCATTGCCGTATTCATCATAAGCATAACGGGTTACCGCGCCTAAAGGACTTATCTTCCGCAAAAGGGTGCCTGTCTCATCATAGGTAAACCGGGTACCGGTTCCGTCTTCCTCCATAACGGAAGCCACATAGCCCTTTGCATCATAAGAAAGGCTGGTAGTCTCCCCTGCCTTATTGGCATAAGCTATGAGCTTTCCTTCCTCATCATAAGCATAATGGGCAATATTGCCTTCGTTATCCTTCTCAGTCAGAAGATTTCCCGCATCATCGTAAGTATACTCGGTTACTGATCCCGCCTCGTCGGTTTCCCTGATCTTTTCGCCTTTACTATTTGTGGTAACCGACATGGTTTCCCCGTTGTGATTCCGAACATGGACAGTCATTTCTCCATCGGGCGTTTCTTCATAAGAAAGCACGGCTTCCGTCCCGTTTCCGCCTTCCTTCTGGGTCAGAATGCGCCCCTTATCATCATAGGTATTTTCCACATAAGGAATACCCAATGCATCCGTTCCGTAGATCAAATGATGGCTTCCGTCATAAACAAACGTCTCCTTCTGTCCGTCCGCATTGGTAAAAGAAACCAGATCTTCCCCGTTATAAGTTATGACCGCTTCCCTACCGCTGTTATCGGCGATCCTTTCCATAAGCCCGTCTTCATTATAAAAAATATACAGCTGCTTACCCGAAACGTCGTCCTTTAAAATCATCTGTCCTTCTGCGTAACTGATGCTGATGCTTTTTCCGCCCTGGGATCTGATGCCCGAAAGCCTGCCTTCCCGGTCAAAGAAATAAATATCATTCCCTTTCGAGGTCACTTCATAGCCCTCTTCGGTCCTGAAAAGGCTCCATCCGTTAAGGGCTTTGGAAGAAGGATAAAATGTATCCTCATATACCGCCTCCTTGTCAATATAGACCGTATCGTTTAATATTTTTCCGTAAACCACATGTTCCTCCGCTTCCCTGCTGACAAATGTGGCCCATGCATAGGGACCGAAATACAGGTTCATAAAGGAACCGTGGTCTTCAATGTGCTGTTCATAATCATGGCTCCAGCCGTATCCGCATTCTCCTTTATAGGACGCCATGGTGGAGTTATAATGCATTCCCAGCAAAAGGCTGGTGCTCCCTTCTACCGAAAAGCCGGAAATATCCTGCAAAAACGCCCCTGTGGTAATATCAATGGGATCTCCGTAAAGGGTTTTTGTCTTCTGGTCCATATACAAAATATATTTTTCAACATGGCTTTCAATACTGCTGATGGAAACCCGCACGCCCAGATTTTTCCCGGTAAGTCCCTTAACAAACCCATCCACAAAATGGTAGTACTTTTCCTCGTCCCCGCCTGCCCTGACGCAATAAGTGCCGTATAACCGTCCGCCGGGCGGCAGGAGCCCGCATTCCAGCCTCTCGCCGCCGTATAGGACAGGGACGCTTTTCTGGTTGATATCCGTAATGTGGTAATCCATTCCTTCATATCTTTCGTATTCAATGATCTCCTTTGTATTCCAATCCTTGACGATCCACTCGAATACGGGCGCTTCCTGCTGGAACTGCCCGAAGGAGGTTTTCACATTGTAAAAGGGTTTTCCCGATTTATTAATGACCTCAAACTGAATATAGTAATTCTCCCCCGGATAAAAGGCATCCTCGGGATGGACAATGATCTCAAGCCCCTCTCCCGTCTGTACGTCGCACTCCAGGGAGGATGTGAATCTGGCGGATACATTTGCTCCAAAAGGGCTCATGACTCCATGGAAACGTGCCGCCAGCTGATAAGTACCCGATGCGTCTCCACGCACGATCCAGGACGCCCTTTCGCTTTCCTTCCCGGCAATGCTGTCCATTTTACATACCAGACCTTCCCCCGAATCGGTCCTTGCCAGGGAAAGCCCCGCCGGAAGCTCCAACGCCGCAGACGCATCGTGAATGGTAAATTCGCCGCCTGCATTATTCATGACGCCCAGGCTAACTTCATACATGTCTTTCATCCAGCTGATACTCTGGGTGGTTTCCAGATAAACCAGGGCCGTCCCAATTTCTTCTCCCGAACCCACCAATTCCGTTTCTTTAAGCGCTTTTTCGTAGGGAAAAATTCCCGCCTGTATATGCTTAGGACCATCTCCGTAATGCCCCAGATATTTTACCTTTCCGTCCATAACCGCCGTTGTGGTAATAGGAACCGCATAAGGACTTTCCGCAAACCGCAGCGTGATCTGAAATTCATAGGTATGATAGTTGCCCGGATCGGAAAGATCGACGCCCCTTGCAAGCATCTCTCCTATAGACAAGCGTTTGGAGGTCATTGTGCCGGTTACCAGTTCGCCCCTTTCAAGAGTTATGTTGCAGGGCATTTTTTCATTTGCATACAGCTGAAAGCGGCTTTCTCCCGGAAGATAACCGCACGCAAAGGCGGAGATCTCATAGTATCCCGCTTCCCCCACAATATTCACGAAGCCTCTGGAATCGCAGTTTAATTTCTTAAAATCGCCGGCCCCGTCCCCGGTCTTTACATAAACGTATGCCCCAGGGATCCCCACGCCGCTTCCGTTTGTGACCTGCAGCCTGATCGTACCGTCTTTCGTCTTATTTCCAACGGAAACCGTAGTAGTGGCGGTATCCTTGTTGCCCGCCGCATCGCTGACCGTCAGGGAAACCGTATAATTTCCCTCCGCCTCATAAACGTGCTCCGGTCTTACGCCTACGGCGGTAGTCCCGTCCCCGAAATTCCATTCATAGCGTCCTATCCTGATATTGTCGGTAGACAACACCCCGTCGAAGGTAATGCCCTCTCCTTCCATTGCGTCAACGGTTTCCGGCAGCATGGCCACGGGAGCTATATCATCTGCAAAGTCTGCATGATCTGCTTCAATATTGGATTCGCTGTAATTTCCATAGATATCGTAAGCGCATATTTTGTAATAATAAACGCTCTCCGTATCCTCCAATTCGTCCACGAACGAAGTTTCCCCCAATTCCTGTATACAGGTATAATTTTCCTCTCCGTATTTTTTCCGATATATCCGGTAATTTGAAAAGTCCTCCTCCACATTTTGCGTATAGTTCAGTTCAATGCGGAAGCTGCCGCTTTGGGTTTGCAGAACGGGAGGGGCGGGAGCCGTCAGATCAAAAGTATATCTCTGGTACTTGTAATCGCTTGTATTTCCCCATCTGTCTTCTGCCCTTGCACGGACTTCATAGACGCAGCCTTCCTCCAGGCCTTTTGTATCCCATGATATTTTTTTGTAATATTCCCGCCCTGCTGCCTGAAAGCTTTCTATTTCCTGCCATGCATCGAGCGTATCGGCTTTGCGGTATTCCACTTCCACCAATGAAAGACCTGCGTTATCCAAAGCCAGTATTTCTAACAGGGCATGGGAGCCCAGCATACCGCCCTGGGGCCCGATTCCCGTAACCTCCGGCGCTATATCATCCGGCCTGACCGTTCCGTAAGCCCTGTCGGATCTTTCCGAAACATTGCCCGCCTTATCCACCGCTTCTATCTGATAAATATAGGTAACCCTTTCCTTTACATTTGTATCGCAATAATCGGCGGTCTTTACATTTCCGTCAACACAGGTAAAGAGGTTCTGTCCTTCCACCGCCCTGTAAATGCGGTAGGAAGCAATATCATTGGCGCTTACCTGGTCCCAGTTTAAGCCAATCGCACCCTCCTCGCCCGTTACGGAAAGCCCCGTTACCTTTTCCGGCGGGGTATGGTCGATCCTATAAGTATTTTCAATCTGCTTTCCCTCATATAGCGCATTGTGGTTTCCCGCCGTATCATAGGCTTCAAAGCGGACGACTGCCTCTCCTTCCGGAAGCTCTGAAGTATCCCATAAATAATAAATATTTTCCTCATTCTCTCCTTTTGCCGAAACCCTTGCAAGCTCCGTAAAGTTTTCCCCGTCCATACTATAAGAAAACACTCCCAAAGCCACGCTTCCGTTATCCCTGACTGTCATGGAAAGGTCGATCTTATCCCCATGATCGGAAGAAACGGGATTGATCCCGGTAATGGAAGGCGCCGTTATGTCATCAGAGGTGGTCAGCGTAATCTCCTTCGACGGTTCTCCGCAGTTTCCCAGGTCATCCACACCGCATACCCGGTAGGTATGGGTGGATAAGGGTTCCAGATTTTCAATCTGCGCAAAAAGAGCATCCGATACCCGCTTAATTTCCACAAAGCTTCCGTTTTTTAACTCCTCCACCTTAAAATAGTCAAAGTCCTCTTCCGTTACATCCTCCCATGTCAGTAAAACCCCCGTACTTCCCGCAGTACAATCTGATAACCTGATCTTGGAAATCCCCGTATTATCGACTTCATAACGGCGCATCACAAGGTCGCTGCTTTCGTTTCCCGAAAAATCTACCGCCGTTACTTTTACATAATAAGTGCCTTCCTCATACTGTTTTGTATCCCATTGACAGACGGCGGCATTATGGTCGGCTCTGACCGTTGCCAGATCTTCCCAGTCCTCCTCCCCGTCTTTTCGGATGTGCAGAAGGAAACGGCTGACTCCCCTGTTATCCTTCCCTTCCAAAGACAGAGAAGCAACGCCGCCTATTCTTCCAGGGTCAGGCATCACAGCTGTCACTCTGGGCGCTTTCGTGTCCTCCGCCACGGTTATGACTGCGGACTCCGAAGGCTCGCTTAACTGATGAAAAGCATCATAAGCCCTCACATAATACCGGTACTCCACACCCTCTGCCATGGAAGCATCCTCGTACCATGTGCTGTTCTTGCCTGAAATATCCGCCACCAGATGATCCTCCAAGCCCTCCTGCTTCCTGTAAAGCTCATAGCCTGCGCAATCCGGACTGCCGCCTTTATCCCAGCTTATGACAACCGTTCCGCCGATATCTAAAGCCTCTACATTCTCCGGCGCATAAGGGGGCTCTCTGTCGATGGTATAGGTTACGATTTTTTCAGTGCAGTTCCCCGCTCTGTCCTTTAAAGTAAAACGCACATCCACATCCCGGTCCTGATTCAGGGCGGAAAGATTCCATACAAAGCTTACCCTGTGAGCCGCCGTCCCCGTCTCCTTCTGTCCCAGAGCTGTTTTTGTCACAGGTTTCCACGTAAGATGATCCGTATCATAATATTCAATCTTTACGGAGTTTCCTCTGCTTTTTCCCTCTCCCGAGAATATTACCTCTAATGAAATCTGTTCCCCGCCGATAACCGCATAATCTTCCGGCGTTACGGAAATAATTTCAGGCGCAAAAACAACGCCGTCCGTTTCATCGCTTTTTTCGGACCGGTTCTCGCTTCCGTCTTCCGCTATGACATAATAGGTATAAACGGTCTTTTCCTCTAATCCCGTATCCTCATAGCTCTCGGCCGTTCCCTCATAAACCGGTTCGCCGTTTCTGTAAAGATAATATTTTACTACCCCCACATTATCCTTTCCCTTATCCCATGAAAGGGTTACGGTAGAACCGGTTCTTTCCATGACACGGAGATTTTTTACCTTTTCCGGCGGCTCTATATCGCTATTGGTGGTTACCTGTAAAGACGGGGATTCCTTTGCACATACTCTGTCCCCATTATAGGGATAGACGGTATAGGTATAGGTCTGCCCTCCGTTCAGTCCGGTATCGCGGTAGCTCCTCATTCCCGTACTACCCACCTTAACTCCATCCCGGTAGATTTCAAACCCTGCCGCCTCTCCATCGGTCCATATTCCGTCAAACTCCAGGGTGACCCCGTATGCGGTAACCTCCGCTGCAGTAATTTCCGTTACCGGACGGGGATAAACCACCGCAGTGGACAGATAAATGACTTCGTCCGCAATATCCTCCGGCACGGTGTCAAACTCATAATTTGTGTACAGATCATTTGTAAGGACCAGTATATGGAACCGGTTAAGGGAAGGCGCGTCAAAACGGATCCTCTGCTTTTCCTTTGCTCCATTCCCTTCCGGGCCGCCCTTCAGTATGGTCTTATGGTTTCCTGACGCCGTAAAGTTTCCATAAGAGGACTGCTGGGTAAAATCTCCCGCAAGCTCCATAACTCCTTCAGACAGATATGAAGCATTTCTTCCGCAGAATAAAGCGTTTCCGTTTACGGACAGATACCCTTCCTCTTTATCCATGTTCAGAACGCCGCCCCATTGCACCAGAAGGTCTCCCTCAATATATACTTTTGCCTCTTCCACGAACAGATTGGAGTTCAATATTAAATTTCCGACACTGATAGTATGGTTTCCGCATCTGATTGTATTGGAAGCGCTTCCGTAATGATCCAGAAACAGCGTTCCCCTGATGTCTAAATCATTTTGAATCACTGCGCTTTTAAGAGGATCGGCATATGCGGAAAATGTCACATTACCGCCAAAAGCTCCCTCTTTTAACTGCATAAGGTCGTTTATGCGGATGCCTTCCGTTCCCCCTGCCTTCCATGCCGTATCATCCACAGTGCCGTTGACCCTTACCCAGGTGTCAAATTCCACACCGTCAGAGGACTCGTTGCCGATCGTCAGATTATTTGTAGTGATCCATTTTCCTCCCGCAATTTTTTGTTTCTCTTTTCCGCCAAATACTAAATTGCCTTCTATGGAAAGAGCCGTCTTACCGTCAGTCTCCAGATTGCCAAGAAGTTCTATGGTTCCCTTTATGTTTCCCGCTCCGTCAGCGGGCGGCATAAAATAACCATCCTTTTTCACACACAGATAATCGTCGGTCTCCTCCATACGTAAATGCCCGAAGCTTTCCGAATATTCGTATCCGCTTTCCGTTTTATCCCTGGTCTGCTGCCTGAAATTCCCTTCTACGATCAAACTGCCATGGTTGAATACGATCTCTCCCTCCTGCAGGATCAGATCCCCCTGAACCGTCAGCGTATGCCCGTTTAAATCCAGCGTTCCGTCCACCAGATAAAGGTCCCCGGCCGCTACATAATCCTCCGTCAAGGTAAATCCGCTGACGCTTTCCTCATCGCCGATGGTCAGCTTACAACCGTTTAGGATCAGCCGGTCGCAGTCCAGCCTTCTTTTTGAGAATACGCCTTCGCTGCTGTGATTGTCTAACTCGACCACATGGAAATGACCGTTATTCTGAATGCGCTGAAGCCCTTCCCCGCTTAACAAAAGCCTGTGCCCGTCTCCATAGGAGCCGTCATACTTTTCCGTATAATCTCCCTTTACTTCAAGAGTTCCCTGATTCATAAGGCTTGTGGTATCGCTTATCTTTAAATAATTGCCTCCTATGAACACATAGTCGTCCTCATAAGACATTTTCAAGCCTTTTCCGCTATCCTTTACAGTCAGGTTTCCTAAAACCTGCAAATTGCCATGGGCAATATCCAGCGTACCCGACAAATCCAGGTTGCCGTCGATTACCAGTTCATGCCCTATGGAGATCGTAGGATTCCCGGAAATAACCACATCGCCCCCGATCCGGGCGTCTTTTGAAACCGTCAGTTTTTCCACATCCAGTCCGCCGCCAAAATACCCTTCCGAAAGCTGGGCTGTGGAAACGATCCTGATATTTCCCTCCACATGATTTTCCGGCTTGTCCGTAATTTCCCCCGCGATCCGGGGAGTATTCACAAATACAACGCCTCCCTCACTCTGGTTTTCAATTACAACATTTTTCAGACACATACTCTTCGTATATTCATAATAATGATAAGTAACCGTCTGCTTTCCTTCTCCGTTTAACAGCAGGGTCAAATGGTACAGACCATCCAGATAATCTGTGGCATCGGCATTTCCTCCAAAACCGTTATTAAAATCCACATTCCCATGAACCTCTATGACTCCTCTGTTCCAGATTCCAAAGGACTGTCCGGTTATATTAACGGAAAAATCCTTTTCCACCACAATATGGTCATCATCCGTATAAAGCTCCAAGGTTCCGTTTGAAGTAAAATCCCCGTCAGGAACCCCTTCCTTAAATTCTCCCATGGAATAACTGCCGCCTACGGATAAGGTTCCTCCGCCGACGATCATTCTGCCGGACATCTGGATCAGGTCTCCTGTAATCTCCAGCTTATGACCGTTTAATGCCATAACTCCCCCGATGAGAACCACATCCCCGTCAACCTTTGCATCTTCCGTTAAAGTATAACCCTGTATACAGGACCTTCCCTGATAAGTCAGCTTGCAGCCGTTTAATATCCACTGGGAGACGCCAAAAATATTTTCAAGACATACCCCTTCTTCACTGTGGTTTTTAAGCTCGACCACCAGATTTTTGGAATCATCCCCTATATAAACATTTTGCTTTCTATCTCCCCCAAGCACCAGTTTAAATCCGCTGTTTCCGTAAACGCCTCCGGAAAACTGCCTGCGTATATCCACATCTCCCCTTATTTCCAGGACACCTTTCTGCTGCTGCGTACCGTACTTAGCGTCAAGGACCCTGTAATCCCCTTCCACAAGGGCATAAGCGCCGCTGCCCATCAGACAGATACCGGTAGAGCTTAATTTACTTTCCCCTTCCAGATTTCCCTTTATGTGCAGATTTCCCTGATATACATACAGTTGTCCGTATAAAGAGCCGCCCTGCTTATAGCCGCCTTCTACATCCCTGATATAAACATTCCCGTCAACCGTCAGATCGCCGTATACGTTCAAATAGTCCTCAACATACAGATTTCCCCCGATTTCAAAGTCATTTTCCCACTTCATCCCCCTGCAGACCAGCACATCCCCGCCATAATATCCGCCGGAAGTCTTTGGCGGATATGCCAGCTGAATGCAGCCATGGATCCTGCTTTCCTTCTCAGAGGAAATATTTCCTTCCACCCGGGGTGCGCCTTCAAATACGACCCCTTCTTCAGAAGTATTATTAATGACCAGATCCTGAATCCTCGTATCCATGTACGATGCCCCGCTAAAATGCAGTATCTGTTTTTTATCCCCGCTGATCAGAAGCATACCGGTCCCACAGGCATTAAATGTATAATCCCCTCTGTCCTCCAGCTGATAATAATCCCCTTTTAATTCCATACAGCCCCTGCTAAGATGCACGCCGTCGTTTTGTGTGGAACCGTCGTAAAAATCTCCCTCCACCAGAACATAACTGTTTTCCTCGCTCATATTAAGGACCGACTTTGTGCTTCCATATAAATAACTGCCGTCTTCACATACCGTTCTTTCCTGCTTCCTGTAATCTCCCTTAACGATCAGACTGCCGCCATTTATCAGGAGCGTTCCCCCGCTGTGTATAAAATTTCCGCTGACCGTCAGAGTATGACCGTTTAAATCCCATCTCCCTCCCGCCATCACAAGATCCCCGGGAATCTCTTCATCCCCGGAAAGCACATGACTCTCTTCTGCAATAATCTCCCCCACCGACAATCTGCATCCGTTTCTGATCAGGGAATGCCATGCTCCTGCCGTATTAAACACCACCCCCTCCGGACTGTGGTTATTTAACTCCAGAATATGAAAAGAAGCGCCGTCTCTTAACGAAACCTGCTGTTTCCCATCTCCTGACAAAATAAACCTGTGGTCTTCCTCTGCACCCGATCCGCCTTCTATAGCCACATCCTTCCTGCACTCCAGGATCCCCTGGGCCAATACCTGGGAGCCGCCGTTTTTCTGATAGTAATCCCCGTTGACCAGAATATGCCCTTTATCCGAATACATGGAAAAACCGCAGTTATTACCCGAAACCGTTACATCTCCCCCTATTTCCAGCGTGCTGTAAATATGAAAAATCCCGCCATCTTTTTCCATCAGAAGATTTTCCCCTATCTTAAGAGGCGAATTTAATCCCGATCCGCTTAAAACCTCTATTCCGCCGTCAAAATAATCTTCCGTAAATACGGTTCCGCTTCCGATTCCCAGAAACCCCGAGACCCGATTCCCGTATGAGGTTACCTGACCCGATACATAAGGACTCCCTTCAAAAATAACGCCCTCTTCACTCTCATTTTCTATGACCAGATTAGCGATCCTGGAACCCCTGTTACCTCCCTTCTCCCCCATAGCCAGTCTCTGGGCTTTTTCTCCCGTCAAATACAGCGTAAAAGAATTACTTGTATAAAAATTTCCCTCCTCTATTCCTGCTTTCTGGACAAAGTCCCCAAAGACCTCCATCCTGCCGTAATAAAGCTCTTCATTCCGCACATCGGAGCCCATAAAGAAACTGCCTCCCACCGAAAGAACGTCCCCGTCATCCTTCATGGATAAGATCCCGTTTCCCGAAATCCCGCAATCCCCGTCCACATTCAGAGAACCGCCGCCGATTTCCAGCCTTCCACCCCTTTGCATCAGATCCCCTTCAACATAAAGCGCATGATGATTTAAATTGAGCGTCCCCTCTTCCAGCACCAGATCATTTACCCTTAAATCCTCCGTCAAAACATAATCTTCCCTTACCGTAACATTTTCTGCCCTTGCCTCTGCAAATATCTCCTCGATCCCTATCCCCGCAAAGTCCGAAAAAGGCAGCATCAGGAAAGCTAACAACGCCGCCAGCCCTCTCTTCAACCGCCTTTTCATCCCTCTCTTTGATTCCCTCTTTAAAACTCCTATCCCCCTATCGCTAAAATCCCCCATAAAGCTTTCATCATGCATATTTTTTCTCTCCCGCCCTCATAATCATATCCGACAAATACAATTAATTATATCAAAAAAATATACAATCTCACTTTCAGGGAACGAATTAAGCGATTTTGGGCCTGAAATGCATTTTTTTACCCAATTCCCTTCATTCATTCCATTCGGTTACCATTACGCCATCCCGCTTCCAAAATACCTGCAACCTTTTACAAAAACATACAGAAGAGCAGACAAAAGTGCCGGCATTGGCAGAAACCGGCTTAGGGATGTACCGGGAAAACCTTTCTGTTTTCATAAGCATTACTGCAAAACGGGAGTTTTCTTACAGACCGTCCAAAACCCAAGGGAGAATTGCCATGGATGGCAATTCAGCCGTTTGCGGCACGGATGCCGCATAAAACGGCGGCCCGCGCCATTCCAGACATTTCCCACGGTCTGTTAGAAAACTCCCGTTTTACAGTAGCTTATAAAAACAGAAAGGCTTTTTCCCAGTACATCCCCAAGCCGGTTTCTGCCAATGCCGTACCCTACTTCAAAAATCCGTTAATAATCTGCTCCTCCGCCTCCGCTTCCGTCAGCCCCAGAGTCATCAGCTTAACAAGCTGCTCCCCCGCGATCTTCCCGATAGCCGCCTCATGAATCAGCGCTGCGTCAACATCATTGGCCGTCAGCTCCGGAATAGCGCTGACGCTTGCTTCATCCATAATAATAGCGTCGCACTCCGTATGCCCGCTGCAGCGGTTGTTCCCGTTGATCCTGCTCTTAAATACCTGACGGGATTCCTCCTTTGCCACCGAACGGGAAACCACATTTGCGCTGGAATCCTCCCCGTCCATATCCACCGTAAACTCCGTCTCCGCATACTGGCTTCCGTGGGTCATAAGCTTCTCATGGATCGTCAGAGAGGCACCCTTTAAAAGCACGGCGCTCGTCGCCCTTTTGGTGGAATCGATTCCCCGGATCTGTACCGTCTCCATATCCATGGAAGCCCCTTCCTCCAAAGTCATTTCCGTCACGGGGTTCATGATGCGCTCCCCTCTGCCGTCCCCCTGTCCGTAATGCTTCTCCACATAGCGCACCCTGGAATTTTTGCCGATAAAGAAACGGTGAATCCCGCTGTGTTCGCTTGCCGCATCGCCTCCGTTGTGGATCCCGCACCCTGCCACAATGGTAACGTCGCAGTCCTCTCCGATATGAAAATCGTTATACACGCTTTCCTTGAGCCCCGACTGGCTGAGCACCACCGGAATATGCACGCTCTCATTTTTAGTCCCGGGTTTTATGATGATATCGATTCCCGGCACATCCGTTTTTGTCACAATATCTATATTTTCCGTCACATTTCTGCCCGCCATTGCGCCGTTTGCCCTGATGTTATAGGCGCCCTGGGGAACTTCATGAAGTCCGGCGATTTCCTCTAATAAAGTCTGCTGTATCTGATCCATTATCCCTTCCTCCAATCTACATCTTATCCTTTAATATATTACAGGGACCGCTTCCGCCCTCTCCAAGTATCAGGGGCATGATCTCTTCTTTGCCGCCCTCCGCCTTGATCCGGCCGTCCGCAATTAAAACGATCCTGTCAGCAATATCCAGGATTCTCTCCTGATGGGAGATGATCACGATAGAGCCGTTGATCTTTTCATACATATTTTCAAATACTTTGATAAGGCTGTTAAAGCTCCACAGATCGATTCCCGCTTCCGGTTCGTCAAAAACGGAAAGCTTTGTTCCCCTGGCCAAGATCATGGCGATTTCGATCCGCTTTAGTTCTCCCCCCGATAAGGAATCGTTAACCTCTCTTCCGATATAATCCCTTGCGCACAGCCCTACCTCCGACAAGATTTCACAGGCTTCGCTCATGGAAAGCTTTTTACCCGATGCTAACATAATCAGATCTTTTACCGTGATCCCCTTAAAACGCACCGGCTGCTGAAAAGCAAAGCTGATGCCCGCATTGGCCCTTTCCGTAATACTCATATCCGTAATATCCCGGCCGTCAAAGAGGATCGTACCGGATGTAGGGGTAATGATACCGGCGATGATCTTTGCCAACGTTGATTTTCCCCCGCCGTTAGGTCCCGTTATCGCTACAAAACGTTCCTTTACGGTCAAATTAATATCCTTTATAATCTCTTTATTTCCGTCCTCTACCAGATACGAAATATTTTTTAATTCAAGCATTTCTTTCTCCTCCATGCATCAATCGGTCCGCCCCGACGGCTTTGCGGGGACCAATTCCTACTATACACAACTTGCGGGAAAAGTCAATAACCCTGCTGGAGGCCCCGGATCAGAAGCTTCAGGATCTCCCCTGTCCGTAATACAGATTTTTACGGACAAAAAAAGAGCGCCCTGCCTCCTTAGGGGTTGCAGCGCTCTTTTTTACCTGCCGATCAACTTACGATAGTTTTTTCATCTGTTTTCCATTTCTTATCTTTTGGATGCGTGCCGATAAAAGGGATAAAATAACGAATAGGTGAACCAGCATAATGGTAATGCTGGTTTTTTCTCTTCCTGCCATATACAGGATCGCCATAATTATGAGTTCAACCGCATAAAATATTTTGGCATACCTGGCATAAACATGACTTTCTTGATCGCTTAGGGGTTTTTCGCGGGAATCCACCGGCACATGGCGGACATAGTAACAAAGAAAGAGCAGTTCACACAAAAAGAAAACCCATACAGGCAGATGAAGGAAAAACAACCATTCAGAAAGCCCGATTACAAGAACAAGCGCCGCATTAGAGATTACCGCACACTTTAGAGGCGTTGAAGCATGATATCCACCGGCAAAGCTTCGAAGCGGAATTACTGATATTAAAAATATAAGGGTAGTCTGCAATGCTTTCGTCAGTATCCCGATAAGCCCTGCAATTATCAGATTAAATCCCCATTCGAACAGTATCATATATCCGTACCGGTATAATTCCTCCTCATCTTTTGCAATGATCCCCTTATCGATCTGTTTTGCCATCAGGCTGTCTAAAAGTTGTTTCATGGTTTTTATTTTACCTTTTTAAATTTGTTGGCAGCTTCCGGGAACTTCGGCTGATGACACAGCCATAAGCATGCGGAGTTTGCCGTTGATGCAGCAAATTTTAATGCCAGCGCATTACACATTTTCAGCGATTTTTCACTGATATCTTTTTTAAGTTCCATTTTTAAACCTCCTTTTAGTTGATGCTAAAAGCATACACTAAAAATGGAAAAAAATGTTATTTTAGGCAATTTTTGCAGGATTTTGGGCAATTTTTGCAAAATCTTAAGTTGACAGGACCAAAACAGCCTGAAAAATACCTTCTTTATAAATAGTTCTTAAACTCCCGCCATATTTTTTTGCGATCTCTCTGACCCGCTCTATTCCGATCCCATGAATGAACTTGTTTTCTTTTGTCGTCAAAAATCTTGCTCCATCCCTTAATATGGCCCCTTCATAGGAATTTTCCATTTTAATGACCAGAAATTTACCCTCATTCCCCATAAACATGGTTATTTTAATAAACCCGTTCCTGGATTTTGCCGCCGCTTCCAGGGCATTTTTATACAAATTTCCCAAAGCGGAAATCATATCCGTTTCGCGGATCCCTCCTATGGAAAATCCGGGTTCCACATATATCCTGCAGTCAACTCTGTGCTTTCTGGCTTCATTTATCTCTTCATTTAGAATGTCATTCAAAACGGCATTGTTACAAAAATCCTGTTTATCCACTTTAAAAAACTCCATATGAAGTTCATTTAAAAGCGACAATATCTGCTCATTCTGATTCTCCTCCGCCAGATTTCCAATGGCTTTTAAATAGTGGCACATATCGTGATGGAATGCCGCATTCTTTTTATTCACATCCTCTACCTGCCTGTAATATCCCAGCTGCACCTTATAATCTTCTACCCGTTTTTCCTGCAGCTGCAGATTTTTATTGATAGCGCCATAACGCCGGAAGGCATAAGCAACCAGCACATTTCCCAACACCATCAACAAGTAGAATACAAGCAGTACCGCCCTTTTAAGCGGTGCGTCAGAAAAGTCAATATTTAAATAAGTAACGGAAAACATTAATCCGATACTGGAAACCGGAATCGTCATAAAAATGAAAAAGGCTTTTTTGTCTATGCTGTCGTTTCGTTTGGGGACGAGCTGCTTGATAAGCAGATACAGAACAAAATTCAGCATTTTCATGATCAGGACAGTATGGGCTTTTACATTCTCGACGGATAATACAACTTCTCCCATTCTATTTACAAGAGCTATGGCTGTCAAAAATTCAGTTCCGTACTGAAAGGCTATGATAATCAGATAATGAACGAATTTTTGAAAAAGATTCCCGTCCATGACCAGATAAATAAACAGAAAATTTATAAACAATGATGCAAAAAGATTCAGCGCCGTATTATGAAACAGATTAATAAAATAGATGACACAGGACGTAAACAGGATAACGGTAATCCTGCTTTTTTTCGTTAAAAGACGGGGGGTAATCCCTTCATAGTATCCCACAAAATCATAGATCAGATAAGTGTCAAAAACGCATACCAGAAAATTAATTATACTATATTCCCAAAACATGGTTTTCTCCTTTATTCCTTCCGTTATCTGAGATATTTGCTGGACAGATATCTGGAAAAGGCAGCGTCAAACTCCTTTCCCTTTGACCTGGATATAGTCAGCACACATCCGTTGACTAACTCTAACTCCGTAGCGTTTCTTTTCCTGACATATTTCATATTTACCACATAACTGTTGTGAGCATATGCAAACCCAAAATCCTTAATATCCTCATAAAGCTCCGAAAGCTTATTGACATTAAACATTTCATGCGAAATGCCGGCCAAAGCGGAGTTTTCCAGTAAATGCAGGGTACAGCCCCGTTTGGCTATGGAAATATATAAAATATCATCCAGCCCCAGCTTATACCTTGTTTTGTCATAGCAGCCCCAGACAATAGGGCTTTCTTTCTTTTTGGATAAGTGTTCGAATACCTCCTTAAGTTCCTCTTCAAACCGACTGTCAGAATACTGCTTCATTAAATACCTGTAGGGCCTTACCTTAAAAGTTTCCGGCGTGGGCAGGCAGGCGCCGGAGCAAAAAACCAGCATGGTAGAATAATATCTTTCACGAAATTCCCTTGCCACCGCATTTCCATCCATTTCCGGCATCTGGACATCCAGAAACAGCACATCGAACTCAGGTCTGCCATACAGATCAAACAATAACTCCCTTCCACTGTGATATTCAAAAAACTCAGCCTCGCCGTATTCCCCTAAAACTGCAGTAATCCGTTTTTCCAGATAGAAAATGAATTCCCCATCATCATCGCATATTGCAATTCTAAACATGACAGCTTCTCCTCCTTTGAATATAAGCACATTTTACACAAAATTCTCCCTTCCAGCACATTTTGGAACCGAATGCTGTTATTTTTGAATCGAATAGAATGATTTAAACTTTTTCCCTGCATTTATACATAAACCGCACAAAAAACAGCGGCATACGTTTACCGCTGTTTTCTTATCTTTATCGTATATATTCGAAAAATGAGGCAGGAATCGGAACCACCCTCTCCTGCATCCGGCTGTCAAAAACTGCACAATTCACTCATGACCTTCTTTAGATATGTAACGCCGATATCTACCTGTTTTCCGCAGTCGCGCAATACAATGTAACGGTTGACCCGGTCCACGGACCAGATATAGTTTTTATTCACAATGACCGAACGGTTGCACTGCAGAAGGGAAGAATTCCCTGCTTCCTGTAATATCTGCCTGCAGGTCATATAAGGCATCTTATCCGTTTTCCCGTCTTTTCTGTAAATAAGAATACTCCTGTTAAAGCTTTCTATATAGACGATATCGTCTACCTGAATGGGGAATAAGATTCCGCCCTTCCTCAAACAAAACGTACTCAGTTCCTTCTTGGGAGTAGAATATTCCATGGCATCCCGGATAACGGACCTTGCCTCTTCCTGGGAAAAGGGCTTTTCCAGATAACAGAAGCAATGGAGGTTGCTGTATGCAAACAGCTTGGGATCTATCAAAGAAGTCACAAAGATAATCGGTGTAAAAGCATAATAAGGAATATCCCTGACCACATTGGCCAGCTTGACCCCTGAAATGTCATTCTTTTTGTTTCGGTCCAGTACAATATCAATAATGAACAGATCAATGGTGTTCTCCAACAGGATCTGATAAGCCTCCTGCAGATTGTCCACGTCATAAACCAAGACCTCTTCGGACAATTCCTGCACGAGCCTCTTCATAAATTCCCTCTGAACATAATTATCTTCAATAATCAGACAGTTTTTCTCCATAACTATTACCGTTTCTCTGAATCCTTTTCATTGTGTATCATACAAATGAAATCACTTCATTCTTTGGTTTTTTAGCCGGTTCAACCTTTATGGCGTGCAGGACGGGGCCCTCTTTTCCATAATCTTCAAAATATTCGACCGCTACCTTTGCAGTTACCTTTACCCAGGACTTCTGTTCCAGGCTGTCCGCATCATCATATTTGCAGGCATATCCCAAAAAAGCCATGTCGTCGGCACAGCAGGTCATGGCCATTCTACCCGGCACAAAATATCCTGCCGGAAAATTCTGGGGATGAAGAACCATTGCCGTATATTCGACGGTCCGCCCTTTATAACGTTCCATATTGTCCAGTGCATCCAGATACCAGAAGCCGTATCCCATATCATTCAGCACAATAGGGTCTTCATTCAAGTCATAAGGCAGATCTTCCTCCAGGGTCACATTCATTTCTCCCGAAGCATTTTCAAAAATGATCTCCGCACTTTGATTTAAGGCCATAATGTTCCGTTTATAACCCGCCAGCTTATCCTCCATGCCGTCGCAGCGATTCATGATGATCAGCTCGGACTGCCTGATATGCTCCGCAACCAGAGACTTCATATTGGTAAAGTAAGAGGCAAAAGTAGCGCCGTTTATCATGGTAATCTGCTGCTCCATCTTCCAGTGCCAGGGAAATTTCATGTTCTTTACATTCCACATGCCGTTATACTCAATGATGATCCTTGAGGGTTTATGCTTTTTTTCAAGGCTGATTAAATTCTGGGAAGTAAACTCCTCTTCATCTTCCATCACTTCCATGACCGTCCGGCTCTTTTTCAAAAGCCTTTCATCATACTCGTTCTCCCCTTCTTCACAGACGACCAGCAAAGTGGTGCTTCTCGTCTGAAAATATGGCTGTCCCAAAGTATAGGTAATAAATTCCGTTTTACCGCTGTCCAAAAATCCGTTGATGACATAAACAGGAATCATGTCTTTTCCCTCCTAGACCTCAAATAATGCCCTGATATTTTCTTCCTTTAATCCCGAGCCGATGACACAGATCTTGCCCGTATATTCCGCACTTCCGTCCCTGATCTCGCTTTCTCCGGGCACATGGTCAAAATGAATGAACAGATCTCCCTCTGTGGGCAGCATTCCCTTTGCCCGTAAAACCATTCCGTATTTTTCTGTATCCTCCAGGGCATCCAGGCATGCCTGTACCTGCTCCTTTGTAAATTTGGAAGAGGTCTCGATCCCCACACTGGTAAATATTTCATCGGCATGATGATGGTGGTGGTCATGTCCGTCATGGTCGTGATGATGGTGGTCATGGTCACGATCGTCGTGGTCGTGATGATGGTGGTCGTGGTCATGTTCGTCGTGGCCCTCATGATGGTGTTCGTGATCATGCTCGTCGTGACCCTCATGATGGTGGTCGTGGTCATGTTCGTCGTGACCCTCATGATGGTGGTCATGATCATGCTCGTCGTGATCGTGATGATGGTCGTGGTCGTGGCATCCGCAGGTGCAGTCCTCTCCGTGCTCATGGTCATGCTCGTGGGCTTTTAATACTTCCTGCATCAATTCCGCTTCTAAATCCTTGGCGTCTTCTATCGTCTCTAAAATTTTGCCGCCGTCCAGCTTATTCCAATCCGTAGTGATAACCGCAGCCTTGGCATTATGCTCCCTGATCAGAGCAACCGCCGCGTTGATCTTTTCATCGCTCATTTCCCCTGTGCGGCTTAAGATCACGGTTCCCGCATGCTCGATCTGGTTGGCAAAGAACTCGCCGAAATTTTTCAGGTAGGTCTTGCATTTCTTGGCGTCCACAACAGCCACCGCGCTGTTTAAATGCACGCCTTCGGAAGCAGTCGCCCCTTCCACTGCACGCATGACGTCAGAAAGCTTCCCCACCCCTGAGGGCTCGATCAGGATACGGTCGGGATGGTATTTATCCAGCACTTCCTTTAAAGCAGTTCCAAAATCTCCCACAAGGGAACAGCAGATACAGCCGGAATTCATCTCCGTTATCTCAATGCCCGCTTCCTTTAAAAAACCGCCGTCTATGCCGATTTCCCCGAATTCGTTTTCAATCAGCACTACCTGTTCCGTAGAAAGCGCCTCTTTTAATAATTTTTTAATCAATGTTGTCTTGCCGGCTCCTAAAAAACCGGATACAATATCAATTTTTGTCATGTTTATCACCTTTCTTTTATTATGCATTATTTTTTGATTAATATGAAACGGCCTTTGGGCCGGTGGGGGTGTAAGATCGTGTTGTGTTTCGTATTTTGTTTTGCCTGTGTTTTGTATTTTGTTTTGCCGGCTGCGGATAGGACCGGGCTACGGGCAGAACTCCGAAAAACCTTCGGTTTTCCGGAGTCGCTTCGCTCGTCAAATGTTTTGGAAAACGGCCGCTCAAGCAAGCTTGGCAGCCGTTTCCCAAAACACTTGACTCTGCCCTTTACGCACATTATAGCACAAATTTACGGAAAAGTAGAAAGATTTGGGAATTTAATTGATTTTTTATAAATCAGTCAAATAGTTCTAACTCCACGGGACAATGGTCGGAGCCTGTGATCTCTGTGTGGATCGCAGCATCCTTTAACCGCTCTTTCAGACATTCCGATACGATAAAATAGTCGATCCGCCACCCTGCATTTTTCTCCCTGGCACGGAATCTGTAGGACCACCAGGAATAGATGTCCGTTTTATCCGGATAGAAATAGCGGAAGGTGTCAATGAACCCGTTTTCCAACAGTCTGCCAAAAGCATTTCTTTCCTCGTCGGTAAATCCCGCGTTGCGCCTGTTTGTCCCCGGATTTTTCAGATCGATCTCTTTGTGGGCCACATTTAAATCCCCTGCAAATATAACCGGCTTTTTCTGCTCAAGTCCTTTTAGATAACATAAAAAAGCCTCTTCCCACTCCATGCGGTAGGAAAGCCTTTTCAATTCATTCTGGGAATTGGGCGTGTATACCGTTATGAAATAGAAGTCCTCAAATTCCAGGGTCAGGACCCTGCCTTCTTTGTCATGTTCTTCTATGCCGATCCCCTTTAAGACCTCTAAAGGTTCTTTTCTGCAAAAAACAGCCGTCCCCGAATATCCTTTCTTCTCTGCATAGTTAAAATACTGGTAATATCCGGGTAACTCAAGCGCAAGCTGCCCTTCCTGCATCTTTGTTTCCTGTACGCAGAATATATCCGCATCCAGTTCTTTAAAAACCTCCGTAAATCCCTTTTCCACACAGGCGCGCAGCCCGTTTACATTCCATGATACCAGTTTCATCCTGCTTTTTCCTTTCTTTTCAGCCTGTATCGGCCATCTTCCTGAATCCGCCGGACCATCCTGCCGCCCGTATCGGATATAAAATTCCCGTTATGGTTCGTTTTGCACATATTTTTTGTATCTGCCTGCCATTTTCTCGTCCAATGCCGCCCTTACATAAATACCGGCTTCCCTGTATTCATAAGCCTTGATATACGCCTTTCCCGATAAATCGGAAAACACGCCGCCTGCGGTATAGGGGATCATCAGCTCGTATTCCTTCCTTTTTCCAAAGAGATTTTTTTCAATGAGGGAAACCAGCTCTTCTATCCCGAGACCCTTTCCCGCCGCCATAAAGATATTATTTCCGGCAATCCTGGGATATTCTTCCTCCCCTGTAAGGACTTCCCCGGCCTTTAAATCCAGTTTATTAAATATGCATATGACCGGGATCTTTCCCGCCCCCAGCTCCTCTAAGGTCTTTTCCGTCACTTTCATATGCGCTCTGTAGGACTCGTCGGAATAATCAATGACATGTAAGAGCAGATCCGCATTTTTTACCTCTTCAAGGGTAGACCGGAAAGCCTTTACCAGGTTGTGGGGAAGCTCGTCGATAAAACCTACCGTATCGGACAAAAGAAAGCTTTTGCCGCCTTCTCCCTCCATTTTTCGCACCGTCGTGTCCAAAGTGGCAAACAGCATGTCCTTTTCCAGTACTTTCTTTTCTTCTCCGCAGGTATACCGGTCAATAAGGGCATTCATCACGGTGGATTTCCCCGCATTGGTATACCCGACCAGACTGACTGACGGAATGGCGCTTTTTAAGCGCTGCTTGCGCTGGGTCTCCCTGTCCTTTTCCACCCTGGCAAGCTCCCTTCTCAAAGCAGCCAGCCTTGCTTCAATATGCCGCCTGTCCAACTCCAGCTTTTTCTCGCCCGCCCCCTTGCTGCTCATGGAGCCGCTGGCGCCGCCCTGCCTGCTCAAAGCGTCGTGAAGCCCCACAAGCCTCGGCAGCATGTACTGCAGGGACGCAGTCTCTACCTGAAGCTTTGCTTCCCTGGTCCGCGCCCGCTTTGAAAATATCTCCAGAATAAGAGTGGTCCGGTCCATTACCGCCAGCTTTAGTTCCTTTTGCAGATTCCGAAGCTGCATGGGCGATAAGGCATTATCAAAAATAACAAGACCGGCACCTGACTCTGCCGCCAGCTGCCGTACCTGTTCTACTTTTCCCGTTCCGATATAAAACGCTTTATTGACTGCAGATGCCCTCTGGCTCATGACGCCGACCACTTTCATATCCGCCGCTTTGGCCAGTTCCTCCAGTTCTTCCATGGAACATGCAAAATCTCTGCCGTCATCCAGATCCAGTCCCGCTAAAATAACTCTTTCCATTTTGTAATAACCTGTTCCTCTTTGTCCGCACAGATGCCTCTCATTTTTGCATCCGCTTCTCTATTCTACAATGGCCTGAATCTGCATGCAATCCCTTTTTCAATTATCTTTACCTCATTCTCCTTCTCTGCCCTTCTATCTGCCATCCGCTTTTGGAGCCGCCCTTTATTATCCTCTGACTGCCTGTTTTCTTATGATCAGCCAGGAAACCGCTGAGAGCAAAATGACAAGCACGGCTCCCATGACCGCCCAGCCCGTCACGGATACGCCGGCGATCCCGGTCATTGCCTTTCTTATCATTTCCCCTATGACGCCGTTTTTATTCCCCGGCACAAGACAAATGAGCATCCAGAGCGCCCACATTACCCAAAATGCTTTTTTTCCGAAGCGCATGAGTATGCTGCCTGTAAATTCCCTGACAACCGCCAGCACGACGGCGAAAACCGGAATGATCCAGAGAAGCCATGGTCCCCACAGAATTTTCCCCTCTTCCGCATAAGATGCGTAAAAGGCTTTTAAAATACCGCCTTCTACAAGGCTGAGCACCCCGATGACCACAAGACTTACCAGATTGAAACAGCATTCCGTTATGAGGTCGCATATAAAGAAGCTCTTTCTCGTCCTGCCAAGTCCCACATGCCAGTCAAAATAGTTTCCCATGCCAAACATTCCCATCATAACGGACACAAAACAGAATACGATCCAGGCCATAACCGTTCCAAAGCGGAATACGGTATAATCCCCATCGTGGCCGCCTAAATAGGTCATAAGGGCAAGCAAAAGACTGCCAAACAAAAAGCTCCCCAGATTAAATGTGACGTAAAGAGCCAGCTCATCCAGTCTCAGCTTCATGGTTTTTATCAACATACTATTTCCTCCTTACCGGTCAATACACCATATATTTTCCTATATGTTTCCTCGCAAAACAGATACTTCCCGCCAGTACTGCCGCTGCCAAAGCTCCCGTCACAAACATTGCCGTTAGCGGAATCTCTCTAAGCAGGACCATCCAGAAATCTGCCTGACCCTCCGAAAAAAAGCTGAACGAGCAAGGAATCATGGTCAGAATATAACCGATTACCGTCAGGAACATCCCCAGCTTTTTCCTCTGATATACCATCACACCTGCCGTCTCTCCAAATCCCCACACAAACAGCATGTAAAATCCTGATACGGCCAGAAATTTGATCCCGAGCTCCGGATAAAATGCAGCGACCACGACAGCTTCTATGAGCAGCCCCGTCAAAAGAAGCGCCGTATTCCTTATGAGGAGAACCTGAAAGATCCCCTTTCTGCTTATACCTGCGCTCACATATATCCTGATCTGCGCCTGCCAGTCTTTTACACTGGCGTTCAAAAGACATACTCCTACTACAAAATTTATGAGAAGGGCTGCATTCGCCACTGTATTGTAGAATAAATAGAACCATATCTGAAGGCCGGCCACAACAAGGAACCAAACCCAGATATCTTTAAAAACAAACATCAGATCGCACTTTAACAGACGCTTTGTTCCTTCCCTCATAGCTTTTCCTCCTTACCGCAAAGGGCTACAAATATATCCTGCAGATTCAAAGGACTTACCTCTACATCTTTTCCTTCCTTGTCAAAAACCTCGCCCTTATCGAGCATCAGGGTAATTCCCTTGCTCCTGCCTATTTTTTCCGGACGGAAAGCCTTTTTCCCTTTTGCGATCTCATCCACGTCTTCAGCCCTGCCGCTGACATGGATACAGCGTGAGAGAAGTTCCTCGGTATTTTCCTTCAGCATGATCTTCCCTTTATTTAAGAAAAGAACCTCTTCAAACACATCCGACGCCTCTTCGATGATATGGGTGGAGATCACAAAAGTCCTTCCGCTTTCACTGTACTCATCTAACAGGATCCTATAGAAATTCTCCCGCGCTACCACATCGAGCCCTGCCGCCGGTTCATCCAAAAATGTATATTTTGCTTTGCTTGCCAGCGCCACAATAATGGTCACCATGGACTGCATACCCTTAGACAGCTTTATGAGCTTCTGCTTTTCATCCAGTTCAAACTCTTCCACCAGCCTGTCAGCCATTTCCTTATCCCAGTAAGGGAAAAGCATTCCCGCCATCCTCAGATATTCTTTTACCTTCAGGGCGCTGGTGGTATTATTTGCCTCATTGATGATCTCCCTTGAAAAACAGATATGATCCAGGGCCTTCTGGTTTTCCCATATCGTCTCCCCTGAAAGCAGCACTTCTCCCTTTGTAGCCGGATTCTGTGCACTGGCAATGGAAAGCATAGTTGTTTTTCCTGCGCCGTTTCTTCCTACCAGACCGTAAATCTTTCCCTCCTCAAGAGTCAGCTCCAAATCATCCAACACTGTTTTCTTTCCGTAACATTTTGTAATATTTTTCAATTCCAGACTCATTTATCTTTCCTCCTCTATCATATGAATCAGTTCCGCCTTGCCGATCCCTAAGCTTTTTGCCTCCTTAAGCAGGCTTTTGACAAATCTCTCATAAAACTCCGCTTTTCTTCCCTCTTTGATCCGTTCCTTCGCTCCGCTCTCCACAAACATACCTACGCCTCTTTTCTTATACAAAATACCCTTATCAACCAACAGATTGATGCCCTTGGCCGCCGTTGCCGGATTGATCACATACAGCTTTGCCAGCTCATTGGTGCTCGGCGCCCGCTCCTCTTCCAGGATCACATCCCTTAAAATATCATTCTCTATCATCTCTGCAATCTGAATATAAATCGACTTCTCCTGGGTCAAAATCTCCTTCACGTATTTCTTCCTCCTTCCTTACCTTCTTTACAAGTTTTCCTAAACCGGTTCCCGTTCTCTTATTTAAATTCTCCCCATCCGGCAGCTGCTCCCCTGCCTCATTTGTTCTATACTTAATTACTTATGTAACTAACCATACCACCAACAAACTATTCTGTCAATCCCCCACAAAACATTTTTTTAACCCGTTTTTTTTAATATATCCCCAAAATATACTAATCAATCACGTTAAATCTACCCACATCCCCCGGCTCCTCCCTACCGCAACGCCGGGAGAGCGGTATTTTCTAAAGCTTGGTAAACGGGCATAAAACCCCGCAGACCGGTGGTATAAAAGCTTTCTGTTTTTGCAGGCACCCACTGTAAATTGTGATTTTTCTTACAGTCTGCCCACACCAAAGGGGGAATTGCCACGGATGGCAATTCAGCCGTCCTGCGGCATGGATGCCGCATTGACGGCGCACCCGGGCGCTGCCGCCGCCCCTTGGCAGACTGTTAGAAAAACCACAATTTACAGTCTGCCTGCGAAAAACAGAAAGCTTTTATACCACCGGTCTGCGGGGTTTTATGCCCGTTTACCGTGCTTTAGAAAAGACCGCTCTCCCGTCACACACCAACCTACTTAAGCCCTACGCTGCTATAAGGCACTTCCGCCTCAATATATCCGAAGACATACGCCGCCAGCACATAAGGTTCAAAATAAAATACCGTACCGCTTTCCGTCAGATAGAAATCCTCATTATCAAAGGAAGCACCTTCTTTCACGTAATCCATGGCGTCCGCCCAGTAATCATCCGGCGCTTCCGCCATACGAGCCTCAAAAGCTGCGGTAAAAGCAGCCCCAAACTCATCCTCGCTTACGTCAAACAGGTCCTCAGCCTCCAGCTCTTCCCCGCTTTTCAAATCATAGATCAGCGCTTTTCTAAAAGGCATTCCGTGAGCTCCGCCGCTGTATTCATAGCCTGAAAGCAGCAGACAGATCCTATTCTCATCCAGATAAGTCATTTCATAACCGATTTCC
>ULTO01014037.1_pt1 | contig 28019 bp, 24 predicted proteins | sample 1957601 | NCBI WGS metagenome assembly ULTO01 (sample SAMEA4835734, study PRJEB28245) | human gut metagenome | biome: gut microbiome; material: fecal sample | place: Denmark | collected 2008 | reverse complement strand
ACCTCGCTTTTTATTATGGGAAGAGAGAAAGCGGAGGCTTACTGGCGGGAGCATGGGGATTTTGATATGATCCTTATAACGGATGAAGGAAAGTTGTACATAACGGAAGGGATTGCGGATGCTTTTTCTTTAAGCGGCGGATTTGGGAATATGGAAGTACATGTAGTTGGCAAAGACCAAGGGGAATAAAGCATGGAGAAAAGCAAGGAAAAAAAGGGGAAGAAGATACGTAAGAGAACATTGTATTTACTTGCAGGAGCAGTTGTTGTTTTGACAGCCGGATTCTTTTTAAGCCACAGAATAGGCGGAAAGGCTTCTGTGATCTTGAATGGGGAAAAATACTTACTTACAGATTTGGAGTGCAGCTATCTGGACCATGACGGGGAAATAGTGAAAACCCGACATATGGGCAGAGCGCCCATGTATTTTATGAGCGGCGGATTTCAGTATGGAATGTATGAATATTCTTTTCCCATAAATAATGAAGAGATCGATATAAGGCCGAGGATCAGGGTATTTAAAACGAATATCCGTGCCAGATATCATCTGGATATCGAGGTGGAACTTATAAAAGCGCAGGATATATGGAACGGGGAGATTACGGTTAAGGTAAACGGACGTACTTATACGGAATCCTTTGAAGATCTTAAGCGTGGCGAAATGGTAATACGGGTTGAATAGCCGGTTTATAAACCCGGTAACAAATGAAAAAAGAAAGATGGAGGGGGTTATATTATGTGGACCAGAAGACAATTAAAAGAAAGAGCAAAGGCGGATGTGTCACGCAGTTACTGGGGACTTGTGCTGATGTCGCTGATCGTAAGCATTATAGATGGAAGTGGAGAAGGATTCAGTACGGGGTATAGTTCGGCTAGGCGTGATACGGGAAAAAGCCGGTTGGCTTTGAATAACGTTGATTGGGATCTGTTTTTCACTATTATGTTTATCGTGTTGGTCATTACGTTGATAGCGATTCTTGTCGGACTGGCGTTTAAAGCTTTTTTACTGAATCCATTAAGGGTTGGAGCGACCAGATATTTTATCGAGGCGGCACGGGGGGAAAAGAAAGCCGGAGACATAGGGCTGATCGGATATGCTTTTGGAAGCGGCCGTTATAAAAATACTGTAAAAACTATGTTCCTCATGGATCTGTACGTATTTCTCTGGAGCCTGCTTTTTTTGATCCCGGGCATTATAAAGTCTTATGAATATGCAATGATTCCGTATATTCTGGCAGAAAGGCCGGATCTGGAGACTGAGGAGGTATTTGCGTTGTCCAGGCGGATGATGATGGGGGAGAAATTTGATGTATTTATTCTCGGCCTGTCGTTTATCGGATGGATGTTTATTGTTTTGTTTAGCTTCGGTCTTGCGGCGGTATTTTATGTCGGCCCGTATATGAATATGACAAGTGCAGAATTGTATGAGGTCTTGAAAGGAAAAATCGGTTGGCACAGCTATACCCAGGGAAATTACGGTATGCAGTACAATTACGGAAACACAAAAGATTTTTCCCTTATGGGGGAAATCAACTATCCCCAGCAGCAGACGGATACAGATAAAATGATATAAGGAGGATGAAGCGATGAACTACAGAGAACTTGGAAAAACCGGATTACAGGTCAGCGAGATCGGACTGGGCTGTGAAGGCTTCAATGAAAAGGACGAGGCTTTTACGGAGGAAATGTTTGCACTGGCATTTGAGCACGGCATTAACTGTATGGATCTGTACAGCCCCAATCCCGATATGCACAAACGGGTTGGCAGGGCAATCCGGGAGAAAAGGGCGGAGTTTATCCTGCAGGCGCACCTATGTACCATGTGGAAGGATGGGCAATATAAGGCAACGAGGAATATAGACGAAGTAAAAGCTTCTTTTGAAGTAATGCTTCAAAACCTCGGTACAGACTACATAGATATCGGCATGATTCATTACGTGGATTCCGTAAAAACATGGAAAGATATTGCAGAGGGCGACATTATGAAATATGCCCTTGCGTTGAAAGAACAGGGAAAGATCCGCCATATCGGTCTTAGCAGCCACAATCCCGAGGCTGCTTTGGAGGCGGTAAAGAGCGGTCTGATCGAAGTGCTGATGTTTTCCGTCAATCCCTGTTATGACCTGCTTCCCGGGGATGAGGATGTAGAAAAATTATGGGCGGCGGGAAGCTATGAAAAGCCCTTGTTTAATCTGGACCCTAAGCGGGAAGAACTGTATGAAACCTGTCAGCGCATGGGCGTGGGCATCACGGTTATGAAAGCCTTTGGAGGCGGGGATCTGCTTTCGGACGAGTATTCTCCTGCGGGTAAGGCGATGACCGCTTTGCAATGTATTCACTACGCCCTTACAAGACCGGCTGTGGCAGCGGTTTTAACCGGCGTTCATTCCAAAGAGCAGCTGCAGGCGTCCATAGATTATGAATATGCTTCCGAAGAAGAAAGGGATTATGCAAAGGTTTTTGCCACCTTCCCTAAGATCAGCTGGCAGGGGTATTGCATGTACTGCGGACACTGCGCACCCTGTCCCAAGGGAATCCAGGTTGCGTCGGTAACCAAGTTTTTAAATCTCTGCAAGGCCCAGCAAGAAGTGCCGGAGACGGTAAGAGAGCATTACGCCGCCCTATCGGCTCATGCCGGGGACTGTATAGAATGCGGTTCCTGTGAAAAACGCTGTCCCTTTGGAGTATCCATTATTGAGAATATGCGGGCGGCGAAGGAAACCTTCGGATATTAGGGGCATTCCTTTTTGAAAGGCTCATGGATCCATGGCCTGCAAAATTGCATAGACGTTGAATTTGTCAATGAGGATCAGCCGGCAATATCCTTCCGGTCATAGTGATAGAAAGCAAGTCCTATTCCCAACAGCGCATAGATCATGCCGGGGATGATATAAGAAGGCTCCAGGGAAACCTCAGATATAATATCGGCGGAATCCGCATAGGAAAAGGGCGTGAAATATTTTAAAAATTCCGCCTGTTCGCTGATGTTGGCGATCAGGTTCAGAAAATAGAATATGGCGGAAAGGCCTAACCCGACGCCCAGATTTCCCCTGCGGATAAAAGCGGAGATCCCGAAGCAGACGGCGCTGATCTGGAACTGCAAAAGAATATAAGCCAGATGGAGAAGGGCAAATTCCTTTATGGGAAGCTCTTCTTCGATGGCTGCAAAGGATATAACGGATATCAGGATGATGACAAGATTCATCAGGAGCAGCTGTGTTATGATAGAGGCCAGCTTTTCAAAAACAATGCGGGTCCGGCTTACAGGATGGGTCAGAAGAAATTCCGCCGTATGGTTCTTTTCTTCGTTGGCAAGGGCGGATATGCCTAAAAGCCCTGCAAAAAAAGCGCCGCCAAGTCCCAGGATATTGCCGCATTCAATTCCGTAAAAGCCCATTACTTCCCCAAAGCTGATCCTGTCCATGCCAAAGGCGGCGGTAAAGCTTCCCATGGAAGAAAACATATCGTTTACGGAATCCATTTCCCCCTTCATTTCAGGAAACATCATCATGCAGATGAAGACCATGAAGCCGATGGAGAGAGTCCAGATCAGAAGGGATAGTTTTCCGCGTTTTAATTCCTGTCTTAATATAGTCATAATATATCTACCTCGTTTTTTTAATGTGCAGGAGGCTGTAGATCAAAAGCCTGCCCGATATTGATTTACATAATAGTGTGCCGAATCATGAGTTATTTTTCGTATCCCCGGATTCTTTGTAAAAGTGCATAAATATTTCTTCCAGATCCGGTTCCGTAATGGTCAGGTCTTTTAAGGGAAGAGTGGAAAGCTCTGAAAGAAGCTCTTTCATATTTCCCTGGAACAGGAAGCTTACGGAATCATCTCCCGGCACGACATCTTTAACGCCGTCTATGCGGGGAGCTTCTGTAGTTCCGTTTAAAGTGACCCGCCTGGCGTTTGTGCCTGCGGATAAGGCTTCCACCGTATCTGAGGCAATGAGCCTTCCTTCCCGGATAATGGCGGCACGGCTGCAATAGCGGGAAATTTCCGATAAAACGTGGGAGGACAAAAAGATGGTGGCTCCTTCCTTGTGACGTTCTTTCAAAATGGTAAAGAATTCTTTCTGCATTAAAGGATCCAGCCCGCTTGTGGGTTCATCCAGGATACAAAGCATTGGGTCATGCTGCAGGGCGCAGACAATACTGACTTTCTTTCGGTTACCCAGAGATAACTCATCTATTTTTTTCTTAACATCCAGCTGCAGGCGGTCACAAAGCTCCTTTGCCTTTATACGGCAATCCTTTTTGTGCATGGAAGCCGACATCCCTATGATGTCCGCCACCTTCATACCGCTGTAGAACATGGCTTCCGAGGGCATATATCCGATCCTTGAGAGAATGGCTTCCTTTTCGCTCACTATATCCATGTCAAAAATCCGGGCACTGCCGGAGGTAGGCTTGATCAGTCCTAAGAGGGTGCGGATGGTAGTGCTTTTTCCGGCGCCGTTAGGACCGATGAATCCAAAAATCTCCCCTTCCCGGACATTGAGATTGAGGTCAATGATGCCCCGGGCTTTTCCGTAATATTTGGTCAGGTTGTGGGTGCTTATGATATTCATAGAAGTTCTCCTTTACAATAAGCCGTTTTCCAAAGCTCTATGACTTTGGAAAAATCCTCCTTCAGTTTATCCGCATCTATGCGGCCGTTTTTGTGTGCATCCATCATATAGCCTTCCGCTGCCCAGTACATTTCACGCACCATGGTTTCAAAATCGATTTCCGGGCGGAAAATGGAAGGATCGATAAGGCCCAGGGCAGAAGCGGAGTAGAGACCGCGCTTTTTCTCATAATCCTCGTGAATGGCTTTGTAGATCTCCGGTTCCGTTTCATAGAAGGCTCTCACGGTAAAAGCGGTCAGATCAGGGTAACTTTCTATGATCCTGCATTTGCCGTCAAGTCCCCGCTTAAGCATTTCAAAAAAGTCCGGGGTATCATAGGCGCCGTATTCCTTTAAATAAGCCTGGGTAAGACGGGAAACCTCTTCCCAGAGAAACATATATAATTCCATTTTATTGCGAAAATAGAAAAACAGCAGGGATTTGCTGATGCCCGCTTCCGCAGCGATCTCATTCATGGGGCTCTTTTTATAAGTGTTCCTGGAAAATACCCGATATCCCGCATTGATGATGCGGATCTGTTTTTCCTTGGGCAGGTCGTAAAATTTTTCGTTCATAAATGTCAAATCTCCCTGATGGGTAAACGGATCGTTCGGCAAAAGCCGGAAAACGTTTATTATGTGCTATGGTTTTTTCGTATGTTACTGGCATTATAAGCCCGTTGACCATTTTTGAGAAGGGGGGAAAACGATTAACAGAAATATTGTAAAGCTCCATACTAAAGTTTTAACAGCAATCATCCGATATACTTAATAACAAAACAAAAAATACATAATATAAGCTCCCAAGCCCTGTGGATTTGTTCCAAAACAGATTTATGGGGCTTTTTCAATTGTGCAATTTGTGATACAATGAGCGATAGCGAGAAAGGAGCTTCCTATGTTTCAATGCTTTTATCCCGATATATGGCTGGATTCCACTTATGAAATTGATTTTGAGAAAATGAGAAAAAAGGGCATTCGCGCCCTGATCTTTGACATAGACAATACGCTGGTCCCCCACGGTGCGCCGGCGGACGACCGTGCCATTGCGCTGTTTAAAAGGCTTCACGGGCTGGGATTTTCCATGATGTTATTATCCAACAACAAGGAGCCCAGGGTAAAATCTTTTTGTGATGCGGTGGAAGGAGCGGCTTATATCCACAAAGCGGGAAAGCCGGGAAGAAAAAGCTATGAGCGGGCTATGGAGCTGATGGGATCCGACCCAAAGAGCACGGTATTTATCGGCGACCAGCTTTTTACGGACGTGTGGGGAGCGAAGCGCTGTGGGATATACAGCATTCTGGTAAAGCCTATTGATAAAAAAGAAGAGATCCAGATCGTACTGAAGCGTTATCTGGAAAAAATCGTATTGTTTTTCTACAGACGGAGGAATTATAATGCTACAGATTAACGGGAAAACCAAGACCTGCGGACTGATCGGCTGTCCGGTGGAGCATACGCTGTCTCCCCTGATACATAATACCCTTTCGGAGCATATGGGACTAAATATGGTTTATGTTCCTTTTCATGTGGAGCGTGAAAATGTGGAAGCGGCCCTAAAGGGCGCCCATGCACTTTCCGTCGGCGGTTTAAACGTAACGGTTCCCCATAAAAGCGCGGTCATCCCCTATTTAAAGGAAATTGATCCTCTGGCGGAAAAGATCGGGGCGGTCAATACCCTGGTCCCCGTAGAGGGAGGATACAAAGGATATAACACGGATATGACGGGACTTCAGCGCGCCATGGAAAGCGAGGGTATCGCCATTGCAGGTAAAGAGGCGATCCTTTTGGGAGCGGGCGGCGCTTCCCGGGCGGTAGCTTTTATGCTGACGGCTAAAGGGGCGGAAAAGGTGTATATGTTGAACCGTTCGCAGGATAAGGCGCAGATGGTGGCAGGAGAGGTCAATAAGGCCATGGGCTGTGAGAAAGTTATTGCCATGCCCCTTGAGGGTTATAAAGAACTGACCGGTAAAAAATATCTCTGCATCCAGGGAACCAGCGTAGGGCTTTATCCTGACTGTCAGAAGGCAGTTATTGAGGATGAGGCGTTTTATGAGCTGGTGGAAGTGGCGGTGGATTTAATTTACAAACCGGCAGAGACAAGGTTCATGAGCCTTTGTAAGGCGGCGGGGGCCAAAGCTTATAACGGACTTAAAATGCTGCTTTATCAAGGCATTATCGCATATGAATTATGGAATGACGTGCAGGTTTCTGATGAGCTTGCCGAAAAAATATACGTAATGATGAAGGAAGAGACGAAGATTGAAGGATAACATTATTTTGATCGGTTATATGGGCAGCGGTAAAACAAGCCTTGGGAAAAAGCTTTCTTATAAGGAGAGGATCGCCCTTTTGGATACGGATAGGATGATCGAACAAAAGCAGGGCATGACGGTGTCGGAGATTTTTGAAAAGCAGGGCGAAGGGGCTTTTCGCATTATGGAAACGGAGTGCCTGAAGGAAATCCTGGGATATACGGAGAAGTATGTCATCTCCGTCGGGGGAGGTCTTCCCATAAAGGAGGAAAACCGGAAATTGTTAAAAGAGCTGGGGACGGTGGTATATTTGCGGGCGAAGCCGGATACCATTTACGCGCGGTTAAAAAACGATACCAGCAGACCCCTTTTAAGAGGGGATGACCCGAGGGGGAAAATAGAGGATATGATAGGTAAAAGAGGCCCTGTTTATGAGCTGGCTGCCGACTGCATCATAGATGTGGATGAAAAGGGCTGTGAGGTTATTATCGGGGAAATTTTAGAAGCGCTGAAACTTGATTTGAGAGTCAAATGAATATGCAGGCATATTTGCCTGACCCATGGAGGAAAAATGAAAATATTAGTCATCAACGGTCCCAACATTAATTTTTTGGGAATCAGGGAAAAAGGAATTTACGGAACAACGGATTATAACGGTCTTTTGGAAATGATCGGGAAGAAGGGGCAGGAATGCGGATGCACCATCGAGGTATTTCAGAGCAACCATGAGGGGGCTATCATCGACAGGATCCAGGACGCTTATTTTGACGGAACGGAGGGCATTCTCATCAATCCGGGAGCCTATACCCATTACAGCTACGCGATCCGGGATGCTTTGGCAAGCGTGACCGTGCCCAAGGTGGAAGTCCATATATCGGATATTACCAAAAGAGAGGAATTCCGTAAGCATTCCGTCACAAAGGATTCCTGCGACAGGCAGATTTACGGGCGCGGACTGGAGGGTTATCTGGAAGCGGTGGATTTTTTGCTGGAGCAGAATGAAAAAAACAGTTGAAAAATGATACTTTTTATTATAAACTAGTTAAGGAATTATAACGTGACAATTTTAGGAGGAGTAAAATCATGATTTCTGCAGGTGATTTCAGAAATGGTATTACCATTGAATTAGATAATAATATCTACCAGATTATTGAATTCCAGCATGTTAAACCGGGAAAAGGTGCGGCATTTGTAAGGACCAAATTAAAAAATATCAAGAGCGGCGGCGTCGTTGAGAAGACCTTCCGCCCCACTGAAAAATGCCCCCAGGCACGAATTGACAGAAAAGATATGCAGTACTTATATGCGGATGGCGACTTATACAACTTTATGGATACCGAGACCTTTGAGCAGATCGCATTGAATCAGGAGGAGATCGGCGATGCCATGAAGTTTGTAAAAGAGAACGAGATGGTAAAGATGTGCTCCCACAACGGAAGCGTATTTGCAGTGGAGCCCCCTCTGTTCGTAGAGCTGGAGATCACGGATACAGAGCCGGGATTTAAAGGCGATACGGCTACAGGCGCTACAAAGCCCGCGATCGTGGAGACAGGCGCTCAGGTTTTGGTTCCTTTGTTTGTAAATCAGGGGGACAAGATCAAGATCGATACCAGAACAGGCGAATACTTATCCCGTGTATAATCAGTTTTATTGACGGTATATCAGAAAATCAAAAGCTTTAGGCAATGGATGTTGAATCTGTTGCCTTTTCTATTTCCAGGCAGATAGCTGACGCTTTAAAAGAGGGCCGGTACGGTCTCGAGATAAAGCGGGCATGGTCCGGAAAAGAAATCCACATCTTATAGTTTTAAACAAAGTTTTAAAATCACATCTGACATCAAATGAAACATCAGATCAGTTATCAAATCGAAAGGAAAAAAATCAAATGAAAGAAATCAGTTTTAATGAATTTACAAAGCAGTTAAAAGCAGCATTATACCGGAGACTGGACCGTGAGACGGAAATCCGTATCCATGAAACGGCCAAAAACAACGGAATTACTTATCAGGGTATGGTCATTATGAAAAAGGGCTGCAATATTTCCCCCAATATTCGTCTGGACGGCTTTTATGCATCCTTTAAGGAGCGGATCTCTACCCTTGAGGAAATTGCCGATGAGATCGTGGATATTTTTGAAAACGGGCAGAAGGACAGCAGCCTGGATCTGAATTTTTTTACGGATTTTCAGAGGGCAAAGGAGCGGATCATGTTTAAAATAGTAAATTACGAAGGAAACAGGAAACGGCTTGAAAACCTGCCCTATATGAAATTCCTGGATCTGGCGGTAACATTCTATTATAACGTGGAACAGGAGGAAATTCCCGGTATCAACGCATCCATCCAGATAGAAAAAAGCCATTTGGAGTTATGGGGGATAGACGAAGGAACACTTTATGATCTTGCCCTTGAAAATACGGTCAAGAAAATGCCCGCGTCTTTTCGGACGATCTTCGATATCATCCTAAACATCCTTGAAGAGGACGGAATCACGCCGGGAGAAAAAGCAATGGAGGATTTCAAGGAAAAGTCAGACCAGGTGCCCATGTATGTACTGACCAATCAGAAAAATTATTTTGGAGCGGCGGCCCTTTATTATCCGGGAATGTTAAAAAAGATCGGAATGACCTTGAAAACGGATCTGATCGTGCTGCCCAGCAGCATTCATGAAGTGATCCTTCTGCCTGCGGAAAAATGGACGGACTATGATGACTTGAATGAAATGATACGGGATATTAATGAAAACCATGTGGCAAAAGAGGAGGTGCTTTCCGATCATTTCTATTATTATGACCTGGAAAGGGATGAACTGAGGATGCCGGATTTTTGGAAAAAAGCATAAAAAATTGAAAAAATAAGGATGGATCTCCCTCGGCTTTGCGGAAATTAATGGATATTTTGTGAAAAAAACATAACTAACTTGTCAAAGAAACTGTTTTATGCTATGATATACGAGTTGTAACATTTTTGTAATATATTTGTACCCGTAGTTTAACGGATAAAACAGCTGATTCCGGTTCAGCCGATGGGGGTTCGATTCCTCTCGGGTACATCTTTATGTAAAAAAGAAAGGATTAGAGAAATGAGCGACAAGACGAATAAATCGACGGAAGGCTTTTCAGGGCTTCTTGAGCGGATAAAAACAGACCAAAAGATGCAGTACGGGGTTATCGGCGGCGCTCTTGCCATTGCTCTGATTATCATTATCATAGTTTGCGTATCCTGTTCCAAAAAGGACGAAAACCCGGAAGGAATTTCTGACAATACGGTTTCTGTAGCAGAATCAGGAAGTACCGATACACCGCAGCCGGCGGAAGCGGAGGCCGGCGGTCTGGTGCCTACATCCGATGAAGCGGTCATGCAGCTGATCAATTCCTATTACGGCGCTCTGGCAACAGGGGATTCCGCTACGGTTTCCGCACTGAAATCCAACGTTACCGAAGAGGAGAAGATCAAGCTGGAAAAAAGAGCGGAATTGATGGAGTCCATCGACAATATACAGGTTTATACAAGACCTGGTCCTGTTGACGGCACATATGTGGCTTTTGTTTACTATGAAATGAAATTTATAGATATTGAAACAAGATCTCCCGGACTTACCACCATTTATATCTGCCGCAACGAGGACGGCAGCCTTTATATCAATAATGGGGAGTGGGATGAGGCGACTACCGCTTATATAGAGCAGATCGCAAGTGAAGAGGCCATTGCGGACTATTTCAAATCCGTTCAGGTTTCTTATAACGAGGCAATTAATAATGACGTGGCTCTGGCTTTGCGTATGGAGCAGCTTCCCCAGATCCTGGATGATGCGGTCCGTGAAAGACAGCAGGCGGCAGAACAGGCGGCAAATGCAGAACAGCCAGCAGGTCAGGCGGAGGCTACAGCCGTTAACGAAACCGTTGTCGCTACCACAAAGGTCAATGTGCGCGCTTCCGACAGTGAAAATGCCGACAGGATCGGTCAGGTCGAGTCCGGCACTTCCATGACAAGATATGAGACAAGGGAGAACGGCTGGAGCAAAATTGATTACAATGGACAGGAGGGATTTATAAAATCCGAATTCCTTCAGGTTCAGAGCACCAATGAAACACAGCCCGCTGAAAACACGGAGCCAGATCAGGCGGATGCATCTCAGGAAGAGCCTGCGCAGCCTGTCAGCGCCAGCGGAAACGGCGGAAAAGTAACTGCAACCAGCAGCGTTAAGGTTCGTTCTTCGACAAACGTGGATTCCAACGACAATATTCTCGGAACATTGTTTCCGGGAGAAAGCTGTGATTTGATCATGGAGCAGGCAGACGGCTGGTGCAAGATCAAATATAACGGAGAAACCGCTTACGTTAAGACGGAATTTGTAGAGATCAATTAAAAAGTAAAATATAGGAGCTGTTGCGGACAATAGGCATATATGGGCTTTTGTCTGCGGCAGCTTTCTTTTAAAGTTTAATAAGGAGGAATTTATATGGCAAAACTGAAAGTCGGTATTTTAGGAGCGGGAAGGATTGCGGCCATTATGGCGGATACCATTTCCAAAATGAAAACGGCGGAGTGCTATGCCGTAGCGTCCAGAAGCATGGAAAAGGCATTGGAGTTTGCATCGCTCCATAACGTGACAAAGCCCTTTGGCAGTTATGAGGAAATGCTGGCAGATAAGGATTTAGAGCTTGTGTATATCGCAACGCCCCATCCCTTTCATTTTGAACAGGCGAAAATGTGCATTGACGCAGGAAAGCCGGTTCTTGTGGAAAAACCCTTCTGCGTAAATGCAAAGGAAGCGGAGGAGCTGTTAGCTTATGCAAAGGAAAAGAACATCTTTATTTCCGAGGCCATGTGGATCCGCTATATGCCTATGTATGAAACGATTTTGAAGCTTTTAAAGAGCGGCATGATCGGGGAGCCCAGAATGATCACGGGCAATCTGGCTTATCCCATGCTTCATAAAGAACGTTTGTTAAAACCTGAATTGGCAGGCGGCGCTTTGCTGGACGTGGGAATTTATCCCCTGAATTTTGCGGATATGGTAAATGAGTCTCCCATAAAGGATATCCAGTCTGCGGCGGTCATGACGGCTGACGGAGTGGACGCCCATGACAGTATTACCATCCGGTATGAGGACGGCAGCATGGCGGTTTTAAACACATCCATGCAGACGGTCAGTGACAGGAAAGGAATTATCCAGGGCACAAAAGGCGTGATGATTATTGAGAACATCAATAATTTTGAATCCGTTGCCGTATATGATAAGGATTATAAAAGAGTTGCCTTTAAAAAGGCGCCCAGACAGATCAGCGGTTATGAATATGAAATAGAGGCATGTAAAAAAGCATTGAAGCGCAAAAAGAAGGAGTGCGACCAGATGCCCCATGAGGTCATTATGAAAATGATGAAGCAGATGGATCTTATCAGGGAACAGATCGGCCTTGTCTATCCTTTTGAGAAGGAATGAGTTTATTGAGTCGTACAAAGGCGCTGTGATTATCCTTTTTTGGAAGAGTTTCCTGCGTTTTTTGGTAAAATTGTATAAAATTTAAGGGGAAATTTTTGAGGATTCTTTAGAATTTTTTTCTTGTCCATATAAAGGGTACGTTATATAATAAAACTTGGGCAAAAAAGTCCGTATGGTACATTTTAACAGAAGGAGGACATCATCAATGTCATATGTAGACGAGGTATACAGCCTGGTTGTGGAAAAGAATCCCGCACAGCCGGAATTCCATCAGGCGGTAAAAGAGGTTTTAGAATCTCTGAGAGTAGTAATTGAAGCAAATGAGGAAGCATACAAAAAGGACGCTTTACTGGAGAGGCTTTGTACTCCTGAGCGCGTCGTTTTGTTCCGTGTTCCCTGGGTGGATGACAAGGGACAGGTTCAGGTAAATAACGGTTTTCGCGTACAGTTCAACAGCGCGATCGGACCCTACAAGGGAGGCCTTAGGTTCCATCCTTCCGTAAATTTAGGTATTATCAAGTTTTTAGGCTTTGAGCAGATTTTCAAGAATTCCTTAACAGGACTTCCCATCGGCGGCGGCAAGGGCGGCAGCGATTTCGACCCCAAGGGCAAATCCGACAGAGAGGTTATGGCGTTCTGCCAGAGCTTTATGACAGAGCTTTACAGGCATATCGGCGCTGATACGGACGTACCTGCCGGGGATATCGGCGTAGGCGGAAGAGAGATCGGCTTTATGTTCGGTCAGTATAAGAGGATTCGTGACACATATGAAGGCGTGCTGACAGGTAAAGGCTTGACCTACGGCGGTTCTTTAGCAAGAACAGAAGCGACCGGTTATGGTCTGTTATACTTAACGGAAGAAATGTTAAAGTGCAACGGCAAGGATATTAAAGACAAAATAATCGCAGTTTCCGGTGCAGGAAATGTAGCGATCTACGCAATCCAGAAAGCACAGCAGTTAGGCGGAAAACCTGTTACATGTTCCGATTCCACAGGCTGGATCTACGATCCCGAAGGCATTGATGTTGCTTTATTAAAAGAAGTAAAAGAAGTAAAACGTGCACGTCTGACCGAATATGCGGCTGCAAGACCCAGCGCAGAGTATCATGAGGGCAAGGGCGTATGGAGCGTAAAATGTGATATCGCACTTCCTTGTGCAACACAGAATGAATTAAGCCTTGACGATGCAAAACAGCTTGTAGCTAACGGCTGCTTCGCAGTTGCAGAAGGCGCTAACATGCCTACAACCTTAGAGGCTACAGAGTACTTACAGAAAAACGGCGTTTTGTTCTGCCCGGGTAAAGCTTCCAACGCAGGCGGCGTTGCAACAAGCGCACTGGAGATGAGCCAGAACTCCGAAAGACTCAGCTGGACATTTGAAGAAGTAGACGCTAAATTACAGGGGATCATGGTTAATATTTTCCATAACCTGGATGAGGCGGCTAAGAAATACGGCAAGGAAGGCGACTACGTAGCAGGCGCTAACATTGCAGGCTTCTTAAAGGTTGCTGAGGCTATGAAGGCTCAGGGTATTGTATAATCCCAATTTGTAAGGTAATATAAGATGTTGATAAGTCCTGTAAACTTAGTGTTTATGGGACTTTTCTTATGTATTGAATTGTTATGAAATTTGATATAAAGATACGATAACCATATCAGATTGTAACAAAAACTATGTGCAGGAGTAAATTCCGGATTTGTGTTTTTGGGGGTAAAAAAACCGGAATTTAAAATTTCACTTTACGGAAATGAGCATAAAATTTAAAATTAAATGCTGTAAAATTTTACGTTGAACATTACAGCTTTCTTGAGTATAATATATAAAAAAAGAAATGTTATCTAAGAAAGGAAGTTAATTTTATGCCAAATATATTACCTGTATCAGATTTAAGAAATTATAATGAAGTATTGAAAAACTGCCAGGTTGGAGAACCTGTGTTTTTGACCAAAAATGGCAGAGGCAAGTTTGTGGTTATGGATATTGAGGACTATGAGCGTGAGAAGGCTGAGAAGAAGCTGCTGATGAAGTTACAGGAAGCAGAAGAAGCAGTTAGGGATGAAAGCGCCTGGATGAGTTTGGATGAACTGAAGAAATCTGTTGGGGTATAGCCTATGATGAAATTACGGATTAACCCTATTGTAGCAGATGACTTGAAGGGTATTAAAGAGTATATTGCTGAAGATAATGAAGAAATGGCAGTAAAGACTATACAGGAGATATATGCTGGAATTGAGAATATACAGCAATTCCCGTATATGGGAGCTGATCTTGCTAAGAGGGTCAGCTTTCGGACGGATTATAAGTATGCTATTTTCAAAAATTATGTGGTGTTATATAGGATTGGAGACGAGTACGTAGAGATTTACCGAGTAGTGAATCGATATCAGGATATTATTAAAGTATTTGACAACTGAGATTTATAAGAGATAAGAAAGGAATAGTATTATATGAAAGAGATGTATGAATTACTGAAGATTGTAGATGTCGAAAAATACGGAATATTTGTGAAAATCGGAGAGAATAAGACTGCACTTTGCCATAGTACAAAATTACAAAAAAAAATTGAACAGTATCAAGTGGGAAACTATATTTGGGGAAAAGAAATTGAAAGTGAAGTAGAAGGCAAGTATAGCGTTACGGAATGCCCATCAATAGAAAAGAATGCATTGTTTGAAGAGTATATTGCAATGCATTCAGAAGGTGATGTTGTAAAAGGATATGTCGTGAATACGGATGATAGAAATGGTGCATTTATAAATATTTATCCGGGGATAATAGCGCTTTTCCATAAGAGTGAGTACACAGCACATCTTAATGCAGATATAATGCAGGAGAAAAAGCTTGTTACTGTACAAATTGGAAAGATTGATACGATAAAGAAGCGTATATCTTTAATTCCTTTATATAAAAAGAATGTTAATGTGTCGGTTGAAATAAAAGGTATTGATAAAGAAAAATTCCTTGATTCGGTTGAGATAAATGGAAAAGTATGTGCTTCCTATAGAGAGTGCACCGATAACTATGATATTTCAGATGCTGAGATTAGAAATATAATTGCAGAATCATATGAGAAAGCTGTGGATGAAGATACAATACTGATGTATAACGAAGCTTTTACATTTCAGATAAAAGGAAAAACAAAGTATGGTGGGGCATTAGCCACAGGAGGACGAAAGAATCATTTTGAAGGAAAAGAATGGTATGTGAATTTTGTTGGTTCATCTTCAAAATTGGCCGCAAATGCTATTGATCTTTTTGCGTATGTTGAGAATTGGCCAAAGGCATTAAAAGAATTAGAAGAAAAGCTTTTATGTGGTGAAAATTGGGATTATAAAAATTCTAATGCAAAGCGTTCTGCTATGAATGGAGAACTATTTATATTAAAGCAATATCTCAATTATACTTTTTACTGTGCAAAAAGCAAGGATTTAATAGCAATAGCGCCTAGTAATGATTTTGCTGTTTTTAATACAGGATTAGTTGATAATGTATATGAGGCAATATACTTGTGTTTCGTGCCATCTAATAGTGGAGCAAAGAAAAGATGGAGATATGCAGGATTTTGTACATACGGAACGGGATATTTGGGGAAAATGTTGAATTCTAAGTTAACAGAACCGCCTGGAAAAGTACAATATTTTAGTAGCATACATGATATGTTATTCGATACTACTAAGAAACTTAATTGGGATAAAGAACATATATTAATTGAAAATATTGATAGATTACCGATTTCATTTATTGAAGCCCAGTGTGACAGTACTGATTTAGGGCATGTGGCTAGTTACATAGAGGATATTAAGAACGGAAAAAATAAGCAGAATAGTTTTAATTATATATGTGAGTATATAAAAGAAAATATTAGATTGAAGAGGAAACTGCTAAATCGGTTAGATGATGCAGTGTCATTGGCTGTAAAAAGATGTGAATGGAACTATAAGACAGCAATTCCTATTTTTTATCATGTGACTAACGGAATTAGCTTATTGTTGCCATTATGTTTATCAGACGATGAACAATCCGCAGATGTGGCATTGGTAGTTGAAAAACAGGAGTCTGGTAATTATCAGGGACAGACTATTTTAACATTACAGATGGCTTATTTAGATGCAAGATTGATTTGTCGTCCTAATAGTGAATGGTTGGATCCGGATAGAGTGGTTGAAGAAAACGAGAATGAAGATTAGTGTTATATTATTAATTGTTCTTCATCGAAATTATCCGACGATCACTCTATACACGTGATATACAAACGACCTCAAAACCCTAGTCAATCTGCCGACACTTCAGAAGTGGCTATGATGGATCAGGGTATTGTATAAAAGCAAATTTGTAAGGTAATATATATTAAGATGTTGATAAGTCCTGTAAACTCAGTGTTTATGGGACTTTTCTTTATGGATTGAATTGCCGTGAAGTTTGATATAAGTGAATACGGCTAATCAAAGAGGTGAAATGAAAAGGTGACTTCCACCTTGTAAGGGTAAATTTTACCAGAGATAAATTTTTGTATTCAAAAAAGGTTTATCTCTGGTATTTTTATGTTATGATAAGGGTAAAATTACCAAAATTACCTGATTTTTGGGTGCAGAGCAGCGTGGGTACAATTTAACCATTTTTTTGAAATATTAAATTCCACCCTCATTTCAGCTGTTATGTACTTGGGAATTCAGTGTGCTGCTGGTATTTTTTGCTTTTGTTTATTTTAGAAGTTCTGGGCGCAGGGTAACATCATTTGGGGAAATGAAGTGTGCGCCCAGAATATCTAAAATCTCCTGCCCATAAAACATCCGGAACACTTCATATGGGCAGTGGTCCCCAAGGCTTGCCCGTGAATAAGAGTTGATATGATCCATCATAAGGTCCACATCCGTTTGTGAAAGGTTATCAAAGCTTGTTCCCTTTGGAAGGATCCTCCGGATGAATTCATGGTTATTTTCTGCCGCCCCTTTCTGATATGGGGCAGACGGGTCACAATAGAAGACCCGGGTGCGGTGGTTAAACTCCGCATCGATCTCCAGAGCAGTAGGATTTGAAAATTCACTTCCGTTATCTCCCAGAAGGACCGGAAAAAGTTCCATGAACCTGTCCGGGCGCAGTTCCCGGTAAAGCCGTTCGATCACATCAAATACGGAAGCGGCGGTGTTCCTGTCCCTTAGGAAGGCAAGCATGAACTCACATTTGACAAAGTGTAAAGTCAGCAGGACTTTCCCGCCCTTACGTCCTTCAACAGAATCCATCTGAACAATGGGACAGTCGGGCCAGCCTTCCAGAAACATAAGGAAATCAGCATAGGTGCGTCCGATGCGGCAGGCCTTGTCCACCTTGAAAGAATCATGGGAGGAAGCCCTTGGCTTATAAGAGACCTTTCTGGGGAGGTCAATGTTTCTGGCAGAAAAGATGCCGGCATCCACATAATGATAGATGGTCTTTTCAGAGAACATGATCTCGCCGGGATTGTTGGAGCAGATATGGTGGATGGACTGGCCCTTGCGGATCAAGGGGGAGATAAAGGAGTCGAGCTGAAGAGCTTCGGCTTCGGAAATGCAGATGCCGGAACGTGATTCAGAGCGGAGGGTTTCATACTCCTCCTGTGCAAAGCGTGGGGAGTAGATATGTTTTTCTAGCGTACAGCTTTTTCTTTTGGGGCAGCCATTGCAGACATAGGGAGGGCGGGACAGAAGGGGACAGAACTCCTTGAAATAATCCTGACAATAAAGATGGCACTTGGGACAAAGGCTGCACTTTCTAAAATGGCAGTCGGGATCGGAGCAGAGGCCGGAGATGGGACAGCTGTGGCGGTTGGCACAGTCATTGAAAGGGCGTCCAAAGCAGCCGGTCTTCTGGAAAAGCAAGTGGTTGCGGACTTCCTTGGAAATGGTGGTACAATCCCGGCCAAGGGTCCTGCCAATTTCTTTAAAGGAAGCAGAATTATCAAGCAGGTTTTTGATGGTAAAACGTTCTTCAAAAGATAAATGTTTATGTTTGTTCATAGTGTTATCCTCCTTTATACCAACAGCACAAGAGGATGATACACTAAAAAATGTAAGATTAAAATCCATCCCATCCTTTGTAAGGGTAACTTCCATGGTCAGGGGAAGAAGGGGTGGAATTTAGTTTTGCAAATTACCGGCTAATCAAAGATTAAAGGCTAAAGAGTATTCTGCGTTGAATTCTACAGCTAAACTGAGTATAATGTAGTTATATATTAACAGCCTTTATTACAGGAAGGTTTAAGGGGCGGCTATGGAAAAGGATTTGAATAAAGCAATCGACCGGTGCTATGAAATATGCGATTATATGGAGAAAAACGGAGTTGTCAAAAAGGAACTGCAGACCAGTTTACGGGAACTTCTGCGCAGGGAGTTCCTGGATTTCGTGATCTATCTGGCAATGTTAGATGCGGGATTTACCCCGTGGGAAGAGGAATATATCAACAAAACCTTTGGTTTCCGTTTAAATAATGATACGGTAAAGGAATTAAAGGTGCACAGAAGGCTTACGGAAAGCCATTACGGAACCCAGATCCCCCTGGCGCTTAAATATTTTGTGCTGGCAGATGCGGGGAGAAAGATCAAAGGAGATATCTACGGCAGTAAGAAAGCGAAATATCTCGTAGAGACATACCGTTTGATCGGTCAGAATTATCTTGCGGGAAACGAGAGCGCGGGAGATAAAGAGATCAACGCCCTGTCAAAATACTGCATGATGTTAGATGATTATCTGAAAGAATACGGGCTTTTACGCCCTGATAAAAAGAGTGAGCCTGTTACAAAAGGAGAAGTACAGGAAAAGAAAGAAGACATTAATGACCTGATGGCGGAGTTAAATTCCCTTACGGGCTTAAAGACCGTAAAAGAGGATCTGAATGCCCTGATCGATCTGATGAGAGTGCAGAAGATGCGGGAAGAAAACGGCATGAAGCAGACGGACATCAATAAGCATATGGTCTTTATGGGCAATCCCGGTACGGGAAAGACTACGGTGGCAAGGCTTTTGGCGGAAATTTATGCCGGGATCGGCGTGGTGGAAAAGGGCCATCTGGTAGAGGTGGACCGCTCCGGGTTAGTCAGCGGTTATATAGGGCAGACAGCCATGAAGGTGCAGGATGTTGTGGAGGAAGCTTTAGGCGGTATTTTATTTGTGGATGAGGCTTACACCCTGACAAGCAGCAAAGGGCAGAATGATTTCGGACAGGAAGCGGTTGACACCTTGTTAAAGGCCATGGAAGACCACAGGGACGACCTGATCGTCATTGTGGCGGGGTATACGGACCTGATGCAGGAATTTTTGGATTCCAACCCGGGGCTTCGGTCACGCTTTAATAAATATATTATCTTTGAGGATTATACGGCAGAGGAACAATTTGAAATTTTTTGCTTTATGTGCAAAGGGATGGATTATGTACTGTCAAAAGAAGCGGCCAAAGAGGCGGAGCGGTTTTTTAAAGAGAGGAATGAAAACAAGCCGGAGACCTATGCCAATGCCAGGGATGTGAGGAACTATCTGGAGAAGGCCATTTCCAATCAGGCAACAAGGATCGTGCAGTTAAAAAACGTGGATAAGGAGACTCTTGCGATTCTGGAAAGGGAAGACTTGGAAGGAATCAGTCTGGGATAAAGGAATCATATTATGAAAAAAATCGTAGTGGGCATTCTTGCCCATGTGGATGCAGGTAAAACAACATTATCGGAAGCGCTGCTCTATAGGGGCGGCACAATCAGAAAACAGGGACGGGTGGACCATCAGGATGCTTACTTGGATACTTTTACTTTAGAGCGGCAGAGGGGAATCACGATTTTTTCAAAGCAGGCGAAGGCCGTCTTTAGGGAAATGGAAATGACACTTTTAGATACGCCGGGACACGTGGACTTTTCTATGGAAATGGAGAGGGCTTTGCAGGTATTGGATTATGCAGTTCTGGTCATCAGCGGAACGGACGGCGTTCAGGCTCATACAGAGACCTTATGGAAATTGTTGGAAGAATATCATATTCCAACTTTTTTGTTTGTCAATAAAACAGACCTTCTTGGAGAAGCGTTTACGGAAGAAATGCGGGAAAGTATGATGAAAAGCTTTAAAGAAAGGCTTGATTCTTCCATAGTGGATTTCACGGAGGAGGCCCATATGATGGAAGAGGCTGCCATGTGCGGGGAAGACGCCATGGAGGAATTTTTGGAGAAGGGCAGTCTTTCTGAAGAGACCATTGCATTACTGGCTGCGGAACGAAAATTATTTCCCTGCTTTTTCGGCTCGGCGTTGAAATTATCTGGCGTGGATGAATTTATAAAGGGAATGGAAGCTTATTGCTGCGAATTAGTTTATCCCGAAGCGTTTGGGGCAAGGGTATATAAAATTACCAGGGATGAGCAGGGGAAACGCCTGACCCACTTAAAGCTGACCGGAGGCAGTCTGAAGGTAAAGGGGCTTTTAAACGGGGAGAAGGTTGACCAGATACGCATTTATTCCGGCAGCAAATATGAAGCTGTGGACGAAGCGTTTGCAGGTGGTATCTATGCGGTAACAGGACCGGAAAAGACCTATCCGGGACAGGGAATAGGAATAGAAGATGAAGCGGCAAATCCGGTGTTATCCCCGGTTATGACCTATCAGGTACTGCTTCCTGAGGATACGGACCCGGCGGTAGCGCTTCCAAAGTTACGGGAACTGGAAGAGGAGGATCCCGGACTTCATGTGGTATGGAATGAAAGCCTTAAGGAAATCCATGTACAGATTATGGGAAAGGTTCAGCTGGAGATATTAAAGGATATGATCAGGGAACGGTTCGGCATAGAAGCGGACTTCGGTACGGGCAGCATTGTTTATAAAGAAACCATTGCTTCTGCAGTAGAGGGCGTAGGTCATTTTGAACCCCTGCGCCATTATGCGGAGGTTTATTTGATCATGGAGCCTTTGCCTTCCGGAAGCGGCCTGGTTTTTGACAGCAGCGTGAGCGAGGACGAGTTGGATTTAAACTGGCAGAGATTGATTTTGACCCATTTGGGGGAAAGAGAGCATCCGGGCGTGTTGACGGGGGCCGCCATAACGGATATGAGAATTACGCTGGCAGGCGGCAGGGCACACTTAAAGCATACGGAGGGCGGAGATTTCAGGCAGGCTACCTACCGTGCCGTAAGACAGGGACTGAAAAGCGGGGAAAGTATTTTGCTGGAGCCTTTTTATGACTTTGAACTGGAGATTCCCGGAGAGCAGATCGGCAGGGCTATGAGCGATATCCGGAGAATGCAGGGGACCTTTGAACCTCCGGAAACTTTGGGAGATACCTCTCTTTTGAAGGGACGGGTTCCTGTGGCGTCGTCTGTTGATTATATGAGTGAGGTCAATGCCTATACCAAGGGAAGGGGAAGGTTGAGGCTGCAGTTTGGCGGCTACGGTCCATGCCATAATGCAGAAGAAGTGATAGAGCGAATCGGTTATGACAGTGAGGAGGATGTGGAAAATCCTACGGGTTCCGTATTCTGTTCCCACGGAAGTGGATTTTATGTAAACTGGAATGAAGTGCCGGATCATATGCATATAGAGTCATGTATGGCAAAAGATAATAGAGAGCAGGAAAAAGATCAGGAACAGGAAGCAGTCCGGGGCGAATATGACAAAGCGGGCCAAAGTAAAGGAAGCGGAAGGAAGAAAAGAGAATGGAGCGGGTACGCCGACAAAGAGCTGGAAGAGATCATGCTGCGGGAATTCGGACCGGTAAGGAGAAAGGAATACGGCAGCAGGAACACCAGATATATTGCCGGCGGTAAAAGTGTTGATGCAGGGGAATACTATAAAAAGCACAGGGATAAAAACAGAAATCCTGCGGAAAATTACCTGTTAGTGGATGGTTACAATATTATTTTTGCATGGGAGGAATTAAAGGATCTGGCTAAGACCAATCTGGACGCTGCAAGGGGAAGGCTTATGGATATACTCTGCGATTACCAGGGATTTACAAAATGTCATCTGATCCTGGTGTTTGATGCCTATAAGGTAAAGGGAAATCCCGGAGAAGTGGGGAAATACCACAACATTCATGTTGTATATACCAAAGAGGCGGAAACGGCGGATATGTATATTGAGAAGGCAACAAAGGAGATTGCGCCAAACCACAGGGTAAGGGTGGCTACCTCGGATGGACTGGAGCAGCTGATCATTATGGGGCACGGTGCCATGAGAGTATCGGCGGCAGAGTTTTACAGGGAGGTTATGGAGGTTAAGAAGAAGGTACGGGAGATCATAGAAAAGTAGCTTCAGGCAAAGGAAAGCAATAGGAAGCTTCAATCATCTTATATAGGGCTGTAAGAATCCCCGGCAGTAAAACAAGAAAGGAAATGAATGATGAAATTAATGAAAAGAGAAGAGCAAAAAAAGGAAGATACCTGGGCGCTGGAGGATTTATATATCAATGACGACGCCTGGAAAAGCGACGGTGTCAGGCTGCAGTTTGCCATAGACGGGCTTAAGGAATATGACGGGAAGCTGCAGGATAGTGCGGATAAGCTGTTGGAATGCCTGAAGGCTTATGCCGATGCAAACTGTCTGTTAGAGTCTTATTATGTCTATGCCAACGAGCGTTACCACCAGGATACGGCAAATTCCTATTATCAGGGCTTTGCGGGAGAAGCAGAGATCAAAATGAACCTTTTGCAGGCGGCGGCTTCCTATATGGTTCCCCAAATATTGGCGATACCCGGGGAAAAACTGGATGAGTTTTATAAAGAAGAGCCGGAGCTTTCAGAGTACCGTATATTTATTGAGAATATACAGAGGCAGAAGGAGCATACCCTGGATGAGAAGGGGGAAGCAATGTTGGCCGCGGCTAATGAAGTGGCGAAGGGAGCCTCCAATATTTATTCCATGTTTAATAACGCGGATGTCAGGTTTGCGGATATCAAAGACGAAAACGGGGAACCGGTGCCCCTTACCCAGGGGAGATTCGTTACCTTTATGGAAAGCCGGGACCGCAGGGTCAGGAAGGAAGCCTTTACTTCTCTTTATGCAACCTATAAGCAGAATATCAATACGGTGGCCGCCATGTTTGACGCCAACGCCAGGGCCTCGGCCTTTTTTGCTAAGGAGAGGCATTATGAAAGCGCGTTGGAAGCGGCGCTGGATGATGCAGAGATCCCGGTGGAGGTTTATCATAAGCTGATCGAAACGGTACATGAGAATCTGAACGCCATGTATGATTACGTGGCTCTCAGAAAGAAGCTTCTCGGTGTGGAAGAGCTGCATATGTATGATGTCTATGTCCCTATGGTAAGCGGTGTGGAAAAGAAGTATACCTTTGAAGAGGCCAAGGCACTGGTGCTGAAAGGGCTTGCGCCTTTGGGAGAAGACTATGTGAAGCTGCTTCGCGAAGGATTTGCCAACCGCTGGATAGATGTTTACGAAAATGAAGGAAAGCGCACGGGGGCTTATTCCTGGGGGGCTTATGGGGTACATCCCTATGTGCTGTTAAATTTTCAGGGTACGCTGAACCATGTGTTTACCCTTGCCCACGAAATGGGGCATGCCCTTCATTCCCACTATTCGGATTTAAACCAGCCTTATTTGTATGCGGGCTATAAGATCTTTGTGGCGGAGGTGGCTTCCACCTGCAATGAAGCCCTGTTGATCCATTATTTACTGGAAAAGACAGAGGATGAAAAGGAAAAGGCCTATCTGATCAATTATTTTCTGGAACAGTTTAAGGGAACGCTGTTTCGTCAGACCATGTTCGCAGAGTTTGAGATGATGACCCATGATATGGTAAAGGAAGGTAAGACCCTTACTGCAGATGTGCTTTGCGAAACCTATCGCAGGTTAAATGAGATTTATTTCGGTCCGGATATGGTCATAGATGAAGAGATCGCTTATGAGTGGGCGAGGATCCCCCATTTTTACACACCCTTTTATGTATATCAGTATGCCACAGGCTTTGCGGCGGCCATTGCCATCAGCAGCAGGATATTAAAAGGGGAAGAAGGAGCGGTAGAGGATTATAAACGGTTTTTAAGCGGGGGAAGCAGCATGAGTCCCATTGAACTGTTGAAGCTCTGCAAGGTGGATATGACGGAAAGCAGACCGGTAGAGGAAGCGTTAAACGTATTCAGGGAATACCTGAAAAAGCTGCAAACGGACTGAAACGGTCACATAAGCATTATAAAACAAAAATGAGCAATATAGTACAAAGGCGTATGGGGATTGACTAGAAAAAACCGTAGAAAATAAGGCTAAACAAGTCAAAAAAGTGTTAAATTGTACTTTTTTTAGAACAATACGAAAACCCTATACACATTTGAAATCCAATGTGCTAATATATCGTAGCGGTTCAGAAAAACCGTGTATGGATATGAGACAGCCGGGCTGTCTGTCCGGGAGTTTCGAGCCCCGGAAATTTGCAAGGAGGAGGCATTGGATTATGACAAAAGATTTGACAAAGGGTTCTCCCATGAAGCTGATCCTGGGATTTGGAGTTCCCTTATTATTCGGGTTGTTATTTCAGCAGTTCTACAACATGGTAGATACCATCATCGTAGGGAGGATGCTGGGCGTGGACGCGCTGGCGGCAGTAGGCTCCACCGGTTCCATAAATTTTATGATCCTGGGATTCTGCATCGGGCTGTGTAACGGTTTTGCCATTCCCATTGCCCAGAAATTCGGCGCAAAGGATGACCATGGTCTTAGAAAGTTTGTGGCAGGCTGCGCATGGGCGTCTGTGATCTTTGCAGTAGTGATAACTGTAGCAGTAGGTTTTCTTTGCAGCAATATTTTGATCTGGATGCGCACGCCACGAAATATTATGGAGGATGCTTATTCCTACATATTTATCATATTTATGGGAATTCCGGCAACAATTTTATATAACATGGTTTCAGGTATTATCCGGTCTTTAGGCGACAGCATTATGCCTCTGGTATTTCTGGTAATATCCTCTTTGGCAAATATTGTGCTGGATGTGGTTTTTATCCTGCAGTTCGGCGTTGCAGGAGCGGCGTTGGCGACGGTGCTCGCCCAGGGGGCGTCAGGAATCATCAGCCTGGTTTATCTGGTAAAGAAATATGACATTTTGAGAATGAACAAAGAGGAGAGGCGTTTTGATGCGGACTGTATTAAGGCACTCTGCGGCATGGGAGTTCCCATGGGCTTACAGTATTCCATTACCGCCATCGGAAGCGTCATTTTACAGTCTGCGGTAAATACCCTGGGTTCTGACGCCGTAGCCGCTGTTACGGCTGCAAGTAAGATCTGTATGTTTTTATGCTGTCCCTTTGACGCCATGGGTTCCACGATGGCAACCTATGGAGGTCAGAATATCGGGGCGGGGCTGCTTAACAGGATCCATGAGGGCATCAAGGCATGTTCCAAGCTGGGTGTGGTCTATTCCCTGATCTGCCTTGCAGTGGTGCTGCTTTTTGGAAAGGACCTGTCTCTGCTTTTTGTTTCGGCCGATGAGACGGCTATTATCGGAAGGATCCACTACTTTATGGTGGCAAATGTGGTGTTCTACATTCCGCTGGCCTTTGTAAATATTGTCAGGTTTATGATACAGGGATTAGGCTATCCTAATTTTGCCATCCTGGCGGGAGTTTGTGAAATGGCGGCAAGGGGAATTATGGGCTTTGTATTTGTACCCCTGTTTGGGTTTGCCGCTGCGGGCTTTGCCAGTCCGGCGGCGTGGATATGTGCCGACTGTTTCTTGATCCCGGCGTATTTCCATGTGATGAAAAAGCTGAAGAAACAGCTGGAAGCCTATGAAAATGCCATGAATCCGGCGAATATAGAATGCCGGGAAGAACATACTGAAAGAAAGTGGCATTGGAGGAGAAATAAAAAACTCTTACATTAGAGGAGAGATTAAATGAGAGAAGTCAGGATTTTGGTAGTATTTACGGGAGGAACCATCGGGAGCGCTCCGGAGTCAGGGGCCATCCGTCCGGCAGGAGAAAAAGCCAGAAAGCTTTTACTTACGCATTTTGCAGAGGAAAGGCAGAAGGCCTGTGAAGAATATTTCGGGCGGAGGATTTCTTTCGATACTGCCTGTCCTTATGAAATCTTAAGTGAGAATTTAAGCGGGGAACATCTGGAAAAGCTTGAGGAATGCATCCGGGAAAAGGGTGTGGAAAACTACGAGGGGATCGTTGTGACCACGGGAACGGATACCCTTGCCTATTCTTCAGCGGCCATGGGGTATGCTTTTGCAGATCTGCAGATACCTGTGGTCATGGTGTCCGCCAATTATCCTCTATCAGATAAAAGGAGCAACGGCTTTTCAAATTTTGAAGGGGCGTTGCTTTTGATTCTTTCCGGAGGGCATAAAGGGGTGTTCTGTTCCTATGACAACGGCGACGGGCATTTCATTCATTACGCCACAAGGCTTCTGCCCCAGATGAACTACAGCCATAGGGTGGAAAGCGTTATGGGGAAGATCTATGGCAGAGTGGAGGGTATGACGGTAAGGGTGGAGAAAGAAGTTCTGGGAATGGAAAAGGAACCGGGGACAGTCAGACTTTCCTGTAAAAATCTGTCAGGGAAAAAACCTGCTTTTATCAGACCTTATCCGGGAATTGTTTATACCGTGCCAAAAGGCTGCTGCGGTATTTTGCTGGATACTTATCATTCCGGTACCCTTCCGGCACTGGGAGATGACTTCCAAAATTTTATGAAAGAAGCAAAAAAGCAGAATGTTTTGGTGTTTGCAGCAGGTGTTCCGGAAGGATTGGTATATGAAACCGTAGACCGGATGAAAGAAGCGGGAATGATAGTACTGCCTGCTGCATCGCCCGCCGCAATGTATATGAAGTTGTGGATGGCGGCAGAAACAGGGATGGATTTAAGGCAGGCGCTGTTTTGTCCGATAGGGCATGACTTGGTCTCTGTAATGTTTTGATATGATTCGGAAGAATGAAAGGCTGTTGTTATGGGCGGGAAAAAATGTTTTATTTTGAGAATGTGCGTTTTGGTCTTGATTATGTTTACGGCAGGAATGGCTGCTGCATGCGGACGGGAAGATTCAGAACTTGAACATAATACAGAGAATGAAGCGGCAGAAGTTGTTACAAAACAGGCGGCAGAAAATGCAGTTACGGATAATAACGGCAATTATAATGAAAATAACACTGACATAACGGAAGACGAAGACGTCGCGGCAGAGGCCGCAAGGGAAGCGGAACTGAAAAAAAGATTCGGAGAAAATTGTATTGCCGGACAGACGTTTGAGGTTACACTGAGTGAGTACAAAGGAAAGGTCTGGTTTGTTCCGTTTTATTCTCCGGAAGATGAACAGGGATTTTCCATACAGATCATTCAGGATGGGGAAGTCCTTTCGGATATTCATGCCTTTGTTCCGGAAAACCTGGAGGGGCAGACTTTCAGCAGTCTGGATGCGGTATCATTTTTTGATGCCGACTATGACGGCAATACAGATATTGTGCTGGTTGAAACTTATGGAAGTACAAGCTTTGCAGCAATTTATTATGGCTTTGGGGCTGATGCCGAAGAGTATGAAAGATATTTTGACTGGGAAGAGCAATTGTCGGATGCAGTATCAAAACAGGTGGAGGTTTTGACAATACCGCAGATCCGAAGTTTCTTAACGGAGGGGAAAGAGAACGGAAAATTTTCCGGTTATGAGGAAGCCTATGAAGCCGTGAGCAGAATTTGCGCGCTGGAAAGTGACGGAGAGATGCAATACAGTCTGATTTATGTTGATGATGATGAT
>ULTO01063290.1_pt1 | contig 28048 bp, 28 predicted proteins | sample 1957601 | NCBI WGS metagenome assembly ULTO01 (sample SAMEA4835734, study PRJEB28245) | human gut metagenome | biome: gut microbiome; material: fecal sample | place: Denmark | collected 2008 | reverse complement strand
TCCACCGAAAAAGGATGACGAATTCGAGAGCGTTTATGCAACCTTGGACAAACTAAGCACATTACATCCTGATTTCATTTCCGTAACCTACGGCGCAGGCGGAAGCCGTTCCAAGAAGACGGTGGAAATCGCTTCCTATATTCAAAATACGCTCCACATAAATGCTCTGGCCCATATGACCTGTGTTGGAAATAAAAGGGAAGATATCGACAAGGTATGCGAAGAATTAGCCTCTGCTAATGTAAATCATGTGCTTGCCTTAAGAGGCGACCGTCCTGCCTACATGACGGACGAGCAATATGAAAGCCGGGATTTTGCCTATGCAAATGAATTGGTTTCCTATTTAAAATCAAGGACTTCTTTGCAGATTACCGGCGCATGCTATCCCGAAAAACATTTCGAAGCCATGAGCAAACGGGCCGACCTTGCAAGATTAAAGGAAAAAGTTGAATGCGGCTGCGATTTTCTCATTACACAGCTGTTTATGGACAATGATGTTTTTTATGAATTTCAGGAAAGCTGCCAGACGGCCGGCATCAGCGTACCCATCTGCGCAGGCATTATGCCCATTACTTCTACGAAGCAGGTAGCAACTACTATTTCCCTGTCGGGGACCTCTATACCAAAAGCATTTTCAGACCTTGTTGCCAAATACGGAGAAAACCCGGAAGACATGAAAAAGGCCGGGATAGATTATGCCATAAGACAGATATTGGATCTAAAAAAATACGGCGCGGACGGGATCCATCTTTATTCCATGAACAGGCCGAAAACGACGGAAGAGATTGTAAGGGCGGTTATGTAACTGCCCTTTTTACAGGTTGTATTTCGCTTTCCCGGATCAATTTCATTTCACGTTCTTCATCAAATTCGTAAATGCTCATCTTAATTACCTCTCCTTCTGCTTGATAAGAAAATCTCTTAGTATACCTTCACGGATGCATTCATCTACCGCCCTGGAATCTTATCTCGTCTAACACAATTCAAGAGTAAGTTGCTCATATTCACCCTCATTTTCAGCCAGAACATTTGCAATTAGGACATCCATATCTTCTAAGCTTTTTAAAACCTGCGCTTTTCCCGTATCTTCCAGATACCGGTTGCCGGATTGCAACTCCAACAGCTTGTAAGAATAACATGCCAGCCTTTTATGCTGTCTCATTGCAAATTCTGCCGTGTGCATAGTACCGCTTTTTAACTCAGCCTCTACAATTACCACTTCCCTGCTTACTCCGCTTTGCAGCCTGTCACGTTGTACATAACTGTATTTTTGTACTTTTGTTCCCGGAGGATATTCACTGATCAGGCATCCGCCCTTTTCAAGAATCTCTTCTGCAAGTCTTTGATTTACCTTTGGAATGATCTCATCCAGCCCGCAGGGCATGACTGCGACACATTTACCGCCTGCCGCCAAAGCGCCTTTCAAGGCCTCTGCATCACATCCGAGGGCCAGGCCATTTACAAGGTTTATATTTGCAGTTCCTATCCTCCTGCCGGATTCATAAGAGAGTGTTTTTCCTGCATCAGAAGGAGTCCTGGTCCCTATAAGGGCAATGCTTTTCTGCTGATTGAGAATCCCTATATTTCCTTTATAATATAAAATAGGCGGCATACCTGAAAAATTAAGCAAATGGCGCGGATAATCGTTCTCTTCTCTTTTACAAAAAGAAATACCTGCTTTGGTCAGACCATCTCTTATCTTTTCTGCCTGTTCCAATTGTATTTTTTCTTTCTCAGTATATCCGTTTATCATTTCCGCTAAATCGCCTTTCCCAATGCAAACATTTCTACGTTACAAGCCCCATGATTCAATAAAATCTCTTTACATGCATAAAGAGAATTTCCTGTCGTGGTAACATCATCCATCAGAAGTACAATATCATTTCCCATATCCAATTCCTCTAAAGCTTCTATGGAATTCAAATGCACACCCATATCGCGATTGCCGCCATAGGCAAGCTTGGAAATGCTATATTTCCGGTTGAGCAGATACACTTTATTGACTCGTCCGTTCTCAGCGAGCATTTCGCCCAACCGGCTAATTCCGGTTATCTTCTTTTCACAATCACTGGAAGGAACTACACATATGGTCACATCTTCCCTGATCTCTTCGTTTAATAAATTGTAAAAATATCGTATTGCCGAAAGCTTTCCCTCTTTTAAATCCAGGATCTTCCCGCTGTAAACATCAAACAACGGATTTTTTATGCGACGTTCCCTATCCAGCCAGTACTTATGATAATTGCTGTATACGACAATATCATCTGTACCATTCCAGCTTTCATTTACAAATACCATATCAAACTCCTCCTATTCATAAATTGTGATTGGAATTCAAAAGCGCAGATTTAAAGATATTAATGCCAAAAACAGAATACACAAGAAACATGTAGAAAAATAGAAATATATGCTTTTGTCTGATCTTAACATTTGATACGGTATATGTCAATAGCTTTTAGACGAATTATCGAACATTTTATTCCTCCCAAGTCAGAGAATTCGCCTCACTTCTCTTATCCCTGAACATCAGATCCTTAACCGCCTCCGAAGCCGGCTTTCCTCCGAATAAAATATCATTGACCTCCTGCACGATCGGCATGGAAATCTGATATTTTTCAGAAAGTCCTGCTGCCGCCTTTGCGGAATAAACGCCCTCTACTACCATTTTAACTTCATCCATTGCCGCTTCCATAGTATAACCCTGGCCGATCAGCATACCGGCCCTTCTGTTTCTGGAATGCATGGAAGAACAGGTCACAATGAGATCTCCGATGCCGGTCAGACCTGTAAAGGATTCCAGCTTGCCTCCCATGGCAACGCCAAGCCTTGCGATTTCCGCAATTCCCCTTGTGATCAAAGCAGCCTTTGTATTATCGCCGCAGCCTAACCCGTCGGCAATTCCCGCCGCCAGAGCCACCACGTTTTTAAGGGCGCCTCCCAGCTCGATGCCAAGGACGTCGGGGCTTGTATATACTCTTATAAAATCGCACATGAAAGCATTCTGGATATATTCCGCCGTTTCCTTCCGGAATGCTCCCGCAACCAGTGTGGTAGGCATATCCTTTCCCACCTCTTCGGCGTGGGAAGGACCGGATAAGACCGCCACTTTAGCTCCCGGGATCTCGTCTTCTATGATTTCCGTAAGGGTCATATAGGTTTTGTCCTCTATTCCCTTTGCCACGTTGACGATCAGCTGTCCTTCTTTTACAAAGGGCGCCATGGATCTGGCCGTGCTTCTCGTAAAAGGAGAAGGAACTGCAAGCACCAGCATTTCCTTATCCTCAATGGCTTCCTTTAAATCCGTGGTAAAACAGATAGACTCCGGCAGCTTCACACCCGGAAGTTTGGATTCATGCTCATGCTTTTCCTTTAACATGGCGATCTCATCTTCCATAATGGACCACACCGTTACCTGGTGTCCGTTCTTTGCTAAAACTCTGGCAAGGGCCGTTCCCCAGCTTCCCGCCCCGATCACACTATAATCTGCCATATCCTAATCCTCCTTGTTTTTCCTGGTCAAATAGGTTTTTCTTTCATTTCCGTGAATAAGACGGCTGATATTCCCCCTGTGTCTTATAAACGCCATAAGCGCCAGTAAAACGGCTATTATGTACATTTCCGTCAGATAAGGCTGCGGCATGCCGAAAAAGCCCTGCTGCCCCGCCACGACCAGAAAGATCACAAAAACTACATACATGCATAAGGATCCAAGGGAAACATAATGGGTGGCAAAAAACAAAACAAAAAAGGTCGCTGCCACGGCAATCATACACTGCCACGCCATCCCTAAGCTGATCCCTCCTGTTGCGGCAATGCCTTTACCGCCCTTAAATCCCATATAAAAAGGAAAATTATGTCCTAAAACAACCCCCGCACCTGCATAAATGCGCAGAAGCGCTCCCATTTCCGGATGGCTGTTTTCAAAAAGGAAGTGGACCAGCACCATGGCAAATACCGCTTTCAGGGCGTCTCCTAAAAATACGATAAGTCCCGCCTTCTTCCCTAAAACCCTTAAGGCGTTGGTAGTTCCTGCATTTCCGCTCCCCTTTTCCCTGATATCGATTCCATGCATCTTTCCATATATAAATGCCGTCTGGAATAATCCAAAACAATAACCGATTGCCAAACATACGATACGTATCATTATTTATTACCCATTCTTTCATCATTTTTAATATTATGAATCCTTATCTTTCCGCTCCCTGATAATAAAATGCAGGGGCGTACCCTTAAATCCGAAAGCTTCCCTGATCTTATTTTCAATGTATCTCTGGTAAGAAAAATGCATCAGTTCCTTATCGTTGACAAAGATCACAAATGTAGGCGGTTTTACGGAAACCTGGGTCATATAGTAAAGCCTTAACCGTTTTCCCTTATCCGAAGGAGGCTGCTGTAAGGCAACCGCTTCCGTCATGATCTCGTTTAAAACGCCTGTGGCCACCCGCAGGGAATGATTTTCTATTACCATGTCGATGGTCTCATACAGCTTGTTTAACCGCTGCCCTGTCTTTGCCGAGATAAAAATAAGTTCCGCATAAGGCATATAGGCTAAAGTATTCCGCACCTTTTCCGTAAAACGGTAAATGGTCTTATCGTTTTTCTCCACCGCATCCCATTTATTGACTGCTATGATAACGCCCTTTCCTCTTTCGTGGGCAATTCCCGCAATTTTGGCATCCTGTTCGGTAACGCCTTCCGTACCGTCAATGACCAGTACCACAACATCGGCACGTTCCACCGCGCTGACCGTGCGGACAATCATATAACGCTCTAACTCTTCTTTTACTTTGTTCTTTCTCCGAAGCCCCGCCGTATCAATAAAAACATATTCCTTTTTATTGTACTTTACAGGGGTATCCACGGCATCCCTGGTAGTGCCCGCAATATCCGATACCACCAGCCTGTTTTCCCCGATGAGCTTATTGATAATGGAGCTTTTCCCCACATTGGGCTTTCCGACAATGGCGATCCTGGGTCTGTCATCCTCTTCCTCTTCTCCGGTCTTCTCCGGAAATAACGCAACTACCTCGTCTAACAGGTCGCCGATGCCCAATTGGTTTGCCGCAGAAATGGCATGGGGCTCTCCGATACCCAGATTATAGAATTCGTAAACATCCGCCATCATTTTTTCAAAGCTGTCCACCTTATTGACGACTAAAACCACCGGCTTGTGTGATCGTCTGAGCATATCCGCCACCTTGGAATCCGCATCCACAAGGCCCTGTTTTACATCCACCATAAACAGGATCACATCCGCCGTATCAATGGCGATCTGCGCCTGCTCCCTCATCTGGGATAAAATAATATCCTTGGAATCCGGCTCGATACCCCCTGTATCGATCAATGTGAAATTGTAATCCAGCCAGTTCACGTCGGCGTAAATACGATCCCTCGTTATGCCCGGCGTATCCTTTACAATGGAAATCCTCGCCCCCGCTAAGGCATTAAACAAAGTAGATTTTCCCACATTGGGCCTGCCTACCACGGCTACAATGGGTTTCCCTTTTATATTACTCATTATGATTTCTCCCTAATGACGGGCTGCGCGATCCGCCCGTCTTATCTGTTTTAATCCATACTGTCCGTTAATTAAGACAGATTTTCCCACATTTCTTTTGCGGCCTTTTATTCCTGCCGCCTGTTTCCGTAAAGAACGGCGTCTACAAAATCCTGCCCGCTTGATTTTACAATATCTGCCCGGACTTGTAAAGTTTCTTCCATCTGGGGGATCGTCACATCATCCAGAAAATAGTTTTCCCCGCTGCGCAGCACATTCTGGGGAAGAAGGATCCTGTCCCCCAGTTCTTTCCCTTTTAACTGGCTGATAATGTCCTGTCCCGTCAGAAGACCCGATACAGTGATCTGCTCTCCGAAAAACACATTGGTAATGGCCTCCACCTTAAGCTTAAGACCGGGAAACCATTTCATCAGCTGCTGTGACATTTCCTTAATGGTGGGATATGCCAGCTTTCCTGTCACAAGGGTCATGCGTTCCCTTCTGCTTTCGTCAGGCTCTCCCCCGTTTTTTTCTATTTCCTTCTGCAAAGCCCTTTTGAATTCCTCTTTTAAAAGAGTTAACATGCCTACGCCGTTTTCCAGCTGCAGGTAGCCGTCATAATTCTCTTCAGGGGGTAAAGGCTCTTCGGCCAGCAGATACCATTCATCGCTGGCATGAATAAAGTGGGCGCCGAATTTTTCGTACATATGATCCTGCCACTTATGAATGATCCCAAGCACTTCTTTTGCATCCTCTTTTAAAAAAGGCTCTAAGGGATATAAACCTTCCCTGAATTTTGAAAGTCCGACGGGAACTACAGATACGCTTTCCAGGTAAGGATGGTATTTGGTCAGCTCTCCAATGCTGAAATCCAGCTCTTTTCCGTCATTGATGCCTTTACATAAAACGATCTGCCCGTTCATGGTTATGCCTGCTTCATAAAAGGCATCTACCTTTTCCAAAGCCTTACCTGCAAACCGATTGTTTAACATCATGCAGCGAAGTTCTCTATTCATAGTCTGGAAAGAAATATTGATAGGCTCCAGATGATACTTGATGATCCTGTCTACATCATGCTCCGACATATTAGTTAACGTCACATAATTGCCCTGTAAAAAGGACAGTCTGGAATCATCATCCTTAAAATACAGTGTGTCCCTCATTCCTTCCGGCATCTGGTCGATAAAACAGAAAATACATTTATTGCGGCAGGACCGGTATTCGTCCATCAGCCCGTTCTCAAATTCAATGCCCAGATCCTCCTGCTCGTCCTTGTCTATTTCCAAAAGCCACTCGTCTCCGTCAGGCTTCTTTACCAGAACCTCTATATATTCATCCTGGATCAGATACTGATAATCAAAAATATCCTCAATATCCTCTCCGTTTATCTGTAAGATCTTATCTCCCGGCGCAATCTCCATTTCCTCTGCAATGCTTCCCGGGTCTGTTTTTTTCACAATATGTCCGTCTCTTTTCATAGCCGCTCCTTCTTATCCATTTTACTAGAAATTTCTTGACGTGTCACTAGCAGAATGATAAATTAAGTGAGTAAGAAACGATTGCTTGCCGGTATCATTCCGGCAGATACGGAGGATAGGATGCCTAATTTATCAGTACTCGAAAACGCTATGCCGGTTGCCCCTTTAAAGATCATCGCAACGGAAAGCTGTGTTTCTTTTGCCGAAAAGGTAAATGATTATCTGGTGGATTTCCGCGCCAATGTACATAATGAATTAAAAGAAGATCCTGCTTTCCAGGGTTATTCCGAAACCAATTATCTGGTTGACGCCGTCTGCCCCCGCTTCGGCACAGGAGAAGGAAAAGCCATTTTAAACGAATCCATTCGGGGCAAAGATTTATTTATTATGGTAGACGTCTGCAACCACAGCCTGACTTATACCGTAAACGGCTATGAAAACCACAAATCTCCCGATGACCATTATCAGGATTTAAAACGCCTTATTGCAGCCTGCAACGGAAAGGCGCACCGCATTACGGTCATCATGCCCTTTCTTTATGAAGGACGCCAGCATAAAAGGACAAGCAGGGAATCCTTGGACTGCGCCTATGCATTAAAGGAATTGAGCCAGATGGGCGTCAGCAATTTTATTACCTTCGATGCCCATGACCCCAGAGTGCAGAACGCAACTCCCCTCTGCGGTTTTGATAATTTTACCCCTCCTTATCAGTTTATCCGTTCTTTGCTCCGTTATGAAAAGGATCTGATCATCGATAAGGACCATACCATTGTAATAAGCCCGGATGAAGGCGCTCTTGACCGTGCCGTTTACTTTTCTTCCGTTTTGGGCGTGGATACGGGTATGTTTTATAAACGCCGGGATTATTCTAAGATCGTCAACGGCAAAAATCCCATTGTTGCCCATGAATTTCTGGGCGACAAAATCGAAGGAAGGGACGTCATTATCATCGACGACATGATCGCCTCCGGCGGCAGTATGATCGATACGGCAAAACAGTTAAAACAGATGGGCGCTAAAAGGGTTTTTATCTGCTGTACCTTCGGACTTTTCACAGAGGGCCTTAAAGCTTTTGATACTGCTTTTGAAAAGGGCTATTTTAACCGGGTGGTGGTTACCAATCTGACCTATCTCCCGCCGGAGATCAGGGAACGGAAGTACTTTGTGGAAGCTGATATGAGTAAATTTACTGCAAGTATTATTGATTTCATGAATCATGATCTGTCTATGGGGAATGTTTTAACTCCTACTTATAAAATTCAGGAATTGCTGGCAAAATATAATCAGAGAGATTTTGAAGATTTATAGCGAAAAAACGCGCCAGCGTTCCAGATAGGAAGCTATACAAAAAAAGTTTTGTATTTTCCCTTGTCCGACAGTAAAACGGATTTTTCTAACAGCCTGCGTAAAGAGCCTGATTCCGTGCGGGGCGCCGTCAATGGCAATTTTCCCTTGGTTTCGGAGCAGTCTGTAAGAAAAATTATCGTTTTACTGTTAGGGCAAGGAAAAATTACAAAACTTTTTTCTGTATAACTTCCTATCTGGAACGCTGGCGCGGCTTCCCGGCCAGTTGGGGCTTGCCGGGATTATTTACTTTTTGCACACAGCGGTTTCAGATGAGTTTTGATAAGGGTTGTATTTTTATTTTAGTTTTCGTAGAAGGCTTCTATGGCTTCTCCTATGAATTTTGTAGCGCCGGGGCCGTAGGTTTTATCTGATGCTTTTTGGAAGGCTTCGTTGGTCTTGTACAATTCTGCCGTTTCCAGCATGAAGGCTTTGGCGTCTTTTAGCTGGTACAACTGCTTTGTTATGAAATCCAGTTCTCCTATGATCTCTTTTACTTCAAAGGTATGGATATCACAACCTTTTTTGTCCGCCAGCTTATGGAGGGCGTTTTCGTACCGCTTGGAATAGGCTTCCATAATCCTGGAGTTGTCCGGGTTTGTGGCGGCTTTCATGGCGTCTTCTTTGTCGCCGTACCATTCCACTACTTTTGCAAAATTTTTCTGGGCTTTTTCACTTTTGGCGCTTTCTTTGAAATGCTTTTCAAAAGCTTCCATGCTGCCGTGCTCTTTAATAAATATCTCTTTCTGCTCTTTTGTCATATTTTGTTCCATGGAACGGTACATTCTGTCGATGTCGTCTTTGTTAAAAACTTCAAAATCCATCTTATTGTCTCCTTTCAAAATGTCGTCGATGCTGTCAATGATCCGCTCTAAGCGCTGCTTTTTCAATAACAGCATTTCTCTTTGACTTTTTAATAAACAGTTTCTGTCAAGTCCGGGATTTTCCATTATGGACCTGATCTCCTTTAATGGAAGATCAAATTCCTTGAAATACAATATCTGCTGCAGCTTTTCCAATGCCTTATCGTCATAAAGCCGGTATCCTGCTTCACTGAATGCGGTTGGTTTACATAATCCAATCTCATCGTAGTAGTGAAGGGTGCGCACGCTGATACCTGTCAGTTTTGATACATCAGTTACCGTTTTCATAAAATATACCTCCCGTCCTTGATAATTTCATCCTATTCCATGACGCAGCGTCAGGGTCAAGAGAAAAAAGAGAACTTTTTTAAGTCCTCTCTTTACTCTAAATATTTTATCAATTCTTCTACCAATTGGTATACTGTTGTTCCCGGGTCATAATCAGAAGGAGCCATGTTACTTTCATCATATCCGTCCATTCGACGCTTTGCATATTTAATAGCTGTAATTACCCCTTCATACTTATTAACCATATCATAAATATCCGAATAGTTCTTCTCATATTTCCCATTTCCCAAATCATATTGCCTGAAAATCTCATCCAGCTTGGCACACCACTCATCACGATGCAATGCGGAATCACTGTATTGAAAATGTAAAAATAACCAATATTCAAAAGACTGATTGCTCCATGCTACATTATATCCTCTGCTCCTGCCTGTGTTGACAGCTTGGTTAAAATCAGGAAAATCGTCTTTATCAAATACTACCCAGATATTCTGATACATTATTTTGGCATCTTTTACAATACGGTCGGTGATTTCAATTAATTTAACGGTAGAACAGCCTTCTCCATGAATATCTATTACGGGAGACTCTACAACATCAACCACTCCTCCGATTTTCTCTTTTATCCGTTTTTGTATGCCCTTAAAATAAAGAGGCTCCGTCCGCTTCCCTTCCGTCACGATCAAAAAAGAGTTTGAATTGGGAATCTTAAATTCGTGTCTTCTCTTTTTTCTGCCTTTCCTGCGCTTTTTAAATAAATCATCCGACCCCATTTACTCCACCTCTCTCATATCATAATCTTTAAGAAGCGGAATACCTCCATATACGCCTGCCAGATAATCTTTTTCAAAAGAAGCATCGGATCTGACCTTAAAATCTGATAATGCCAATAATTCAGAATATCCGAATTCATCTTTTTGGACAAACCAGATCTGATCCCTCCTGAAAAACTTTTTGTCCATTAATGTTGTGTCATGGGTCGTATAAATTAACTGTGCCATAGATCTTTCAGTGTAAAATAAATCAATAATAAATTTCAGTAATAAAGGATGTAATTTTACATTTAATTCATCGACAAAAATGGATTTATCATTTAAAATCGCTATTCTTGCATAAATGAACAACACAATGCTCTTAATCGTACCTTCTGACTCAAAAAAAAGTCCCAAAGAATAATCCGCCCCATCCTTTCCCTTATGAACGGTTGTAAACTTGATCTCTTTTTCCGTATCATCATAACTGATATCCCTGATTCCTGTATCAATAGCCGTTAAAAATTCTATCAGGCTTTCCTTTTCATTATCAATTACCCTGGGGAGAAATTCTTCAATTATCTCAGTATTCTCCCAGAAATCTGCAGGCACCACTAATGTATCCATGATATTTTCATATACAATTTTAAAAACATTATTCTTTAATTTCAATTTATTAAAGAAAGATAATACCAAGGTTTCCGTTGGGATCTGCTCTTTATAAATTTCACATTCTTTTCTTACGGAAGCTCCAAATTCTACTTTTTCTGCCGCTCTCTCAAATATAATAGCCGTTCTGCTGGACTCCAGATTTTTTCTATATAACCACTCTGCTGCAATGCGCTTATCATTATATTCAAAACCATAACGATATTCATAATTCCCATAAATTACAACAATTTGATACTCTGAATTTTCCGGCTTATCCTCAAACAAAAACGGCATATAAAATTTTCGAATCGCTATAGAACGTTTATCGCTCACATTGTTAAACGATTCTTCAATGATTCTCTGAAAATATGACATTGCCAGATATAAATTAGACTTTCCACTTGCATTCGCTCCATAGATTGCCGCAACTCTCAAGAATTTTTCTTTCATCCCACAGTCAATCAAATTGCTGTCATGCTCCTTATAAGCATTTATAGCCGTCATATCAATAATGGTCTCATCTTTAAAAGATAACACATTCTTCAACATAAATTGTACTAACACGTCCATCGCCTCCGCTTTTATAATATGCCATTTTCATGTATTATGTCAATATTTTTGTGAATTTTCCGTAATAGTATTCATTTAATAACTATTTTTATAAAAATCCCTTATAATTCTCTCGTAAAGTTAAATTTTAAATTCCAGTTTTTTTACCGGGGTCAATAGAAAAAATCTATAATTTTTTCTTTTCTTCATTTGTCAGTTCATTGATATGGCCCCTGTCTTTAAGCAAATATCTTTCACTCTGCCTCCAGGCTTTTTTTACTTTCGGCAAAACTTTCCCAGCAGGAAACAGGCTGGATTTTGTATCCTTTTCCTGATCATTCTGTGCCAGATAGCCTATAAGCAATTTAATGCCTAAGCAGAATACAAATCCTCCCAGTAAAATAAATCCCGACCAGATCACATTCCAATACGGTGATGTCGTATCAAACATCCATAATAACAGCTTATTCCAAAACTCCAGCCTTACACAAATGGCGAACAAATCAAATAATAAATAGCTTCCTCCTGCAATATAGATAAAACGCCACCAATAGTTGTGACGGATATTTTGAAAAAAACTGACAATTCCCAAAATACAAAGGACAGCCAATACGATCATAAGCCCGTAATAAAAAGCATTCCTGCTTTCCAATGTCCCTATCCAGAAATCCGCATAGGATTTTCTGTCGATCAGTCCCCAGATCCTATGTAAATGAAAAGCTCCAAACAGAATGAAAAACCAAGGTTCATAAAACTTAATTTTTTTCACATTCTCCCCCCCCTTAATACCATTTGACTAAGTTGTTTTAAACGGTCAATTAAAAAACTGTTATATGGCTGCAGCCATATAAACCGCAGCCGTTCATGAAATGATCTGGTCTATCAATCCTTTTACCAAAAGATAAAGGACATCTTCATAATACTCTTCCCCGATCTCATCTTCATGCAACGTGGCAAAATAAACCGCACGAAACGCAGCGCTGAAAATATCCTTATCCGCTTCCCTTTTGATCGGTAATAAAGAAAAAACCTTTTCCATCGCCAGACTGTCATGCTCTAAATGTTTTTTCAAAACCTCCGGCGGCAGCTTCCTTGCCAGTATCTCAACTTCATTTGTATTTATCATTTTTAAGATCGGCGACTTTGAGGCCGTCAGAAAGAAGTCGCAGACGATCTTTGTCAACTGTCCGGCAATATCCCCATCCTGCTTCATTTTGCTTACCGCCTGATAAACTTTCCGCTCAATCATTTCGTGCTCTTCTAAAATAACCTCAAACAACAATAGCTCTTTCGATTGATAAAACAAGTAGAAAGTCCCCTTCGGTATGTTTACCCGCCGTACGATCTCATCCACGGTTGTGTGGCGCACGCCAAACTTAGCAAGACATTTTGCCGCTTCTTCTTTTAATCGTTTTTTTATGTATTCTTTTTCCTGTTCGGAATAGCTCTTTGGCAACAGTTACACCTCTTTTACAAAAGCATCAAAAATGCTCCCAGATTCCCTCTCTTCCCCATAGACGCCCGATGGGAAAACAAATAATCCGGATTACAGCAGGTACAGATATCCGTCACTTCTATATGCTCTGTAAGAAGCCCCGCTTTTAGCAGGGTCAGTTCACAGGCCCGCCAGAGATTCAGCTGGTATTTCCCGTCCGGTTTTTCATAAAATAATTCGGCGGTATGATCCCTGCCGTATTTTTCGGTCAAAAAGGTCCTGCGGATCTCTTCAATAACGTCCCCGCTGACTTCATAGCAGTCCTGACAAATGGAAGGGGCGATGGCAGCATGAATATCTTCCGGGCTGCATCCAAATGCTTCCTGCATTTTTCCCACCGTTTTAGCCCCGATCTCCAGCACGGTCCCCTTCCAGCCGGAATGGCATAAACCGATGACCTCCTTTACCGGGTCTACCAGATAAACGGGAACACAGTCCGCATAAAAGGTGGAAAGCACCAGGCCCTTTTCCTTCGTGATCAGTCCGTCCACATTTTCATAAGATAAAGGCTTTGTCAGTCCGCAGCCCCCGTCTTTGCCCGTCACGATGCGGATATTGTCGGTATGGGTCTGATGGGATAGCACAAACTGCTCCGGACCCGCTCCCATTACCCCGGCAATCCTTTTAAAATTCTCTGTTACCCTGGCCTCTTCATCCCCTCTGGTAAAGCTTAAATTCATGGATTCATAAATGCCTTCGCTGACGCCCCCAAGCCTTGTGCTGAACAGATGCCTGATGCAGGAAATTTTGTCAAGCCCCGGAAAAACAAGGTATTCCACGCCGTTTTGCTGTTTTTGTATCATGCGGGTGTTGGAAAAACCGCTGCCCGCCTCTTTTCTCTTTATCGGAAACATAGATTTCTTTCCCCTTCTTTATCGCTCTTACGCTTATTACCTAATGATACGATCTCACAAAATCAAAGGCATTGGGGATCCAGGAGATCTCATCTTTATGGAACGCCACCACATCAAATCTGCAGGGCGTTGACAGAGGGAGCTTATGAAAGGAAAGGTAAAACAGCGCCACCCTGCTGATCTGCCTCTGCTTTTTATAAGTTACCGCCTCTTCCGGCAGCCCCGCCAAAGAACTCTTACGGTACTTCACTTCCACAAAGACAAGGGTCCCTTTATCCCTTGCCACAATATCGATCTCTCCCTGTCTGATACGGAAATTCCTTTCTAAGATCTCCAGGCCTTTTTCCTTTAAATATTCGCAGGCCCTTTCTTCATAAAAGCCGCCCGTTTCCCTGTTGTTCTGTTTTTCCATAAAAGGTCCTTTCCTCTCTCCAGACAGAACCCCTTAAATCCCCATAGCCATACATACTAACGAAAGAAGCAGTATATGTACGGGATAGAACAAATAGAAGAAATATTTTAATTTCAGCCCCCTTGTTCCGTTATACTTCGCCACCAGCGGAACCGTGATAAAGCTCGTAATTTCCACCGGCATTCTCACAGTCAGCGCAAAACACCCAAGGGCCATGGAGCCCGCAAAAGATTTTTTATGTAAAAGAAACATGAGGACAATGGTTATGACGCCGATAGATGCATAGTCGGTTTTTAGCAGCTCCACAATGACCCCTCCGGCCACTGTGATCGAAACAGTCCCCAGAATACATAAAAACAGCCTTAGCTTACCCTCAAACTTTTCCTTCATCTGCGTATTGAACTCATCAATTCCCCAGATCATCACAAATCCGAAAAACAAGGTAAAAAATACATTCTGATAGGTAAATTCCAGCACCTGGCTCTTAAAGCCCAAGTCAAAAGGGATCTCGGAGATCAATGCAAACATTGCCAGGCGCATTCCGTATTTTGCTTTGCTCCTTGTATGGTAATACCCCTCTACCAGCAAAAAACAGAAAAGCGGAAAGCCCAGCCGTCCGATCAGCCGCATGGCCAGATCTATGCAATAAATGATCAGCATGGTCCTGTTCTCGGGTAAAAGAACGGTATCCTGATTCAGGCTCAAAATACCAATGGATACTAAATACCTGTCAAGGATGATGGCCGCAAAATGATCGATAAACATGGCCACGATCGCAACCAGCTTCAGGGTGCTTCCGCTCAATCCCTTTTTCCTGCCCTGTACTTTTCCTCCGTTATCCGCATACTGCACCGAACCCGCCGCCATATCCGCCGCATTCGTCCTGTTTGTCATCATATCTGCATCCATTTCAGTTTCCTTCTTTCATTTTTTTATACAGTCTTTGTGGTCCACTTGCTGCAGTCCCACACATCGGTTACCCATTCCTCATAAAAATCCGGTTCATGGCACACCATGAGAATGCTGCCGTGATACTCCCGAAGGGCGCGTTTAAGCTCCGCCTTGGCATCCACATCCAGATGATTGGTAGGCTCATCCAAAAGCAGGATATTGCTTTCCCTGTTTATGATCTTGCAAAGCCTTACCTTTGCCTGTTCCCCGCCGCTCAATACCTTTACCTTGCTTTCAATGTGCTTGGTGGTCAGCCCGCATTTTGCTAAGGCGCTCCTTACCTCATACTGGCTAAAGCCCGGAAATTCATTCCATATTTCCTCCAGACAGGTGGTATTCACATCCGTCCCCATTTCCTGCTCAAAATAGCCGATCGCCAGATATTCGCCCAGCTGGGCAAACCCTGATATGGGCGGCACCAGCCCTAAAATGCTTTTTAACAGCGTGGTCTTTCCTATTCCGTTGGCTCCGGTTAAGGCAATCTTGCTCTTTCGCTCCATGGATAAATTTAACGGAACGGAAAGGGGTTCATCATATCCGATGACCAGATCTTTTGTCTGGAATATGTATTTTCCCGGCGTCCTGGCCTCTTTAAAATTAAATTCCGGCTTCGGCTTTTCCGAAGCTAAAGTGATCACATCCATTTTATCCAGCTTCTTCTGTCTGGACATGGCCATGTTTCTGGTGGACACCCGGGCCTTATTTCTGGCTACAAAATCCTTTAGATCAGCAATCTCCTTCTGCTGTCTGTTATAAGCAGCCTCCAACTGAGCCTTCTTCATTTCATAGACTTCCATGAATTTGTCATAATCCCCCACATATCTTGTGAGCTTTAACCGGTCCATATGGTAAATCAGGTTAATAACGCTGTTTAAGAAGGGAATATCATGGGAAATCAGAATAAAGGCATTCTCATAATCCGTCAGATACCGCTTCAGCCATTCGATATGCTCTGCATCCAGATAATTGGTAGGCTCATCCAAAAGCAGGATATCCGGCTTTTCCAACAGGAGTTTTCCTAAAAGCACCTTCGTCCTCTGCCCGCCGCTTAAATCCGTCACATCCCGCTCAAGCCCCAGTTCTAGAAGTCCTAAAGCCCTGGCAACCTCTTCCACCTTGCTGTCAATAAGATAAAAGTCATGATAGGTAAGCAGATCCGTAATGGTCCCTACCTCTTCCATATATTCCGCAAGTTTTTCTTCATCGGCATCCGCCATCAGTTCATACATTTCATTCATTTTGGCTTCCAGCTCAAATAAAAAAGAAAATGCCGATGCGAGTACATCCCCCACGGTCATTCCCTTTTCCAAAACCGTATGCTGGTCTAAATATCCTACTCTCACATGCTTCGCCCACTCCACTTTTCCTTCATCGGGCTGAAGCTTCCCTGTAATAATATTCATAAAGGTGGATTTGCCTTCCCCGTTAGCTCCCACTAATCCGATATGCTCTCCTTTGAGCAGGCGGAAGGACACATCTTCAAAAATCGCCCTGTCCCCGAAGCCGTGGGTCAAATGCTCCACATTTAATATACTCATGATCTCCTGTCTCCCATTTTTGCCTTGATCTTATCCATCTGGTCTACAAATACCAGTATTTCAGCCACTACCTCATAAAGCTCCGGCGGGATCATATCGCCGATCTCTAACTTCGACAAGGTATCGGCCAGTTTATCGTCCCTGTGAATGGGCACATCCACTTCCTTTGCCTTCTCAATGATCTTTTCCGCTAAAAGCCCCGTACCGGAAGCAATGACCTTGGGCGCTCCATCCTCGTTAGGGTCATAGCCTAAGGCAATGGCCTGCTTCAGTTTTCTCTTCTTTTCTTCCATAACAAGCCCTCCTATGCCCTCGCATCAAAGGAATACTGCGCAATGGGCATGGTATTCTGCCCCATCTGCTTCTGCATTTCCTCCACAACGGAAACTTCCTTTTCCGTCACTTCCACCGAAGGATGCAGTTTATAGCCACGTTTTTCCAGGCGCTTATTCAACAGATCGATATTTGCCTCGATCAGATCCAGTACGGAATCATCCCGCACTTTAAAATTCGTGCTGACCCGCTGCTTTTCCATGGCGACATATACGTCCACGCTTCCCAGATGATCCATGTCCAGATGCAGAAATGCGCTGACGCTTCCGTTTTTGGCCGCCAGGTTCTTTTTGTTGGTATACACATACAGATCCCCGTTGGCATTCTGGCTGCTCATTTTTAAAGGAACCTGCACATAGGTAAAGGTCTGGTTCAACTGGTTCATAAAATCGATATTCTGGGACATCCTGTTTACATTCTGGTACAGGCCGCTGTCCTTTCCCAAAGCTGCCGACGTCATATCCGCAAGCTTTCCCGTCTGGGATCTTAACTGCTCGTAAAATTCCTCTACCTTTTCCTTGCTCCCCACATTTTCCGGCTTCATCAGCCAGTTTTTTTTCAATGCATTCTGCAAAAGCTTGCCCACTGCACTGCCATGAAACAGCTCCTTCCATGCATCCGTATTATCCTTAAAAAGGACCTGCGCTCCGTTCCCGGCCATGCCTTTTCCCTGCATGGCGTCATTTATCAGCCTTAAAGCATCTTTAGAAGAAATCTCTCCCTTGGAAATTTCATCGATAATACCCTTATCCGATCCGGCATTTTTTAGAATATCCGTCAGAGCCTGCAGCTCTTTATCCGATAAAATCTCCGAAACAGGCTGCCCGCCGGCATCCATGGGCAAAACCTTTCCATCTGCGATGCCCGTATTCTCCCCGCCTGCCGCTGTTTCCTGAAGCAGGGCATTTTTCATTTCCTCCCCGGAAAGCTGCCCCGTACCGTTCAAAACGCTCTCTTCCGTGCCCTCCGGCACTTTTCCGCCTTCTCCCAGCAGATCCACAATGCCTTCAAAGAGCTTTACCATATTTTCCGTATTGCCTTCTCCCATAGAAGAAAACGCCTGCTGCAGTTCTTTGGCGATCTCTGCGATTCCTCCCGTAAGCTGATAATTCATATTATCATAGGCCTGTAGCTGGGACGCATTCAACTCATTAACGGCAAGATGCATCTGGGCAAGCCTTACCGCCATCCCTGCATCGACCTGGGGATTATCCAGGATCTGCCTGTACATTCCTAAAAGGGAGTCTCTGTCAACGCTCATTCCCCGCTCCATCATATCAGAAACCATTTGGGCAGTCTGGGCGTCAACAGGAAGCCCTGCGTCCTTTAAGGCGTTCTCAACGTTTAGCCCTCCGCCTAAATTGGTAAAAAGAGGACTTAAGGTCATTTGATTATTGCTGTTGGAATTTACAAGAAAAGTAACCTGGCTGCCTGCCGCCAGACTGATCCCGCCCTTTAAGCTGGCCGAAAGCATGGTGGAATCTGCAAGCTTTATGGTTACGGTGCCATCCTCCGCCATGACCACCTGTCCTGAGAAGCTGCTTCCCGGAGGAAAATCCGCAAGCACCTTTCCGCCCTGTTCCCCTGCCTGACCTGCACCGGATACGTTCTGCCCTGAAACAGGCGCTCGGCCATCCACGCCCGTATTCTGCGTGCCCGTGCCGGATAATCTATTTTGATTTTGAAACAAATCGGATATTTGAAAGCTCATATACTATCCCCACTTATAAAGCCTCCTATCAGACCGGTACAAAATGTCCGATAAAGGATTTTCTGTGAATCTCACAGGGACCTGACTGCTTTAATGCCGCAATATGTTCCCCGCTTCCATAGCCTTTATTGGATGCAAACCCATATCCGGGATATTTTTTATCCATTTCCTCCATGTAGCGGTCCCTTGTTACCTTGGCGATAATACTTGCCGCCGCTATGGATGCGCTTTTCGCGTCCCCCTTGATAATAGGGACCTGCCTGATGGAAACCTCCGGAATGGTAACTGCATCATTTAATAATATATCGGGTTTTATCATACATTTCTCAATAGCCATTCTCATGGCCTCATACGTAGCATTCAGAATATTGATCTCATCGATCCTTTTCTCTGTGGCGAACCCGATCCCCGTGGCAACGGCCTTTTCCATGATCTCATCATATAATCTGTCTCTCATTTTTGCCGTAAGCTTCTTGGAATCATTTAAATAGAGGATCCTGCACTCCTTTGGAAGGATGACCGCTCCCGCCACAACCGGTCCTGCAAGGGGGCCTCTCCCCACTTCATCAATGCCGCAGATTGCGCTATAAGCAGCATATTCCCTTTCATAGCGCATCATCCCTTCCATTCTGGCAAGTTCCTTTTCATAAGCCGCCATTCTTTTTGCCGCCTGGGCTAAGAGGGCGGTAACGCCGCTTCTCTCATCCTTTTCGTAACGCTTTATGAACTCATGCAGCTTATCGTCATCCGTATCTTTGAGCCTTTTTTTAATTTCGCTTATTTTCTCTTCCAATGTATTTTCTCCATGATCCCTTCGGTTAAGCATGCTTTAAGATCCCGAACTTTTTAAAGGGATAGATCCGAAGCCATGCCCTTCCCATAATGTTTTGTCTCTTGATATTGCCCACGCTTACAAATCTGCTGTCTGCACTGTCATTGCGGTTATCCCCCATAACAAAATACTCGTCGTTTCCCAAAGTGATCTCCTCCGCCGCAAGCCCCGCATCTACGATCGTCTCTTTCCCGTAGGATTCCTTGAGCACTTCCCCGTTGATGTAGATCCTGCCTTCTTCATCTATGCGGACCTTTTCTCCCGGCAGCCCTATGATCCTTTTGATATAGTATGTATTTTGGGTATATTGATAAGGAAATACAATAATATCAAACCGCTCAGGCTCTCTGAAACGATAAGTGATCTTATCCACGATCAGATTGTCCCCGTCGCTTAATGTAGGCTCCATGGACGAGCCGATTACCGAGGTCCGCTGGCCGAGAAAGACAACCGCACAATATGTCAGTACCAGTATGACCAGAATATAGATACTGATATTCAAAACTTCCTTTAATACCTTATTCAACGTCCTGTTCCTTTACTCTTTCCAAGGTAATCCGCCCCAATCGTCCGCTTCTGAAATCATCCATGATAAGGGCGGCTGCCTTCTGCGGATCCAGTTCACTGCCTTTCTTAAAGCAATTACGGATCCTCGCCGTCTCCTCAAGCACCTTTATGTCGTCTTCCTCTTCATTCACGTCGTAGCGTTTTTCCAGAATACCTTTGTAATTTGTTTTCAGCCTTTGTATCAACAGCAGGGAAAGCTCCTCTATGTTCAGGATCTCATCATTCATGGAACCGATAAAGGCCAGCTTCATGCCCACATCCTGGTCCTCAAACTTGGGCCAGAGGATGCCCGGCGTATCTAAAAGCTCTAAGCTTTTGTTGAGACGTATCCACTGCTTTCCTTTGGTAACTCCCGGCTTATTGCCTGTCTTGGCGCATGCCTTTCCCGCAAAGGAATTGATAAAGGTAGACTTGCCCACATTGGGGATCCCTACGACCATAGCTCTTACAGGGCGGTTTATGATCCCTCTTTTTCTGTCCCTTTCGATCTTTTCCTTACATGCATCCTGCACAACGGAATGAATGGCCTTCATCCCTTCCCTCGTCCGGGAATTCAACGCCACTACAAAATAACCCTTTTCTTTAAAATATGCTTTCCATTCCTCATTGCACTTAGGATCTGCCAGATCAGCCTTGTTTAACAGGATCAGCCTGGCCTTATTCTGCCCCAGCTTATCCACATCGGGATTGCGGCTGCTAAGAGGGATCCTTGCGTCAACCAGCTCTATGATGAGATCGATAAGCTTGATATTTTCCTCCATCATCCGCCTTGCTTTGGTCATATGACCCGGATACCACTGATAATTCATCTTTCCTACCTGTCTATAAATCCCATACCGCTCCCTGCGGCAGCCATATGGAACCATACCTTTCCGATTATGGAATCAGCCTTCACGGGACCGATATTTCCCGAGCGGCTGTCCTCGCTGTTGTTAATGTTGTCTCCAATCACAAAATATTCGTCCTTTTCCAGAGTCAGTTCATTTTCCAAAATGCCCGGATCGGCAATTTTGTCCAGCTCCGATTTGGTATAAGGCACGCCGTTTACATACAAAAGCCCCTCTCTGATCACAACGGTGTCTCCCGGCTCCGCCGCGATCCTTTTCACATAATAATGGGAATTCTGATTGCCTCCCGGCAAAAACACTACCACATCTCCCGCCTTTGGGGATAAAAGCTTATAGACAAAACGGTTGACTAATATCTCCTGACCGTTATATAATGCAGGCTCCATGGAAACTCCGATCACACTGGTCTTCATCCCTACGGAAAACACCAGAACAAACGCCACCAGGATCGTCGCAGTTATGAGAAAAATATAACTCCATATCTCTCTCATCAATGCGGCGCTGATTTTTTTCTTTTTCTGATAAAAGGTCAGCCCTTTTCTTTTCGCCATGGCTCCTTCTCCTTACCCGTATATTGTACTACAGAGAAAAGCAAAGGGACAAGTACTTTCGTATTTGTCCCCGTGTTTTGAACTATTTTACCAATTCTTTTACTTTTGCTTTCTTGCCGATCCTGTCTCTTAAGTAGTAAAGCTTTGCACGTCTGACCTTACCCTGTCTTACTACCTCAACCTTTTCAACATTGGGAGAATGTAAAGGCCATGTCTTTTCAACGCCTACGCCGTTGGAATTCTTCCTTACGGTAAAGGTCGCCCTGCTGCTTCCGCCCTGTTTCTTAATAACAGTGCCCTCAAAAACCTGGATCCTTTCACGGTTACCCTCTTTGATCTTACCGTAAACCTTAACAGTATCGCCTACGTTGAATACAGGTACATTTTCTTTTAACTGAGCTGCTTCAATCTCTTTAATGATTTCGTTCATTGTGTCTATCTCCTTCCGTATTGGATGTTCTTAATACGATCTGTAACAGAGGACCATCTCTTTTCACAACGTGAATAGTTTATCATAACGGAGAAAGGAATGCAAGCTTTTTCGCAAATCTTCCCGCCCGGTCTTCCTGCCTAGCTTCCTGCCCAGCCGTGGTCATGATGGAAAAAAGGACAAGTTTTCATTCCGCAAGCTTCAATTCAGGGACATTGATACAGCATAAAACTGTCATTATAATAGATCATTTGGTAATCGCTGTTATCACTGACAAATGCTTTTATGGTATCCTGCCCGTCATTTTCATACAAAAGCAGATAGTCCGCCCCGTCAAGGGCCTCTGACGGCTCTGTTCCATTAGGCAGGGTATAACTGTATACATCGGTATTCAAGTACAACACTCTGGGTTTAAAAAAATAAACAACCGATTCTTTGTCGATACTTCCGGCAATAAAATCATATACCCCTTGTGCATCCAGGGAATAAGCCTCAACAGGCCTGTCGATCTTTTGGCGGAACGATATCCCCCTGCCCACATCGCTGATATAAAAGGCCAGCACAATGACCGCTCCCGCCATGGCAATATAATAAACCAGCCCGGATTTCGTCCGGCGGAATACAGCCTCTACCCCATAGTAGGAAAACAGGAACAAAAACGGAACGATTGAGAACAGACATCTTGCTCCCGGATAATACTCATAGATCAACAGCATAAAAAAAGTTCCCAGAACATATGTGGCAAGATAAAACTCGGTGCCCAGATAACAGAGCATCCCCACAACCGCCAGAATAAGAATAATTACGAAAAACCTGCCCAGAAACCGGTAAAACTCGACATAATACCTGCTCCACATCATTTTCATATTCTCAAAGGATAATTTAAACCAATCCGCATATGATTCTCCCGCTTTCGGAAGCAGCACATTGACCAGATTTGTTCCTGCCAAAAAAACGACATAAGGTATCAGATGATACTGCCACTTCTTGTCATAGAATCTGCCGCTCCCTGACTTCCCGCCTGCAAAAACCTTAAACTTTGTCAGGTGTTTTTCCAGAAACGCACCCCATATAAAGGATACTGCTTCATAACAGATGAGCGCCGCAAGAAGCGATAATGCCATGCTCCTCATCTGTACCGCACAAAAAATGAAGAAGCCGGATAAAACAGCATTTTTTACCGGGGAAACCGATTCCTTCAAATGTTTTTCCACATATATGACAGCCAGGATCGAAAAGAACATACAGGGAATATCGCTCAATACAGATTCCGTATTTTGGATATAGACCGGATTCAGCCCCATGAAAAGAGCCAGTATGAACGCAGCCCATTTATTTGTCTTTTTTTCAAAGAAAAGATATGACGCAAAAACGCTTCCCGCCAGAAACAGAATCTCTACCAGCTTAAAAGCGAAGAGCCACTCGCCAAAAAGAGCATACAAAGGCGCCAGTATAAAAGGCAGTCCCCATGGATAAACAGGAATCCCCAAACCTTTACCTGAATGGCTGATAATAAACGCATTCTTTTCATACCAGCTTTCGACACTCCCTGTGGCCAATGCCCTTGCCTGTGCAATATACTGGCTGAAATCCCCGCCCCAGACATGGCCCGGGTAGATCATCAGGACCGCAGGAACAAGACAAAGGATAGCACAAAGCGAAGCATACACATAACGCATTTTATTCCCGTTCATCCGCTCTTCCCTCTTTGGCTCTGTCCTTTTTCCCGGTACCCAAAAGCATCCAGCCTGCGCACACGCCCACGACCATGACAGCCGCCAGGATCAGCATATCCGAAATCCCCAGTTTCTCCTTAAACAGAACCGGAAATATCTTCTGCAGCTGCTCCGGATATTTACCGATCAGCACCGATAACAGATTATTCAAAAAATGCACGCACATGGAAGCCGCAATACTGCCCGTCTTGTAGGCGGCAAGGGTCAGTCCCAGGCCCACGATACCGATTGTAAACATTTTAATGAGGCTCATATGGTAGGCTGCAAAGATCAGGGTAGTTACCAAAACCGTTACCACCGGCCTGCATTTATTTCTCAAAGTTCCCATGACAAAGCCACGAAACAGCAATTCTTCCCCGATCGCCGGCATTAAGGCGACAACCAGCACCAATAAAAATACGGGCATCTCCATAAGCATATTGTCAAGCTGGGTCAGCCCTTCGGCACTGTCCGGGAATATGGGCATGAGGAGTCCGCCTATAAGCAGCGCTCCTACGAAAGCGCCGATTCCCATAAGTACGGAGCCCAAAAGCTGTAAGGGCTTAGCAGGCTTTAAGGAAAACAGCTTTTTCCCATCCGCCTTGATATACCATGCATACAAAAGGGGACAGAGCAGGATAATACCCTGCTGGATGGCAACGCCGCCAAATCCCCATTTTATCTGGGCATAAGAGCCTACGTAGAAAATAAGCAGTAAAACCACACACAAAAGTAAAATCACATCCCCAAATCCGGGCATCTGTTTCTCTTTGATATCGCTTCTCTTTGAAACCAGCTTGATGCTGCTCAAACCTTCCGAAAACAGCACAGCCTCGCTGTTATATATTTTCCCTAATATCATAATTGCCAGTAAACTGTATGCCACATTGGAAAACAGCACAATAGCAAAGAGTCCGTAATTATAGCTGAACTGGAACAAGCCTTCTACCATCAGCGCCACATTGACAATAGGAATTGCCGCTGTCTGGGCTGTCAGCTCCATATCGGGAATCATGGTCACATAGCTACCGAACATAAAAATCAGCATGACAGGCGTTGCATAGTTGTTTGCCTCTTTAAAGCTTTTTGCAAAGACACAGGTACACATGCAGACCGCCGTTACCAAAAGAGCAAAGAACATCATAACCACCAGAGTAAACAAAATCCCCGGAATAAAGGTTTCATAATGGATAGTTATATTCATATTATCCGCTACGGCAGACATGGAACTGGATACTAAGAATACCATAGCCCCTCCCATGGAAAAGACATTAAGCATTGCAGAAACACAGGCAATAACCGACACCGCCAGAAACTTGCTCATGATCATTTCAAAATTGGTTACAGGTAGGGTTAAAAGGGTTTCTAAAGTGCCCCTCTCCTTTTCTCCCGCCGTTACGTCAATGGCAGGATAGATTGCCCCCAGCAGAATGCTCACTATGATAAAAAAGGGCATCATGGATCCAATCAGGTTGCCTACGGATTCCTCAGTAGAGGACAAGTCCTCCCTTTGAAAACTGATGGGATTTAACAAGGTCTCCACATCCAGCCCCGCATCTTCTATTTTCTGCTCCCTTAAATGCTCCCTGTAGATATCAAATGCAGAACCCAGCGCCGAAACTGCCGTTGCAGATTTGTCCTTCGCCGATAAATAATTAAGGGCATAAACGCCTTCTTCCGTTTCACTTACAAAGGCATCGATTTCTTCCGCATCCAGGGCTTCCTCATAGTTGTTTACATCCACAATTTCTATCTGATAACCGATATCCTCTTTATCTTCTCTAAAAATGGTTTCAAATTCTTTTTCTACTGCCGTATCCGTATCAAAAGCCACCAGATAAGTCTTTTCCGCCTGACTGCTCATGATGGCGTTCATCAGAACGGACATGCCGATAATCAAAAGAGGATATAAAAGAATCGGTATGACGACCATGGTAAATAAGGTCTTTTTATCTCTCAGAATATCTTTTAATTCACGCTTTAACAAAGCGGTCATTCTTTTCATATTCATGCCGTCTCCACCTCCTCCATAACCCTATGGAACGCATCCCTTAAATTGCCTGCCCGGCACTCTTCCATGATCTGCGCAGGACTTCCTTCCCGCACGATCCGTCCCTGATAGATCATGATGATCCTGTCGCACAAAAACTGCGCCTCCTCCAGATAGTGGGTGGAGTACAATACGGTCTTTCCCCGCTCCTTCTGTGCCTTCATAAAATTCACGATGGCGTCGGCGCTTAAGATATCCAGTCCCAGCGTGGGCTCGTCAAATATGTAAATATCCGGCTCATGGATCAGGCATCTTGCAATGGAAGCCCTCTGGGTCTGACCTGTGGAAAGCTTTTCAATGCGGTTATCCAAAAAACTCTCCATATCAAGGACTTTTCCGATTTCCTCGACACGCCTTACAATCTCTTCTTTGTCGATTTCATAGATTTCTCCCAGCATATACAGCATTTCCCTTGTGCTCAAGCGATGATACAGCTTGGTATTGCCGGAAAGATACCCGATGGAGCGTTTTAATAAAACGGCGTCCGTGATCCTGTTTCCCTCTTTATCCTCAATCTCCACGCTGCCGCTGGTGGGAAGCATCAGAGACCCTAACATCCTTAAAAGAGTGGTCTTTCCTGCGCCGTTGGGACCTAAAATACCTAAGATCTCTCCCTGTTCTACCTGAAAGGAAACGTGGTCTACCGCATAAAACTTTTCCTTTTTGCTTTTCTTTTTCCGCTTTTTTCCGTTTACCTCTTCCAAAACAGTGCGTTCAAACTGCTTGCACAGATCATTTGCAACAATCATTTTCCATCCTCCACTTTTCGTATAGATCCGGTCTTTGCTCCTTTGTCCTTTCAATGGATTTTTCCAGCCGCCATTTTTCAATCAGCTTATGGTTGCCGCTTAGAAGCACAGGCGGCACTTCCTTATCCCTCCACACCCGGGGTCTGGAATACTGGGGATATTCCAAAAGCCCGTTTCCGAAAGAATCCGTCATTGCCGATTCGTCATTATTCAGCACCCCCGGCACAAGCCTTGCAATGGCGTCGATCATGACCATGGCAGGCAGCTCTCCGCCGGTCAACACATAATCCCCTATGGAAACGTGATCCGTGACCACTTCCTCCAAAACCCTCTCGTCTATGCCTTCATAATGTCCGCACAAAAAGATCAGGTCCTCCTCCCCTGCAAACTCTTTTGCCATCTGCTGGTTAAACACCCTGCCCTGGGGAGTCACATAGATAATACGGGGCGTGGAAATTTCCTCCTGATTCCTGTGCCGTATCCTGTCTATGACGGCCTGCACACAGTCATACACCGGCTGGGCCTGCATGAGCATCCCGGCCCCCCCGCCATAAGTATAATCGTCCACCTTCTGATGTTTATCCAGCGTATAATCCCTGATATTGACCGCCTCCGCACGGATACAGCCCTTCTCCATGGCCCTGCCCAAAATGCTGTTATTCAACCCGTCCATGATCATTTCCGGGAATAATGTTAAAACATGAAAATACATCTGTCAATTCCTTTACTTTTGTTGATTTTCCCTCATTCGTCCCTGTCAGATACCGCATCATCCATTAATCCCGGCATGACATGAACGAAGATTTTTTGCTCTTTCATATCCACCTTAAGAATACATTCTTTGATGGCGGGGAACAGATATTCCTTTCCTTCCTCCGACTGTATCACATAAACATCATTGGCTCCCGTCTGCATCACATCCGTAAGCGTTCCGATTATTTTTCCTTCTTCATCTTCCACCGAAAGGCCGATCAGATCCGCAATAAAATACTCGTCCTTCTCACATTTGACCGCATGCTCGCGTGTTACAAACAACCGGCACCCTTTATAGGGCAGAATGTCATCCAGCGTATCAAAGCCTTCAAACTTTAAAATGGCAAACTGCTTGAAAAATTTCACGCCGGTAACCTTTACCTCTTTGTTTCCCTGAGGCGTCTCCAAAATATAATCCTTGTTTTTCTTAAATCTTTTGACATCATCCGTAGTGGGAAACACCTTCATCTCTCCCCTGACGCCGTGGGTGGAGGATAAGATGCCCACCTGTAACAAATCTTCCATAACTGATTTTCCTTTTTTCTGTCCTTTTCTCCATAACGCATTAGGAAATCACAAGATCTTATCACAGACCATCTGCTTAAAGTTTTGCAACTTCCGCCTTTATTGTATCACTGCCAGTAAAATTGTATTATATTTTACCGATTAATACAAATTATTTTTGTAAAATACGCCTCCAGTTTCTGCGCATATATCCTATTCTGATAATAATGACCGTATGCAGTTCTTCTATTATCTTATAAAAAACATAATAATTTTTATAGGGCATACACCGGATTTCTTTAAATCTTAAAATATCATCTTGAATGAATGGAA